>Ga0172375_10003056_pt1 | contig 25682 bp, 24 predicted proteins | sample LakKiv1m_FD_114537 | JGI IMG/M metagenome (GOLD analysis project Ga0172375, IMG submission 114537) | Freshwater microbial communities from Kabuno Bay, South-Kivu, Congo - kab_092012_11.1m | ecosystem: Environmental > Aquatic > Freshwater > Lake | place: Democratic Republic of the Congo...
GTGCAAAAGCAACTCTTTCCTTTCACCGCCACCGTAGATACTGCTACTCACGCAAGAGTCGCAGAGTAGGTGGCGGTGGGTTGCTGGGGATTATAAGGGGTCGCTGGAACCCCCTATTTCATTACTGCACTAAGGGAGATAAGATGGCTGGGCAATATCTGTCTGCTTCTTTCTTGAAAGAAAAAGGCTGGCTCTAAAACACGATTCTTTCTTTTTATCTGTTTATAACAAAAATATTTATAAAACTACTCTCACCACTCTCTCTTTATGGCAAAGAAACTAGAATTGGACCAAAGCAAATTAGCTAAGTACCACGAATTGTGGTCGATGGGAGTTAACCCCTATCCTTACACTTTCAACCTTACACACCATGCTAAGGAAATCAATACTAAGTTTGCCAAGTTGAACATAGGAGAACATGCCGAAGAAAGTGTAGCTGTAGCCGGTAGGATTATGCTGCAACGGGTTATGGGAAAAGCTAGCTTTGCTCATATTCAAGACCAAAGCGGGAAATTACAGTTATACCTAGCTCAAGATATCTTGGGTGAAGAGTCTTACAAGATATTTGCTAAAAAGATCGATATTGGAGATATCATTGGGGTGGAAGGAACTGTTTTCAAGACTAAAACCGGAGAAGTAACGGTAGAAGTAAAACGGTTACAGCTTCTTTCCAAATCGTTACTTTCCATGCCGGAAAAGTTTCACGGTCTGAAAGATAAAGAATTAAGGTACAGGCAAAGATATGTTGACCTGTTCATGAACCCAGAGACAAGAGAAGTATTTGTCAAAAGGAGCCTGATGCTAGAATCGATTAGACAATTCTTCAAAGAGAAAGCGTTCATGGAAGTAGAAACTCCTGCCTTGCAAGTGGTTTACGGAGGAGCTAATGCTCGACCTTTTGTAACTCATATCAACGCCTGGGACATGAGAATGTTTTTATCCATCTCTCCTGAGCCTTATCTGAAAAGATTATTAGTGGGTGGATTTGAACGAGTGTTTACTATCTGTAAAAATTTCCGTAATGAAGACGTAGATCATACCCATAATCCTGAATTTACCATGTTGGAATGTTATCAGGCTTATGTAGATTATCATAAGATGATGGAATATATGGAACAGATCTATGAAAGAGCAGCTTTAGCTCTTAACGGGACCACTAAAGTCAAACATCTTTACAAAGGACAAGAAGTAGTGATCGATTTCAAAGCGCCTTGGAGAAGGTTGTCTATGTTGGACGCTTTGAAAGAGTATGGGAATATTGATGCTTATAAGATGAGCAGAGAAGATTTATTAGACCTTGTTTCACAACATGGAATAGAGTTCGATGGAGATTTCACTTGGGGATTAGGAGTACAACTATTGTTTGAAGAACTAGCTGAAGAACACTTGATCCAACCCACGCATATAATCGATCATCCTAAGGAATCTACACCTTTGTGTAAGGCCCATCGAGATGACCCTCGATTGATTGAACGCTTTGAATCTTTCTGTTTAGGAGCAGAACTGTGTAATGCTTATTCCGAGTTGAACGATCCTGTTTTGCAGCGTAAGTTGTTAGAGGAGCAAGCGGCTCAACTTCGTGCAGGGAATGAAGAAGCTCTGCCCATGGATGAAGATTTTGTTAACGCGATTGAGTATGGCATGGTTCCGGCTGGGGGATTGGGTTTCGGAATAGATAGAATGGCCATCATGTTGACGGGAGTAGAATCAATCCGTGATGTTATCTTCTTCCCCACCATGAAACCTCTTCCTGAAGAGGAAGAGAAAAAAGAAGAACTCAAGAAAGAAGAAAAGAGATCTGAACATCAGAAGAAAGTTCATTCTGACGTGGAAGAAGTATAAACTTTTTTTGTTTGTTTATTCTCTCCACTACCCAAATTCTTTTAAACTCTTATCTCTCCTTAAATCAGATGTCTAAAATCCAACTCCTTTCCGAGGATCTGATCAACAAGATTGCTGCCGGTGAAGTTATTGAACGACCTGCCAGCGTAGTCAAGGAGCTGTTAGAGAATTCTTTAGATGCTGGAGCAAGTAAAATCTTAATCGAGATTAAGAATTACGGCCAGGATCTGATCAGAGTAGTAGATAACGGGGAAGGGATGGATCAAGAAGATGCCCTGAACTCTGTGTTGAGGCATGCTACTAGTAAGATCAAAGACATCAACGATCTTTTTGCTATCCAAACTCTCGGTTTTAGAGGAGAGGCTTTAGCCAGTATTGCTGCCGTATCAAAATTAACTTTAGCAACTAAAACTGCTTCTAATTTAGCGGGATTTAGTATTGTGCTGGAGGGGGGGATAGTTAAGTATACCTCTGAGATTGGAATGGAGAAAGGAACCATCATTACAGTAGAAAACCTTTTCTTTAACACCCCGGCTAGAAAAAAGTTCCTTAAGACCGACGCGGTAGAATTAAGGCATATCGTAGAAGTGGTGATGCAGTACGCTTTAATCAATTCAAACATTTCTTTTATACTTATTCATGACGGCCGAAAAATATTGCATTCTCCTAGTGTCCCGGGATGGAGAGACAACCTTGCTTCTCTCTATGGATACGCTTTAGCTAAAGAATTGTTGGAGATAGAAGCAGATAATCCCCTAGCTGGAGTGCATATTACTGGATTTATTTCTAAACCTTACGATGCTCGCAATGATAAGACTCAACAAGCTCTTTTCGTTAATGGAAGATGGATTCGTAACGAAGAATTGACTAAAACTATTTATGATGCGTATCACTCTTTATTGTTTGTCGGAAAACATCCCATTTTCGTTATCAACATCCAAATCGATCCCACTAAAATTGATGTCAATGTCCATCCCACTAAATCCGATATTAAGATCGAACAGAAACAAGAAGTTACGGAAACTTTGTTTAAAGCAGTTAGGGACGCTTTGCAGCAGCACGATTTAATCCCAGTGATGGACTTTAATTATCAACAGCAGCTCGCTTTTGGCAAAACCATTACCCGAGAAGAACAGAAAGTAGCTGCTAAGTATGCTTTTGAGAAGTCTGAGCAAACAGTATTAAGTTTCTCTCCTTCTCCAGAAGAGTTAATCCTTGGAGAGAACATAATTGCAGACGCTCCAGGTGAATTGCCCGAATCAGATAAACTTCCTCCGTTACGATTACTGGGCCAGATTCATAAAACCTTCTTCGTAGCCGAAACTCCCGGAGGAGTGTTATTTATCGACCAGCATGTTGTTCAGGAACGGGTGTTATACGAAAAGTTTATGGAGCAGTTCATGAACCGAAAAGTAGCTGTCCAAAATTTACTTCAACCGGAAGTGTTAGAACTAACTCTGGCTCAAGGTTTACTGCTTAAAGAAAATAAAGAACTGTTGTTAAGCTGGGGTTTTGGAGTGGAAGAGTTTGGTGGAGATACTTATCGCTTGCGTACTGTTCCAACCGTGTTTGGAAGATTGCAGCCGGCAGAAATGCTCTTTGAAATTATTCAATATTTATCGGAAGGGAAGTCCAGACTAGAAGAGTTACAGGAAGAAATTATCACACGGATGGCTTGTCGAGCTTCGGTCAAGGCTGGAGACACTTTAACTAACGGGGAGATGCAAGTATTACTTAACTCATTGTCACACACAGTTTTCCCTTACACTTGTCCTCATGGTCGAGCAGTATTGATCAAGATGGATGTGGAAGAGTTGGAACGGAAGTTCCGTAGAAAGTGAAAGCAAAAGTTTTATATTCCTCCTAAATAGCCTTTCTTTTAAAAGAGGTAAGCTAATTTGAAACGTAAAGTTCTTTGTATCGCTCATCGAGGGGCTAGCGGGAGTGCTCCTGAAAACACGGGAGCAGCGTTCTTAGAAGCTTTAAAGCAGAAAACAGATATTGTTGAATTTGATCTTCATCGCACTAAAGATGGGCAATTTATAGTTATTCATGACGGATCGATTGATCGCACCTCTAATGGAAATGGTCATGTGATTAACATGACTCTAGCAGAATTAAAGAAATTTAATTTTTCCCCACATCAACACAAAGAGCAGGTCTTAACTTTAGAAGAAGCCTTAAAGTTAATTACGCAACATTCAATCTCTATCGGAATCATTGTGGAATTTAAAATCTCCTTGTTGCATCACGAAAAAAAAGCATTGGAAATTATCAATAAATATAATACTAAAAAACAAATTATGATTCATAGTTCGCATAGTAGTATTCTAAAAAACATTCGTAAGTATGATCCAAAGCTAAAATTGGGGTTAATAATTTTCTTCTCTTTCCTACATCACTTAATGTTGCCTTTCCACAATCATTTTATTAAAAAGTATAATATTAATTTCTTTGCCATTGATGAATTTTTTTACGATAAGCCCTTTATCAAAAAGTTCATTACCGAAATCCAAAAAACCGGTGCTCAAGTGTTTGTATGGCCAGTTAACGATTATCTTTCTATGAGTAAGACTATTGCTATGGGAGTAGATAGGGTAATCACAAATTATCCGGCTATCTTTAAAGAAGTGTTAAGTAAATATAACTAACGGTTACATTCTTGCTATCTAATTTTACTAAGCAGGTGGTATTAAAGCAAATATAATTCCTACTTCAATATCCCATATCCAATTAATCTAAATCGGTCTTCAACTCTACGAGAAATAGTAATTCTGTCTCCGGGATTGGCACATACCGGTTTCTTTAAAACACAAACGGTATTCTTCTTAGAAGGATCTTGAACTATTCCTACTGTCGCTGCAGAATTCACGTTAAGCATTAAGATTTCCCCTTTAGCTAAGGGTTTTACTTCTAACTCCTCTTTTGTGCCCACTACTCGTTCTAACAAGTGTGTTTCTAAAGAGATCTGATAATGTACGGGAGGAAGTTTTCCTTTTACTCCCACTAAGGATCCGGTTAAAGAATCTGCTTTAACAATGCTGGGATCAAGTAAGGTGGAAATGGCCATGCTTCCTCCAGGTAAGATTTCTTGTACAGGAGCTCCTCCTGAAAAGATTTGGACAATTTTAGTTTGTAACGGTTTCCAAATCTTTTTATTCTTCTCTTCGACCATGTATCCCGGTACGACTTCAATTTCATCTCCTACTTTAAACTTACCTTGTTTGACTGTTCCTCCCAGAACTCCCCCCACCATCTTTTCAGGGTTAATTCCTGGCTTGTTCACGTCGAAACTTCGAGCTACTAGCATCAGGGCATCTTTCTCTAAATTTCTAATTGGAGTAAGTACGTATTTTTGGATTGTTCCTAATAACACGTCGATGTTGACATTAGCTCGAGCAGAGATAGGAATGATCGGAGCATTTTTGAAATCAGTATTGGACAAGAATGCTTTGATCTCTTGATAATTCTTCATCGCTTCTTCATGGTTTACCAAGTCAATCTTGTTCTGGATGATAATTACATTTTTAATTCCGGAAATCTGTAAAGCCATCAAATGCTCTTTAGTTTGGGGTTGAGGACACGTCTCATTAGCTGCGACTAACAGCAGTGCTCCGTCTACGATAGCCGCTCCGGAAAGCATGGTGGCCATCAGAGATTCGTGGCCAGGAGCGTCTACTAAAGATATTTTTCTTAACGGAGTTGTCGGTCCATTACATTTAATACACTTTTCTTTCGTAGTCAGAAAATTGTCTTTCTCACATTTATAGATAGTAAAATCAGCATAACCTAATCTGATGGTGATGCCTTTCTTCATCTCTTCAGAATGAGTGTCGGTCCATTTTCCAGATAATCTTTCAGTTAAAGTAGTCTTACCATGATCAACGTGACCAACTAAGGCCAGATTGATTTCGGGCTGAATAGAAAGTTTTTTTTGCGGCCCAGAAACGGGAGTAGGTGTATCTACAGACACACTTTCTTCAGTCGTCTTTTTCTTAGCCATAATATTAATAGAAAAGAGGATTATTTATAAAGGTTTAGGGTTGTTTAAATGGTATGTCCTTCCCAAAACTATCCTCCTATACCATCCTAGCTCCTATGGCTGGCGTGACTGATGTTTCTTTCAGATTATTATGCAGAAGATATGGTGCGAGTCTAGCCGTAACCGAAATGATCTCTGCTAACGCCTTATCCAGAAATAACGCTGCAACTTTAAAATTGATTGACGTAGTTCCAGAAGAAAAGCCGCGAGTAATACAACTTTTCGGCCAGAATACTGAATGTTTAATCCAATCCGCAAAATTCTGCCAAGACAAATGTGAAATCATCGATCTGAACTTTGGTTGCCCAGCAGCGAAGATTATCAGACAAGGGGCAGGATCGGCTTTACTTGAACGTCCAACTAAAATTAAAGAGATTGTTGAAGTAGTAGTTCAATCTGTAACTATTCCCGTAACTTGTAAGATTCGTTTAGGAATTAACTTTCATAAGATTAACGTCCTTAAAGTAGCTAAGATTTGTGAAGAAGCAGGAGCAAGTATGCTTGCTGTACATGCCCGAACGCAAAACCAAGGTTACACCGGAAAAGCAGATTGGAATTGGATTAAGAAAGTCAAGGAAACATTGAGTATTCCTGTCTCAGGAAATGGAGATGTGAGAACAGTAGAAGACTATCTACGTATGAAACAAGAAACTGGTTGTGATTATGTGATGATCGGTCGAGGAGCTCTAGGTAATCCTTACTTGTTCAAGCAGATTGAAGATTACAAGAAGTTCGGTAAATACACTCCTAGAAATCCCCAACAACAGTTAAAAGATTTTTTTTCTTATCTGGAGTTAGCAGAAAAGTATCATGCGGATTTAAACATCATCAAATTTCACGCACAAAGTTTTACTAAAGGTATCAAAGGAAGTTCTCAGTTAAGAGAGAAGTTATCTAAGATAAAAACACTAGAAGGAATAAAAAAAGAGATGGAAAAACTAACTCTTTCTATCGCTTAATTTAAAAAACAAAGAATTTATGCTTCTTTCTTCTTAAGTCTGGTCATGTAACCAGCAACGACATTACGCAGTTTCTTACTGTAAATAGTAGTGTACTTGTTAGTAAGAGTCTTGTTCTGGGTAAAGTCAGGACTGAAGTTTTCTCCTTGAGCCTTCATTAAATCTTTAGTTTTTCTCTTGATAAATTTGGTTTTAATTCTTCCCATGATACATATTCATTTAAGGGGGTTATTTATAAACCTTTTTGTAAGGTTTGTATTTTAACTAACTCTTTACTCTCAAATATACCAAATCTCTCTCCTAGTATACATTAGCGTAATGTTTATATATTCGGGAACTCATTTTAACTTAAAATGGTGTTATTGTTTGACCAATATAATCTTTCCGAGGACATTTACAAGATTATTTTTGCTACTGAGCAACAAGAGGTAGTAGCGAGACTTCTGATTAAGTATATGTTTGAGAATAACGGAGAAATTGGTAAAACTGAGATGAGTGTATTCGCTAACTTGTTGCATGAAGGATCCTTAATCATCCGTGAGAAGGGGAGATCTCCGTTACAGCCGGAAGTAAAAATATCTTACAACAAACGTCAATTCTATGATCGCATTCTTACTCCTATGAAAAGTATGGGTCTGATTGATTATGATATGTATAAGAGAACTTACAAGCTTTCTGATCGTTTCAATAAGATGATGATTAAACTGGGATTAATGTGGCTGCGAGAATTAGATCGAGGGAGACTGGAAGCGACACTTTCCCGAGCGCAAGAATTAAAGATCAGTTCTCAAGTAGTTAGTAAGGCTGGCAAAATAAGTCCGCGAGAATTGAATGAAGATATGCCTGATTAGTTTTTCTTCCTCGCAACCTTTTTAAACTATTGAAATAACCTTCTCTCCATATAATAGGTGTATAGATGGACCCGCAGGAATATCAGAAGCTGTTGGATAAATATAAAGCTAAAGTTAAAGAAGAGTTCGGTGAACAAGCGGGAAATTCACCTAAAAAAATAACTTCTAAAGAATATTCTGAATTCAAAGCAGAACTTTATCCTGCATCTTATACTTTTTATGAAACGTGGTGTAATCGCTGTGCTACTTTTCTTAATCTAAAAGTGGACGAGAAGAAAGCCGCAGAGATGCAGAAAGATCTGGATGCTTGCCACCTTAATACTACCCCTTCAGGAGTAGTTTCTCTTTCTATTCTCGCTTCTTTGATAGTGATGGTGTTTGGATCATTATTGATGTTTGCCTTACCCACTCTACTTTTCGGAATAACTGAGCCGATGTATTTCTTGATTATCTTCTGCGTGATTGCTGGATTATTAATGATTCCAGCTCTGCGCAGCATACCTAAGTTTATGGCAAACACTTGGCGCATGAAAGCGTCTAACCAGATGGTGCAAAGTGTGTTTTATATGGTTACTTATATGCGTCACACTTCTAATTTTGAACGAGCGATAGAATTTGCTGCAGATCATCTTGACCCTCCTCTTTCTTTAGACTTTAGGAAAATTATGTGGGACGTGGAAACTCAGAAGTACAGCAATATAAGAGATTCGGCTAACGCCTACCTTGATACTTGGAAAGAATCAAATAAAGATTTTGTAGAGGCATTTCATTTGATTGAATCTTCTTTGTTTGAAGGATCTGAAGAGCGTCGTCTTTCTTTGCTGGATAAGGCCTTGGATGTTATTCTTAACGGAACTTACGAGAACATGCTTCATTATGCTCATTCTTTAAGTTCTCCCATCACCATGTTGCACATGATGGGTATTATCCTGCCTATCTTAGGTTTAGTAATTTTGCCTTTAGTGGTAAGTTTTATGGGTAGTGGAGGAAGCCCTTTTGTCTCCGCAATTTATATTTCTTTATTGTACAATATTAGTCTTCCTTTGGGTGTTTTCTATTTGGGGAAAACCATCCTCTCTAAACGTCCTGCTGGATATGGTGCAGCAGAGGTCGCTCCGGAAACAGGGATGGGCAAAGAAGTTAACATGCCCTTAGGCAAGAAATTAGTGGTTAAAGTAGTTCCGTTATATGTAGCGATAATGATCCTGATTGTTGGATTTCTGATTGGTTTCAGTCCTATTTTTATTCACGCTTTTAATCCCACTTTTGAGTTGAAAGACTCCGATGGAAAATTCAAGATGATGGATTATGTTTGTCAGCCCTGCGATCCAGAAGGGAAACTGCCTGCCGGTTCTTGCGGTCCGGAATGTGATGTTAATCAGCGTCTTGGTCCTTTCGGGATGGGAGCAACTATTCTCTCTTTAATCTTCATCGCTGCTTTAGGGGCGGGAATTGGTGCGTATTTCTCTTTGCGTTCTAAGAATGTTAATAAGATCAGAGAAGAAACCCGTACTTTAGAAGAAGAGTTCTCTGCGGCCCTGTTCCAGTTAGGTAATCGTTTGGGAGACGGGCTGCCGGCAGAAATAGCTTTTGCTAAAGTAGCTGAGAACATGCAAGGGACGACCTCCGGAGATTTCTTCTCTTTAGTAGAACGAAACATGACCAAACTAGGGATGGGTTTGGAGCAGGCCATCTTCGATCCGAAAGTAGGAGCTCTAACCAGTTATCCTTCTAAGGTAATTGAATCTTCAATGAAAGTGTTAGTGGAAAGTGCTAAAAAAGGGCCCAGGATTGCTGCTCAGGCTTTATTGTCCATGTCTCGATATATCAAAGAAATACATAGCGTGGAAGAACGACTTAAAGATCTGATGGCTGAAGTGTTATCCTCCATGAATTCACAGATTAAATTCTTGACTCCGGCTATTGCCGGCATAGTGGTAGGAATAACTTCTATGATTTCTACCATCTTAACTAAACTTAGCGCCCAACTAGGCCAGCTGGCTACTCAAGGTGGGGATCAAAGCATGATGGGAGGAGTGTTAAGTATTTTTGGAATAGGCATTCCTACTTTCCATTTTCAAATTGTGGTCGGAATATATATTGTAGAAATTGCTTACATCCTTACGGTCTTAGCTAATGGTATTGATAACGGAGCAGATAAATTAGCAGAACGTTATGCCTTAGGCAAGAATATGATCAATAGTACTTTACTGTATTGTGCCATTGCCGGAGTGGTGGTAGTATTGTTTAATCTTTTTGCCGCAAGGATATTACAGAATGCACTGGGTGGGTAATTGTGGATTCATCTATTATAATAAAGAGATCAAGAATCCAGGGTAAGGGTGTTTTTGCTCGAAGAGATATTAAGAAAGGAGAATTGATTATTGATCACCCTAAATGTTCTAAACAAATTTCTTTAAAAGAGTTTGAAAAGATAAGCAATTTTCAGAAAAAGTTTGTTTCCATACTTAAGGGTAAGTATATCCTATTTTATTCTCCTGCTAGATATGTGAATCATTCTTGTGCAGCGAATACTAAAGTGAGCAGAAAAGGAGATGTAGCTCTCAGAAACATCAAGAAAGGAGAAGAGATTACTGCTAATTATTCTTTTGAATTACCTAATATCGGTTTTAAGTGCAAGTGTGGGAAGTGTAAAGGAAGGATTCTATTCTAAAAAATTGATTAGAAATATACTCTGAGATTATCTTACAGGCAATTAATTGGGAGAAAGTGCTTTGAATATTGCGCCCATATCTTGATCCATCTCTTCGGTAGAAAGATGTCTATATTCACTTGCTGGATGCATGGAATATCCAATGCCTTGTTTGGCAAGGTCCAGGCCGAACCTGTTTGCTTGTGATATGGTATCAAATAAATAAGTTGCTTTAGTAAGATTATTACCTCCTGGTTCTGCTCCACTTAGTGGATGATATCCCCTCGTTAAAGCCCTTTCTTTAGTTTCCAAGATTGCTTTCAACGCTTCTGGATCCACGTTAGGAACATGTAAAGTTCTGCACTGCTCCTCTAAAGAGATTTTTTTACCCATATGCAACTACTATTTAGGAGTATTATTTAAATTTATTGGTCTAATTTCTAAGACTGGACAAGTATGAAATAATAAAAATAGAAGTGGGACCTCGGGGATTTGAACCCCGGACGCCTACGTTTCAATTCGTTCTTGCAAACGTCTTCAGCGTAGTGCTCTTTCCTGCACCTGCAGGAAGCTCCGAGCTTCCCAGCGAGGTTGTCCCAGTCTGAGCTAAGGTCCCAACTAACAAACATAAATTAAACTTTTATTTATAAGGGTTTTGGTAAGCAATAAGAATATCCTGAATCTCAGCAATAAGTTAAATTTATATAATTAAACTATTTTATCACTGATTATGGTTGTTAAGAAAAGAGGTCATCATCGATCTGATCGTAATGTTTATCACATTTTAGGCATATTTGGGGTATTGTTGTTATTATATCCTTAACTACCGTAATCCTTCTTTCTAGAGATAAAATTGAGTTAACTGGAGCCGCAGTAGCTACCCAGACCATCTCTTATATGAAAGCTGGTGATCAATTATTTTATGAAGTTAAGGTAGACGGAGTAAAAGACGTTACCATTACATTCTCTGAGGCTGTTGACAATATCGTTATCACCACAGAAGAAGTGGAGACGGTTAGCTGGAACTTTGAAGGGATTGCTCATTCAAAATTGGTCATTAGTTCTTTAGCCGCAGATAAGGTTAAACAAGTGATCTTGACCTTGAAAATTGAAGAACAAGGCCTTTTAAGCCAAGGCATAGCTCGTAATGATTTAAGAGTTTATCTCGATGGTAAAGAATTAGAAACTGTTTTTGATAAAACTGAAGATGGTTACCTTTATTATGTTGTCACTAGTCCTGGTATTGGTGAGTTTGTGATTGGTAAGGCTAAAGTAGCAATCGCCGTTCCAGTTAAAGAAGTTACTCCTGTTCAAGCTCCTTCAGGAGTCCCGGTAGTTCAAAAAACTGCTGAAATTATTCCTTTACCTGAACAGGGTTCTCCTTTAGTTGGAAAAGCAGCAGCCCAACCTTCGTCAGAAGGAATGTTTCAGAGCATAGCTGATTTCTTTAAGAATTTGTTTAAATAGAAAAATAAAAAGAAATTTTTATTCCTCGAAGGGGTCTAATACCTCATTGCTTGCAATGGTTAATTAATATTAAATAATTAAGACCCTATTTGAGGTTAAAAAATACCCCGCAGCTTGCTGCGATTGGGATTTTTTATTGACTTAATTCCTTAAACGGTTACCACTGCCAGGTATCTTGAGGACCTCTGTTGGATTGATGGCAGGAACAACTGCTACCTGTAGATACATAACGTACTACTTCTTTTGGTTCATCTGCACTTAGTTTAACCAACACTTCCAATACTCGGACATACACTGGACAGTTTTCCTTGCAATCCACTTTAGGTATAACTGGTTCATAATCCTTTCCACGTTTACGCGTGCCTTCTATGACATAACAGACTGGATCGCGTAGAGCTGAACAACCGCCCACGTTAAGTTCTACTTTTTGGTTAATGGCGCTGATTACCACTCCCCTCTTAAGCAGTTCCGGAGGCACATACTCTTTATCTTCTATCTCAATGTTGTATCCCAATAAAGGACATCTCTCTGCACTTGGTGTCTCCGATTGCAACCGCACTCTTTGTTCCAATTCTTCTTTTCTGGATTCAACAATCCCATCAATCTTTAAAGGTAGAACATAGTCTCTGGGATGTTTTCTCCTGTTTGGTTCTCTTAACTTACTTTTATCTGAATCTTTTTCTTTATTCATTTTAAATTTCCTCAATTTATCATTTGTTAAATAGCTGAGACTAGCGTCTATATTTCTATTTACGAACGCTCTGTCCAGAAAAGTTTATTTTCTAATAAACTTTTAATTAAAGAACAACTGCAGAATTTCGCTTCTCTGGCTTCAACCGTTTTTAAGAACAGAGGAAGAGACAAAGGTTATATCAGCAGCTAATTAAAAGAAGAACCAAAATCCAGTAAACTGAAATTGTTGCTGCATATATATTAGATAAAAAGGATTACTATTTAATCTTTTCTATAAAAATCGTTTTCTTAAAAATAAAAAATAAAAATAAACTAATATCCACGGCAATCCACGCAGTAATACCGATTGGCGTTCTCCACCACAATTCGTTTACCACAACCTTTGCAACATCTCTGGATCTTAAACTTTTTAACCTCTTGGAAAACGTGTTGCTTCAGTTTTATCACCTTCTTTTTTGAAGTATCTTTCTCGAGAGAAAACTAATATATAAAGCTTTGCTTCTCTTATCGTCGGAAAGGACAAAAATAATCGAGGTTAATCTCTCCTCCGAGTTAATTTTGTCGTCTAAAAAATAATTCTCTTGAGCATTTGTGCTACTCCAAAATAACAAAAGTAGTTCTGCTCTTTAGACTTAGAAAAATCTTCCGGAAAAGAACAAGAAGAATATTCCGAAAGCGACCATTCCAATCCAAGCAGGGATGTTCCATCTCCAAATCTTAACGCCATCGAAATTGAAGAGGGGAATCATATTGAACAATCCTAACCATAAGTTTGCTCCTAGTCCGATAGAGAACACGAAACTCCAGTTGGGAATTAAGAACTGCAAACCTAAAAATATCATGGCTAAAGTGTAATTGGTCAACGGCCCGGCTATGCTGATGATTCCATTTTCTTTCCGAGTAATCATTCCAGAGATCATCACTGCTCCTGGAGCAATAAAAGTAAACCCGATAACGATAGCCAGTCCTAAGGCTAGCAGCAGCATCTCATCAAAAGAACGAAATTCTGCTACACATCCATAGTGCTGAGCCACTAGTTTATGAGCCAGTTCATGGAATAAGAATCCCACCCCTACCGTGATAAGCGAGACTAAAGTTAGTAACCAGAATTTGCTTGATTCTAATCCTGAAAAAAAGCTGTTCTCACTGCTAAGAGTTATTCCTGAAAACAAGAAAGCGAAAGTCAAAGAGATAACTACCCACGCCTTAGCAATGTCTACTAGTTCAGTCCTAGAAGTAGAAATCTTTCCAATTTTAATCGTCTTGTTCATCATTTTGGTTATGTTTTCTTACTTTTTTGGAGGGAGCCTCTTTCTCTTCTTCTTCTTCTTCTTCTTCCAAATAATCTTTCATCTGTTGGCTTAAGAACTTTTTCAAACGTTGAGCTTCTTCCTCTACTTTCACTAACAGAGAGATGTCTCCAAAATTTTCTTCTGCACATTCATCACAGTAATATTCCGGGGTGTCTTTAACTCGATACTTTGCTGCTTTATTACATATGATACATCTTTTCGCCATTACCTTTGAAAAACCCTCTTTTATTTAAAAAGCTTTTTACCCTTGCACTCGTAGACCAAATATTTTCACTTCAAAAAAAACTCTTTGATACTTTCAATTTCGTCGTCAGTAACTGCACATCCGTTATATCTGGTTGCCCACAATACTGAATCCAATAATAATTCTTTTCCTTGCTTATCTTTTGGTATGTAAGAATCAAGTATACCCAGTTTGTAGGCTACAGCCACTAACTCAATGGAACGAATGATCTTGATCCCTCTTAACTGTTGGCTGAACGACTTCATATTTTTGGTATTAGTGGAAATTTCACTATTAAACCTTCTTTCCAGCAGGGAGCCTAGCTCGGTGTTGTTCTCGATGAACAAACGCAATGTCCTTTCATCCATAACTACGGCATCAGCATTAATCTCTAAAGCGCAAGCTACTGATTCTATCTCTCCTTCCTGGATTATATCTAAATCTTTCCCGTTTATACTGAAAGTGCTATTGGCTAGATTAATCAGCTGAGAAGCTCTTCTTTTCGGAACATCAGAGTACACTTCTAAAGTTCCTTCATTAATCATCTTTAATACTTGAAGTGCTTCGAATTCAAACCGTTTTACTGAAAGAGGTCGTTCTACCAGCTCCATTCTTACTGCGGGGGTGATGTAGAAATTTCCGCCAAACTGTTTCTTTAAGTGAGGTAAGATCCACCCTAGACGAGACATGACTAAGGAGATGATCGGTCCGGCATCAAAGAAAAGTTTTTTTTCGGTCATGGTTTCACTCCAAACAATTGTAGGCCAGTTAATCCTTTTGGTAACAGAAAGATTTTCTTTTCTTTGTTCTAGCATGGTGGTTCCACCGACATACTGCTGTAAGTCCCAATTGGAAAGACCCATCAGTCCTGCCGCTTGGCCGATAGACAATCCTTTCCGTAATAAAGAAGCGCTCTTTTTAATTCGGGCCGCTTGCATTACATCCTGCAAGTGTACTTTTACTTTTGCATTTTCTCTGCTGATAATGGTATATAATGACTTGATGCTTTGGTTGTATCGGCCGTACTGTCCTTCCTGCAGATTTTGTGAGGCCCGATTTATTTCTACAACGATATCCTTATAATTATCTTCCTTAATATCCGGAAGGATTTTGTAAATAGAATATATCAGAACGGTAAGAGACACTAGATCTATATCTTTATGTACAGCTACGTCTTCAATAGCTTGCTCGCTTAGATCTTTTAACTCTTCCAGATCTTTTGGTTCTTTGGTCTTTAAAATATCGATAGTTCTGGACAGGATCTGTAACAAATCTTTCTTAATCACCCCTTTCATCTTTTAAAGGATAACTTAAGGTTTTATTAAGCTTTGCATTAAGTTTTTAAATCAAGCATATTTATAACGTCTAGATGGGCCAGTAGCGTAATCCGGAACTGATCTTCTCTGAGATTGGTGGGGAATATCGCGCACCGCTGGCAGCGGTGAGACCTCGGGTTCAAAACAAGTTGCAAGAAATTGTACTTGAAGAAAGTCCCGACTGGTCCATAGTTTAATGGGGCCGTAGTCTAGCTTGGTAGGATTTACCCTTGGGGAAAAACCAAGATCCCTTTCCGGGTTGAAGTGATTCAAACTGGGTAAGGCCGGAGTTCAAATCAAGTTACGAGAATTCGTGCTTGGAGAAAGTCTTCGCGGCCCCATCATTTTTACTCTGATTAAATTACTTCTCTTCCACTACTTCTCCTACAATACTTCTTAACATATAATCCTTAACTCTTACCGAAATCTTTTGATGTAAAGGCAGCCTTCCTTTAATGCCAATAATTAAAGGGTAAGTACCATACTGACGACAAAAAGTAGTATTTCCATCATACATCTCCGTCCACACTTCCTTCAAAATGGTACCTTTAGGCAGAATCCTTTGGAGCATAGGCCAATCGATCTTCTGACGGATTTCATCGCGCCACTTCCAGTAATACTTTTCATTCTTACGCAGGAATTTATTTCCTCCATGCGTTTCAATATATGTTCCGGGCAGAATAGCTACTTGACGAATGTTTATCCTTCTTAATAATAGTCCCTCTTGCATTATCAGCAATAACGCTTCCATATTCTTTTGGTGAGTTTCTTTACTTTCTCCCAGCAAGCCCAAAATTAAATTTATTCCCGGAAGAAAATTAGGCATCCCGTTTTCTCCGCGTTCTGCTCCATACTTGTTGATGATGCGGATAGCTTTCAAAGCCGTTTCGGGGGTAGTGTTCATCAGGTTTGCTTTGACCACTTCCAGATCGAAGCTCTCTATCCCTAAAGCAGCAATGTTTCCCGGGGTACAGTATTGCACAATAGCTTTAGTGATCTCTTCTCCCCCCTTTCCGACGACGGAATTGGGATTGACGTTATCAATATGTAACACTTCTATTTCTGGACAGTTTTCATGAATCTCACGCAGCATTTCTATTGGTCTATCACTTGCATAGAAGTCCGCTTGCTTACCTAAACGGAAATATCTTGCTCCTATATTGTAATATGCTTTTATTTCATTCACAATATTTTCTTTAGCACGGTTACAGAACTTATTTTTTATTGGTTCAGTACAGAAACTGCATTTGCCAATTTTGCATCCTCTTCCAGTCTCTATCTCAATAACTCTTTTATCAGGGATTTCTTTTAAGATATCTACTCCAAAAATAACAAACTTTTCTAACTTATTAAAATCAACTGCATAATCTTTAACTTCATCAAAATAAGAAAGGTCTTGCTTTTCAAAAAATTTTCCTCCTTCCAACTGGGTCCCGAAAATGGCTGGGCCGGTAAGTATCTTCTTTAGGGGAAGATCTTTGATGAGCGGGATGACTTCTCTTAGTGTGCCGGGTAGTGCTGTTAGATATTTTCCAGGGACATGAACTCCTAGAATTACAATTATTACATCAGTCTTGCTTAATACTTCTTCGGCATTGTTTCTAGTAAGATTGTAGATGAGAATGTTGGTTTTTTCTTTCGGTGTGGGCTCTTTTATTTTTCCGTGAAAGTTTTTCCACAGTCGCACATCATCAATGGTAAGATAGTTTACTTTGTGTTTCTTCTGGCGAAGCATCCCGTAGATGTATCGGGGATAAGTTCCGAGGTATGGTGGTACCCCTAGGCCAGAAGCCTCGTCGGTGTAACAGTCGATAATTGTGTAATGCATATTGTATTTTAGAAGAAGATTCTCTTTATAAAATATTCTAATCTATACAACGGAACATAGAATCATTTTAGTGAATAATGCAATTACCATGATCTAAACTATAGTCGATATCACGAGAATATTTTTAAGCGATTTCTTAATTCATTAAATAAGTCTTAAACGGGGTGGTTCGGGTTAGTTGGTTTTTCCAGCTGATTTGAAACAGTAGAGGTGGTACTGGATAGGGTTAGAGGAATTATTTTCTAATCCGGCTACTCTTTTTTTGAAGATTTCTGTCAAAGTCCCATTATAAAAAAGAAATCTTTAAAAATACCCCTAAGTTTGAAGCTCTCGTGGCCCCGTAGCTTAGCTTGGTGGAGCGCACGACTGATATGCTCAGCTAAGATATCGTGAGGTCCCGCGTTCAAATGCTCACGCCCGGAGTATTCCGGGTTTAGCGCGAAAGTCGCGGCGGGGCCACTTTTTTCTTTATACATCAATCCACCTCTTCCACTATATATAATCATGTCTATAAATCTTTAAATACCAGTTACCCTTCGAGAATACTTACAAAATACTTACTAATGTAATATGGGGGGTGTGGTAAATGAAAAAAGTTGTGATTGGTTTGTTAATACTATGTGTTTCTCTGTTTTTAGTAGGTTGCTTAGATTATAAGGCGTATGATCTTGCTTCCACTAACGACTCTCAGAAACAGGATAGTATGGTTAAAGAAGATTTGGCCCAAATTGAAAAACAAGTGGACCAAATTGAAAAAGATAATAAAGAAGTAGAAGGAGAGGTTGTTCTTCCTGCTCTGAAAGAGAATCAGACTGCTTCAGTTGAAGAAGCTAGTGCAGAGAATTTGCAGGTCTTAACCGGCAGAGAGAACCAGTTGATTAGATTAAAGTTATCCTCTAACGATCCCGATGGAGATAAGATTACTTATGCTTATAGTAAACCTTTCAACGCTCGTGGAGAATGGAGAACGAATTACGGCGATGCTGGAGAGTATATTGTTACAGTTAGCGCTACTGATGGAAAACTAACTTCTGAACGCAAGATAAAAGTTATCGTGCAGCGCGTAAATGTCGCTCCTGTTTTGGAAGGTGTTCGTGATCTGGTTTATAACGAAGGAGATACAGTAAAGTTCGAACCTAAAGTAACCGACCTTAACCATGATCCTATCACTTTGACCATCTCTTCCCCGTTAGATAAGGGAGTATGGGTAACAAACTCCAAGAGTGCAGGAGAGTATAATATTAAAGTAACTGCTAGTGATGGCGAGCTAAAGGCAGAGAAATCTTTCAAGTTGACCGTCAAGAACGTAAACTTAGTTCCTGTGATTACCGGGTTGAAAGATGTAACTGTAAAAGAGGGCCAGCTAGTGAAACTAGAACCTGTAGTTACTGACGACGATTCCGATGAAGGAGAAAAGATCGCCACTAATTACACTAAACCTATCGGGCCTGACGGAACTTGGACTCCGAATTATACCGAGCATGGAGTATACAATGTCAGCGTTACTGCTAACGATGGAAGAGGTGGGGTATCAACTAAAACAGTTAAGATTACTGTTGAAGACGTGAACATGCCTCCGATGATCGATAAGATAGCTTTAGAAGTGAGATAAACTTCACTTTTAATTTTTTTATTTTATATTTAATGAGAAATGATTCGTTCAGGAAGAAGATGGTAAACTCAAAGATATTTTATATGATTGGACTGATCCTGCTAGCGCTCTTTGTAAGTGCGGTTTGGGGAGAGACACGTGCCTATTATGTCAAGGAAACGGACTTGGTTAAAATTGATCCTCAAGCGATTGATCCGGACAATGACAAATTGAACTACTATTTTTCTTATCCCTTGAACGATCTGGGAGAATGGCAAACCAATTATGGTGATGCTGGAGAGTATTATATTAATATTACTGCTTCTGATGGTCAGTATCAGACTACTCAACGTATTTTATTGGTGGTAGATAAGAAGAATCGTGCACCTCAAATTATCGAACGTCGAATAGTGGCTAAGGAAACCCAAGAAGTAGACTTAAAGACTTTAGTTAGAGATCCTGATGGTGATCCTTTAAGTTACGTATTTAATCCCCCTTTCGATAAGAGCGGAATATGGAAAACCACTTACGGTGATGCAGGATACTTTGTTACTAACTTTTGGGTCAGTGATGGTGAAGCGCAGGTTCGGTCGAGAGTAGAAGTACAAATTCTTTCTACTAACCAGGGCCCTATATTATTGGACTCTTTTAACAATAACCGGACTTTCACGATTGAGGAAAATGCCACTTTAGAAATGTGGGTTAACGCTACCGATGCTGAAGATCGGGCTTTGACTTATGATTGGAAGATGGACAACCTCACCTTGAACAACGAAGACTGGTGGAGATACACCTTTAATTTTAGTTCTGCTGGAACTCATGTGTTAGAATTGAGCATCTCTGACGGGGAGAAATCTATCAGCAAAAAATGGTTGATTGACGTAACCGACATTAAAAGAAAACCAGAATTTGAGGTTAATGATCTTATAGTAAAGGAAGGTGACTTGATCTCTTTAGATTTGCCTACAATGGACCAAGACGGTCATGAACTAGTTTACACCATCTTAGGAGCTCCTTTTGAGAACCATTCTATCGCTTGGCAAACAAATTATTCTTCTGCTGGAGAATACAATTTAATTATAACCGCTTCTAATGGGGGACAAGAGAGGGTTAAGGAAGCTAAATTAACTGTCTTAGATGTAGACCGAGAAGCATTGTTAGAGATTCCGGATAAAGTTTACGTGTCTGAAGGAGAGAATTTACGTTTCAAGATTAATGCCCTGGATCCGGACGGAGATCCGTTCAATGTTACTTTTGGAAACTTGCCCGAAGGAGCTGTATACGATAAGGGTATGGGAATGCTTTCGTGGACACCTTCTTATGATACTATTGGGAGAACATCGACATTTACTCATAACCTGCTTAATGCTTTGCGTTTAGAGAAATTCTTTTTGCGCAATCAGAATTATCCTGTTCAGGTTACGGTGTGTAGTAGAGACAAATGTACTGCAAAAGGGTTTAGCTTGATAGTAAGCAATGTTAACCGCGCGCCCCAGTTTACTACTTTCGGAGATCTTACCATTAAAGAAACGGAACTTGCTCAAGCTAAAGTAGAAGCTACCGACTTAGACGGAGACATAGTACGTTACTATTTCACTTCTCCATTAGGCCGAAGAAACGGTAAATGGCAGACTGGATATGGGGATAAAGGAACTTATCCTGTTTACGTTACGGCTACGGATGGTTATTATGCAACGACTAAACCTTTACTATTAACTGTGTTGAAGAATGATCGAGCCCCCACTCTAAGTATTAGAAATGATGATCTAACTGTAAATGAAGGTCAACAATTTATGTTTAAGGTTGGTGCTAGCGATCCAGACAAAGATAATCTCACCATTCGTTTGGAGAATATTCCTACCGGTGCTTCGTTTAAGGATGGAATATTCCTGTGGACTCCAGGATATGATATTGTGAAAAATAAGATTGATAGCTGGTGGAACAACCTAATTGACGGAAACAATTATTTCAATAAAAAGTTCAAGAAAGAGCAAGAAGTGGTGTGGTTAAACTTTATCGCTTCTGATGGGGAGATAGAGACCGCTCATCCGGTAAAGGTTACCGTAAAAAACGTCAATCGTGCTCCGTTCACTTTAGATTATCTGCCCGCAGAAGAGATTACTGCTAAAGTTGGACTTCCGATAGTCTTCCATGTTACCGCTAAAGACTGGGATGGGGATAATTTGAGTTATACCTGGGATTTCAGTGGCTGGAGAGAAGACCCCGTTTATGGAACAGATACAGTAGAAAGAACTTTTACTGCTACCGGAGATAAAACCGTTAAGGTAACGGTAAGTGATGGAAGAGATGAAGTCGAGAAGGAATGGAAAGTTAAAGTGGTGGAAGAACCTGTTTCGGAAAATACTGAACCGGTATCAACTCCTTCCAGTGAGCCGTTCAACATCAGAGTGTACGTGATTGAAGGGAATAAGAGTACTGAGGTAAATTGAGGGGGAAAATAAAATGACCAATGCAGTGCAAAAAGAATTTGAGGAACGGTATGAACCAATTGCTGCTTATTCAGTGGAAACATTTGCTAAAGAAGGAGACGAACTTAAACCTCTTCAAGCATTCTTATATTTAGCTACTCCTGGCACGTTGGGAAGTGTTTTTAGGGGTCACCAGCCAGACTTTTATCTGGTCTTAGGGAAAGCTGAACAGGTTACCATTAAAAGAGTCCCTACTTCAGTCTTCATCGATGAATTAACCTTAGAGAGAATTGCTTCTATCTATCAGAAACCATCAACTTCAACAGGAAGAGAATAATTCTCTTTTCTTTCCATTAATTTAATAAAACAGGTATAGTTCTAAAAGAGTATGCTCGACGAAACGCAGCGGTTAGTTCTAGAGACTCTGGAAATGAACAAGCAAGCTTTAGTGTTTGCTCCCAGCCGAGCTAGTGCTGAGAAGACCGCGGAAGAGTTGTCTAAACTTACCTCTTTCAATTTTCCGGAGTTAGAGAAAGGGGTATTGAAAGCGGTCTCTCAGCCGACGAAACAGTGCCGAAGATTATCTCATTGTATTCTAAAAGGTGTGGCTTTTCATCATTCTGGCCTGACTAGTGAACAGAAAGAGCTGATTGAAGAAGAGTTTCGTAATAATAAAGTAAAAATTATTTGTTGTACTCCCACTCTTGCTGCCGGCGTTTCTACGCCTGCTTTCCGGGTGATTATTCGGTCATTACGCCGTTTTTCAGACAAATGGGGTATGGACTGGATTCCCGTGTTAGAATATATGCAGATGTCCGGCCGAGCGGGTCGTCCGGAATATGAGAAATGGGGAGAAGCTATCACCATAGCTAAAGATGAGGCTGAAAAAGAAGAAATTTATCAACGTTATCTGTGCGGGGTTCCGGAAGATATTTATTCCAAACTGGCAGTGGAACCAGTATTAAGAACATATCTGCTCTCTTTGATCTCTTCTGGAATAATTTTTGATGCAAAATCGCTAAAAGATTTCTTTCTGCACACTTTCTGGGCACATCAGTTTAAGGACTTACCTCGATTAGAAGCAATCATGGAAAAGATGTTACAATTATTAGAAGCATGGCAGATGGTTCAGGTGTTAGGGGGAATAGAATCAACCTCCACCAATTTTGTTGCAGCTAGCCACCTTCACGGGATTAAAGAAAGAAAACTTAAACCCACTTTGCTTGGCAAGAGAGTATCTGAACTTTATCTAGACCCGCTAACTGCTAAACATCTGTTAGAAGGATTGAAAAATTATGCCTCTGATAAAAAGACCTTTGCTTTGCTCCAATTAGTGTCACACACATTAGAACTGCGTCCTCTGCTCAGAGTTAAGTCTAAAGAAGAGGAAGAAATCCAAGAGAAGCTCACTCAGAACTATGACCAACTCCTAGAAAAAGAGCCTCCTGTGTTTGACCCAGAATATGATGAGTTTATCAATTCTATTAAGACTACCTTATTCTTAGAAGAGTGGATTAATGAGGCTGATGAAGATTATCTTCTAGAAAAATATGATATTCGTCCGGGAGAGATTAAAGTTAAGCTAGATCTGGTAGATTGGTTATTGTATGCTTGCGAAGAGTTGGGTAAAGTTGTTCAGCTTGAACGTCCTTTATTGACGGAGATGGCTAAATTAAGAATTAAGGTCAAGTATGGGGTGAAAGAAGAATTATTAACTCTCTTGAAGCTAAGAAACGTGGGAAGAATTAGAGCTCGCAAATTGGTTCTTAATGGGATTCGGGATCTAGGAGAGATTAAGAAGACTGACCTTACCACTTTGAGCCAGATCTTAGGCAGCAAAGTTTTAGCGGAAGACCTTAAGAGGCAAGTAGGAGAAGAAGTTCCTACAGAGATATCTTCGGGAAAGAGAAAAGGTCAGATGAGCTTAGGCAAATACGTACCACCTCTTCATGATTAGACATCTTTATAAGTAATATCTCTTTTCTGAATAAGTATGATTACCTACTATAAGCGTACTCTGGGGGGAAAGAAATTAAGAAAAATTGAGGAGTACGAAGTAGGATGTTGGATCCATGTTGTTAATCCGGATTCTTTGGAATTAACCGACCTTTCTGAGAAGTATAAGTTAAACATAGAATTGCTAGAAGAGGGGTTAGACGAGAATGAACTCCCTCGTATCGATATAGAGGAAGGTTTGACTTATATCTTTGTTAAGACCATCTTTAAAGAAAAGAATACTCTTGGAACGCTGTTAGTAGTGATGGGAAAGGAGTTCTTTTTGACTTTAGGTAAAGATGAACCTCACTCTATCAAGAATATTCTTGAGGGGAAAGTTGAGTTTATAACTACGCAGAAACTTAAAAGTCTTCTTACTGTCCTTTCTTTAATCAACGATAATTTTGAGGACATTGTAAATAAGATTGTTAAAAACGTGCACAAAAGTAAGGGTGCAGCAGAGAACATGAAAGAGGAAGATTTAGAAAATCTGTTGCATGAAGAAGACTTCTTGAACAATATTGTTTCTAGTTACGCTTACACTAGCTTACTTTATTCAAAGATGATTAAGAAGTTAAAATTCTTTGAAGAGGATAAGGAATTTATTCAAGACCTGATGGTCGAGTCTGATCAAGGACTGAACCTTTGTCGTAATGCTCTTAAGACCATTTCTAACATTCGTCATTATTATTCTATCATTCTTTCTAACCGCTTGAATAGAACGATTAAGATCCTGACCATGTTCACCATCTTAATAAGTATTACTTCGGCCGTGTCTAGTATGTATGGGATGAACATTAAACTGCCCTTCCAAGAGCATGAACTGGCCTTCTTGTTCGTTATTTTAATCATTATCATGATCATGTCAGGTTTTATTGTATACTTCCGCAAGAAGAAAATCATTTAAGTTATTCTTAAGTTGTCCTTTGTTTTGAAGTGAAGAAAGCTTTATAAATAGCCCCCTGTTTTAGATATGAAAATAGTCTTTATAATCATGGTGAGTGACTGAAAATGGCTAAATTAAGAAAAAATACTGCATCCCATCGTTTGGAACGTCCTTATACTCGTACTAGCAAATATTCTCGAAAGAACTTTATTCGTGGAGGGTTTCCCCACATGAAGTTAACTAAGTTTGAAATGGGCGATGTGCACAAAGAATTTGATACTACTTTATATCTGGCCGTAGGTCGATCTATGGTTTTACGTCAGAATTCTATCGAAGCAGCTAGAACTTCTGGGAATCGTTTGTTAGAAAAAACGTTAGGTAACAATTATTTCCTGAAGCTGAGAGTGTATCCCTTCCATGTAATCAGAGAACATTCATTAGCTTCCGGAGCAGGTGCAGACCGTTTAAGTACAGGTATGGCTCGTCCTTATGGTAAGAGTGTAAACTGTGCTGCTAGAATTAAAGCTGGCCAAGTCCTGATGGAATTGCGTTTAGATAAGGCTAACGTGAGTTTAGGTCGAGAAGCATTAAACCGTGCTTCTAACAAGTTGCCTTGCGGCTGTAAAGTTGTGGTAATCTAATTTCTATCATTTTTCAGTCTTCTGATTTGTTCTTCGATCTGTTCTAACTCGTTTAACGGTCGAGGAGTCTTTCCTTCAATCTTGCGGCTGATTTCTTGTACTTCTTTACGGGCATACTCTTCTGCTTTATTTTCCGCAGGAGTGTTTTTCTTTGGGAAGAAGCTACGCAATAATAAGTAAGGCTTTTTCATGCTGTAAAGTAGTAGTTTGCTGACTCCTTCAAACTCTTTCTTTTCCGTAAGATTAATCTCTTCTGTCCGTGCATATCCGTGCGTCACTGGAATATCTTCAACCATTCTTACCGCTCTGAGAGGAGTTTGGTCGATTCGAGACAACTTCTGTTCAATGTCCATTAATTCCTGGTTAAGCGTGGGCTGTTCTTTAGGAGTTTCTAAGATTGCTCCGCGTGGTTTACTCACTGGAACAATGACTGGAGAGAAGGGTTTGGCTTTAGGGAGAGTGACAATTACTTTTGCCGGAACGGTTGCTTTCCTTGCTTTTTCTTCTGATATCAATAGGTTTATCTCTTCATACTTTTTAGCTAATTCTTCCTTTGAAGAGAGGATAGACCTTGCAAGGGGCGGACTGATGCTAGGATAGAGCGAATAAGTGTTGCGTTTCTTCCGATAATAATTTACTCCCCCAAATGTTGCTACTATGAACAGTATTCCAGTTACAGCGATGATCCAATAACTGCCGTAATCATAAAGTACTTCTCCGATTCTTTGGGTAAGGGCTTTTCCTGCTAGAGGAAGATTATCTTCCGGTTTAGAGGCGGATGCTTCTGTAGAAGGAGTTTCTATAGCAGGGATATTTGTTTCGGGCGCTCCTTCTATGGGCTTAATGGGTTTTACTGTAGGAGCAGTGGTGATAACCGGGGTAACACTTTCTGGTGCTCCGCCGCCCGAACTGCTACTACTACTTCCTCCTCCACTCGACGAGCTAGAAGAAGA
>Ga0172375_10003060_pt1 | contig 25665 bp, 19 predicted proteins | sample LakKiv1m_FD_114537 | JGI IMG/M metagenome (GOLD analysis project Ga0172375, IMG submission 114537) | Freshwater microbial communities from Kabuno Bay, South-Kivu, Congo - kab_092012_11.1m | ecosystem: Environmental > Aquatic > Freshwater > Lake | place: Democratic Republic of the Congo...
ATTTCGGCAAATGCATTTATGTACTATCGCTATAAACTCGAAGGTGTGTTTATGGAAAATGGTTTGCTCGTTAATAAAGTAAAAGTAATTCCAAAACGCAAGAACGACCCCGTTTTTCAAGGATATATTTATATTGTCGAAGACCTGTGGAATATTCATAGCACGGATTTATATTTAACGAAAGATGCGCAAATTGATTTTGTTGACACTTTAGAAATTCAACAACTTCATTCACGCATCGAAAATAATACCTGGGTTCCGGTTTCTAACAAACTCACCTTTGGTTTTGGGTTTATGGGAATTAAGGCGGAAGGATATTTTTTAGGTTCACAAAGCAACTATGTCATTAATCCTGATTTTCCTTCAGGATTTTTTGGTGGTGAAGAAATGAAAGTGAATGATGATGCAAATAAAAAAGATTCTATTTATTGGGAGAAAACCCGCCCTGTTGCTTTAACAGAGGAAGAAAAAAACGATTATCGTTTCAAGGATAGTTTGATGTTAGTTACCAATACAAAAGCATACAAAGACTCCGTTGATAAAAAGCGAAATCGTTTTAAAATCGGGGGATTCCTATTGTCGGGCTACGGATATACGAATACATTAAAAAAATACAATCTTAATTTTAATTCCGGAATCCTTAATGTAAATTACAATACAGTTGAGGGTTGGGTTTACAATCCTTCGTTTCATTTTTATAAACATTTCGAAAATTTTAAATCGTATTCATTAGGAGGAAGCGTTCGCTACGGCTTTGGAAACAAGCACATAAATGGAAATGTTTATGCAAATTATTATTTCAAACCTCAACATTTTTCTACTATCAGTTTTTCAGCCGGTACTTCCGTTCAGCAATTTAATTCCAATGCAATAGCTCCTATGTTGAATAGCATTTATACGATTTTGTTGAAAGAAAATTATTTGAAAATTTTCGAAACTCAATTTGCTTCCACTCATTATAGCTCAGAAATAAGGAACGGTATTTATTTGCGTGCAGGAACATCGTACATGCACAGAATGCCATTAACCAATACACAAACATGGTATATCAAAGGCGAGCCGGAAAAACATTTTACCTCAAATAATCCTCAATATCCTGATAGCAGTGGTTCCTCTTTTGAATCGAACAATGCTTTAATAGCAAACATTGGTTTTACTTTTAAAATTAAACAGCGTTATTTTTCACGCCCCAACGAAAAAGTTATACTTGGCACCAAATATCCGGAATTCAGGATTGATTATAAAAAAGGAATGGGTGATGTGAATTTTGATTTTGTAAAAGCAAGTGTGAGTAAGGAAATAAATATGAAATTATTCGGGGTATTTAAATTTGATGTTTCGTGTGGTACATTCTTGAATAAAGAGAAATTATACTTTATGGATTACAAACATTTCAATGGAAATCAAACTGTATTTTTAAATAAAGCATCAAAGTCTGGTGGAAATAGTATTGAAATTGGAGGAAGCGGAAATACAACTCTTATGGGATTTAATCTCTTGCCCTATTATCAGTATTCAACAACTTCGAATTATATTGAGGCACATGCCGAACATCATTTCAACGGATGGATAATAAATAAAATTCCGTTATTGCGAAAGTCAAGATTTCAAGAAGTTGCAGGTATTCATTATCTGAGCACAAAAGAAATCAATCAATATATTGAACTGAGTGTAGGTATTGAAAAAATTGGAATTCCCGGACTCATCCCCGGTTTCTTAAGAGTTGATTTTATAACTGCATTCACCTCTGGAGCAAAAATTACAAATGGAATTAAAATAGGAATAGGAATGTAAACTGAGTAGAAAGTTTTTAAAGTTCATAAAGTAAAATAAATTAAAAAAATATGAAAAAATTTTTACTATTTATCATAGGGATTATGTCAGCAATGGTGGGGAGTTCGCAGGATTATCCCATTAAAATAAAGACCTTAAAAAATGGATTAAAAGTGATTGTTTGCGAAATGCCGACTCATGGCTTTGTTCAATCCGAATTATGGTACCGCGTAGGAAGCAAAGATGAAACGGTTGGTACCAGAGGAATTGCACACATGTTTGAACATATGATGTTTCGAGGATCGAAAAAATTCCCCGGCTCATTAATCAAGAAAATAGAACAAAGTGGCATCACACAATTTAATGCATACACTTCATTTGACCGCACGGTATATTATGAATACGCACCTGTTAATTACATTGATTCTATTTTTGATATTGAATCTGACAGAATGGCCAACCTTATTGTTACTCAAGAGGTGCTCAACACTGAACGCGAAGTGGTTGCCGAAGAGTTTAGTAATGGTGAAAACAACTGGTATCAGAAATTAAATTACGCTCGGTATAAAACATTATATCCAAGCGGACATCCCTATGAAACAGATGTGATAGGCCTTTACACCGATATCGAAGCATTTACAGCAGAAGAATGCATTGATTTTTATAATAAATATTATAGTCCAAACAATGCCTTTTTAGTTGTAGCAGGGGATATAAAAAGCGATGAAATTTTTTCAAAAGCAGATCAGTATTTTGGTTCAATTACTAAACAACTTACTCTTTCGAAAAGAACCGATGTTCCTGATTTGTTTACAAGTAAAATTAAACAAACGGATATGCCTATAGATTATCCCGTACAGATATATAGCTTTATTTTTCCAGCTCCGGCTATAGATGATAAAGATTCTAAGGCATATAAAATGTTGATGAACCTGCTGTTCCTTGACCAGAACTCAATTATTACTGAACGAATCGTAAATAAAGAAAAATTGGCATATACTTTATATTCCTTTACGGAACCGGAAATGGTTTACAGCAGCTATAGTTTGATTGACGTAATTATGAGCCCCATGCCTGGAAACGTGAAAGTGAAAAAAGAAATTCGTGAAGAAGTTGCAAAAGTTATTGCATCAGGAATACCACAAGATAGAATTGATAAATATGTTAAATCATTTGAAGCAAGATATATAATGGGAAGTTACGAACCTTCATCAATAGCTTATCGGTTGGGAATTGCAGAATTCTTTTTTAACAATCCTGATGCTGCTTCCAAAGAATTATCTGAAATTAAAAAAATTACTTCCGATGATTTAAAACGTGTCGCAGCAAAATACTTAACTGAAGAAGCCATGCAATTTATTAATATCAAGCCATCGTTTTAATCAAAAATATAATTATGCTATGAAAAATATACAATTCTACCGCTCGATTTTATTCACAACATTATTATTAATATTAATAACTGTTTCAGGTTTTTCACAATCTCTAAACTATGAAGTTTATAAGTTAAAAAATGGTTTGCAGATATTATTTATTGATTATGGAACAGTAGAAGCAACAGCTATCAGAATGTACGTGAATGTTGGGCAAAAAAACGAAACGCCCGGTTTTCAAGGAATTTCGGACCTTACTGCACAAGCTTTACTTTATGGTAATGTCAAATATGGTAAAATCAAACAACAAGATTTGCTCTACAGTATGGGAACAACTATGTCGGCAAATGCAAATGAAAAATACACAACTGTTTCGTGCAGCTTTCTAAATCGGGATATTGATGCAGGATTGGACGTATTTGCTGCTGCAGTTCGTCAACCACTTTTTCCGGCTGAAGAAGTTAAGCAGCAGATCTCTGAATTTATGCAATATAATAATCCAAAAAAAATGGATATTAGCGAATTGGCTCAGCGATTTTCAAACCTCTTTGTATTTGGAATCAATAACCCATTAGGCCGAAACACCTACTCAGCGCAAGTGGGTAAGTTTGTTGCTAATGATTATAAAGAATTTTATAATTTTAATTATACTCCCAAAAACACAAAAATTGTTGTTGCTGGAAAGTTAGATAAAGAAAAATTAAAAGCATTATTCGAAAAACAATTTGGAAATTGGGAATCTGCCTCTGGTGAAATTAATCAGGTGAGCTTTGAACAACCTGTATTTAAAGGAAAAGAATATGCATTTGTGAATCGCGATAATGCAACACAGGTTTATTTATTGTGGGCAAAAAAAGCTCCAACAATTTCTGATAAAGATTTGCTTGCATTTAAAATGTCCATCTCATTATTCAATAGAAGGTTATTTGAAGAGGTTCGCGAAAAATTAGGGAAAACCTATGGAATCTATATGTCATTTAATGAAAGCCAAAATAATGGAATTTATACTGTCAGCACTCAAACTCGCTCTAAGGAAATGGTTAGTACAATGCAAGCATTCGACAAAACATTGGAAAACTTTTATAACACAGGTATTACCGAAAATGAATTAAGCCGAACAAAAGTAAAAATGAAGAATTCATATATTTCTATTAACGAACCATCATCCATCATTGGTTATTTCAATCCCTTAATTTATCCTGATATAAAAAAGCGATTAAATTTTCTTAATGATATTGATGTGATTACTGTTGAAACGGTTAACAAAGCAATTAAAAAATATTACAATCCGGAATCCTATAAACTTGTGATAGCAGGTAATAACACTGAACTTTCTGATCAATTAACTAAATTAAAAGGATTGCAGAAGTTTGAAAATAATGCCATTGAGGTTAATCAATAATGCTATCACAACAATGTATTTGCAAGATTAGCCAATTCTGAACGCTCACCTTTTTCCAATCGAATGTGGGCTGAAATAGGATGATGTTTTATTTTGTCAATTAAATAAGATAATCCATTGCTTTGTGAATCGAGGTAAGGGGTGTCAATCTGATAAACATCGCCTGTAAATATTATTTTTGTTCCTTCTCCTGCACGTGTAATGATTGTTTTTACTTCATGAGGAGTCAAGTTTTGTGCCTCATCAACAATAAAACAAATATTCGATAAACTTCGCCCACGAATATAAGCTAGGGGAGTGATAACCAGTTTTTCATTTTCTACTGAATCAGCAATCATTTTATATTCTTTTTCCTTTTCGCTATATTGATTTTGTATCATCTTTAAATTATCCCACAATGGTTCCATGTAAGGATTCAGTTTCGATTTAATATCACCTGGAAGATATCCAATGTCTTTGTTGCTGAGCGGAACAATAGGACGTGCTAAATAAATTTGTTTGAAATCTCTTTTTTGTTCAAGTGCACCAGCAAGTGCAAGTAGCGTTTTCCCCGTTCCTGCAACACCTTGCATGGTAACTAATTTAACATTTGGATTTAGAATTGCATGTAAAGCAAAAACCTGTTCTGCATTACGGGGTGTGATGCGATATGCAGACCTTTTCTCTAGGCGGTCAATCGTATTTGTTAAAGAATTATAAAATGTAAGAACCGAATTTTTTTCGTTTCTTAAAATATAATAATGATTTGGAATCGGTGCTGTAATGCCCGCTTCCTCAGGTTTGCATGATGAATCGCGATATAATGCATCAATCACGTCATGCTCAATATTATCAATAACACTCTTGCCACAGTAGAGCGAATCAACATCTTTTACTTTTCCTGTTTCAAAATCTTCTGCAGTAATATTTAATGCTTTCGCTTTCAGGCGAAGATTGATATCTTTGGTAACCAACACTACTTTCTGTTCAGGATTTTCTTTTGCCAATGAAAGTGCCGCATTCAAGATGCGATGATCGGGCTTGTTCTCTCCAAATATTTTGGAGGCATCCACTCCGTTGGTTTCGTTCATAATCACTTTGAACCTTCCGCTATTCGGAGTATCCAGTTGTATCCAATCGCGTAAACTGTTATTCACTGACAATCGATCTATGATACGGATAAATTCCCTTGTTTCAAAGTTCTTAGTGTCATTTCCCTTTTTAAAATTATCTAACTCTTCCAAAACTGTTATAGGAATTGCCACGTCATTGTTTTCGAAACTGTATATGGAATGGTGATTGTATAATATCACAGAGGTATCAAGAACAAATATTTTTTTTTCAGTCTGTTGCTTCTTTGCCATTAAAATTAAACTATTTATAAAACAAAACCTAAATGAATACCGCCACGAATCATAATGCCAGAAAAACTTATACCATATATACCTCCGTGGCTGTAGTGGCTGTACTGATTGTAATAATTATCAAAATTATCTTGTGTACTGCTACGAAATCCACCTCCAGTAAATAAATCAAGATTTATTTTTTTTAACATTATAAAGTTAATGCCGAACAATATTCCACCGGACATGGCGTTTTGATAATAATGTTTATGAACTGTATTGTAAACAGGTGGATAGTTATATCCTCCAGTATTATAGGTAGCATCTAAAGTCAAATATTCATCATACAAATAGGGAGCAAAATAAATTTGAGTTTCGTGTTGAAATTTAAACCTATTGTCGGAATTAGTTTCATGAAACTCTTTAATAGGATAATAACGATATTGTAACTCAAAATGATAATTAAATAATCGCTCAGAGTTATTGCCATAACCATAATTATAACCATTATTATATGATTTGCTCATGACGGAAGCAAGAAATTCAAATCCTGTGTTCCTCTCATTTTGATGCTCAAAGGCAGCTAAAAGCGTGCTATTAAAAAAATTAAAAACACCAAATTTAAAAATGTTATTATTCTTTGGCTGAATACTTTCCCCTCCATTTTTTTGAGCAAATAGCAATGAAGAAGCAAGCATGATAACAAAAATAAAACATAAAGTTTTTTTCATATATCTATATTTATTAAATTAAAACACAATTCCTATTTGAAAACCAGCTTTTGCAGATACTCCATTATGAGAGTAGCTAAAAATATTTGAATTATTAAAATCACTGCTGTATTTAATTCCTCCACCACAATAAAAGTCCATACATATTTTTTTGCTGATAATACAGTTTATTCCCATAAGCACACCCCCTCCTGAATAAGTTTCAAGATCGTAACTTCCGATTAATGCATAAGGTGCAAAATAAAAAATAGTAAAATTATCGCTTTTGAAGGTTTTAATAACATCGAACCTATACTGAAGTTCTGCTGAAGCCCCTGTTATATCATCAAAACTCATAGCATTGGCAATTAACTCAAGACTATTTCCTTTCTTGAAAAACTTTTCGCCTGCGAATTGAAAATTTCCCCATGCAAAATTAACAGGTGCAAACTTTATTGCGTATTTTGGTTTGATGATTGAATCCTTTGAATTAGTTGAGTTTTGGGCGTTTACTGAAATAGTTGATGTGTAAAACAAAATAATACAAAGTATTGATTGAAAGAACTTTTTCATCTTTTAAAATTTGGTTTACAAATATAATACAAATTGTATTTAGACTTATTAATTACTTTTCGTAAAAATGCATTTCTTTTACATATGCATAAACGCTTTCGGACAAAAAATAGTTTACATCCTTTTTCTCTTTGATTGATTTGCGAATAAAACTTGAGGATATCTCCATCAAAGGCGCTTTAACAAGTTTTACACTTGGGTGATTAATCAAATCTGAACCTTCAGAGCCGGGACGTGGATAAACGTAAATTTGATAGTGTTTCAAAATTTCTTCGTAATTTTTCCATTTATGAAAACTAACTAAATTGTCAGAGCCAATAATCAATACAAAATTGTTTGTTGGATATTTCTCTTGCAGATGCACGAGAGTATGAATTGTATAAGATGGTTGTGGCAATTTGAATTCAATTGATGACGCTTTAAAGCGAGGATTTTCCTCAATCGCACGTGTCACAATTGCTAATCGATGATTATCAGCAAGGAGTGTTGATTTTGCTTTTAATGGATTATGAGGTGAGATGACAAACCAAATTTGATCGAGGTCGGTGTACTCAACAAAATAATTTGCTATTATCAGATGCCCAATATGTATTGGATTGAAGGAACCAAAGAACAAACCAATTTTTTTAATGGAACTGTTTTTTTTCATTTCTAAACCGATAGAAAATTCCTGACGATAAGTTTTGCTTCTTTCACTGCAGTTTCTAAATCATCATTTAATATAATTTTATCGAACTTTTGTGCAAAATTCATTTCATGTACTGCTTTTGACAATCTTTTTTGTAACGATTCTTCCGTTTCGGTATTTCTTTGTATTAAACGATTTTCTAAGTCTTTCAACGAAGGTGGTTGAACAAAAATGGCCAGTGCTTTTTCAGCAAATATTTTTTTTAAGTTAAGACCACCGGCTACATCAACATCAAAAATCACATGATTTCCTTTGGCCCAAATACGCTCAACTTCACTTTTTAATGTACCATAAAAACAATCAGCATACACTTCTTCCCATTCTACAAACTCATCACTGTTTATTTTTTGTTTAAATTCATCAACAGTTAAAAAATAATAATCCTTTCCGTTGACTTCATTTTCGCGTTTTAATCGGCTACAGGCAGAAATAGAAAATTCGAGCGATAAGCTTTCCTCCAACAATCGGTTTACAATTGTTGTTTTTCCTGATCCTGATGGTGCAGAAAAGATAATTAACTTTCCGTTTGTAATCATAAAATATTCAGTAATTGTTCTTTTACTTTTTCTAACTCATCTTTCATCTGTATAACAATCGACTGTATGTTAAAGTCATTGGCTTTTGATCCGAGTGTATTAATCTCCCTACCAATTTCCTGGCAAACAAATCCTAATTTTTTTCCGGGAGAATTTTCATTTAATATCTGGAAGAAATAATCGCAGTGTTTTTTTAATCTTATCTTTTCTTCAGTAATATCCAGCTTTTCCAAATAATAAATCATCTCTTGTTCAAATCGATTTTGGTCAATTTTTTCTTTATCAAAAAACTCCAGTAAATTATTCCTTAATCGCTCTTTCACCAAATTTATACGATTGACTTCAAATGGCTCAACATCCTTTAATAACTGAAGTATAGATAAAACATGCGAATGAATATCTTTTTCTAAAATAGCACCCTCATTTATTCTGAACTGATCTAAATTATCTAAAGCAGAACTAATAGCTTTAATCACACTCTTTAGTTCTTCTTCTTCAATTTCTTCTTTCTCTGCACGCATCACATCAGGAATGCGCATTACAATTGACAAAACATCCGTATTTTTTTCATCCAAATCTGTTGAGATTGACTTCAACTGATTATAATATTTTTTTACCTGATTTTCATCCAAGGAATAACAACCATTCTCGCCATTATTTTCAACTCCAATATACAAGTCTACTTTCCCCCTTTCAAGTCTTGAGCTAACCAATGATTTTAAATCTGCTTCTATTCCTCTATATTGATAAGGTATTTTGGCGTTCCAATCAAATTGCTTACTATTCAATGATTTTAACTCGAGGGTAATTTTTTTGTCGGCATACTCAATGCTAGTCTTGCCATATCCGGTCATGGATTTTATCATCTCTATTAAATTTAAAAACAAATTTATGCTTTTTTATTAGATTAGTGATATCTATCCATTTTTAAAAAGGTAACATTATAAAAACTCCAAATATTATTCGTATTTTTGAATTGGATTTAAAATACTGGCACCTTTCTTGATCCATTAAAAACTCAACATCTACATTTATGAAAAAACTATTTCTTACCCTTTTAGTTATTGTTGTGGGCATCAAAATAAGCGAGGCTCAATGCACAGTAAATATTTTCCCTATACCAGGCCATGTACAAATTACCACTAGTCAAACAATAGCAGCTACAGGAACTGTTTACTGGGTTTGTGAAGGAGTTACCCTAACTGTTTCATCATCTCCGGGTTCTGCATTCCTATTAGAAAAAAATGCAACTATTATTTTTAATGGTGGTTCCGGAGATCAGGTTTCTGCCAAAGATAATTGTGTGATAACCAACAATTCAAATGATGATGTTGGAGTAATTTGCAACCCGGCAACTATTACAATGAATAATTTGGGGTCGGGCACTTTAGTCGTTGATTTTTCATGTAATCCTGTAATTTTCGATTATTCGTTACTTCCCGGAGGGGCTGGTACTTGCGGCGCAACAGGCATTTATGAAGAATCAAACAATGCTGATCTATCGTTCTATCCAAATCCGGTAAAAAGCGGAAACGAGGTGTTTTTTGCTCTTCCTAATAATGCCGAAATAAAAGGACTTTATGATATTACAGGTAGAAATGTAGGTATTAAAAAAAATTCCAATTCTTCTTTTTCAACTGTAGGATTAAAAGCAGGATTTTATTTTGTTAAAATAAAACAGGGAGAGTTTTTTAAGGAAAGCTCTTTCATTATTTCGGAATAGTGTTTTCTTTAAAAACAATTTATTCTTCCATGTAATCTAAATCCTTGTCAAAGGTCTCTTCTAAAAGAAATACTGCAATTATTGCAAGGAGAATACAAATAGCTCCTACAATGATTCCGGCAGTTATTAATCCCCAATAGCTCGAAATTAAAAGAATAGAGGAAGTAAGAGGAACTGTTGCTCCACGAACAAAATTTGGTGTTGTTGTAGTAACAGTAGCACGAAGATTTGTACCAAATTGTTCAGAGGCAGTGGTTATAAATACTGCCCAATATCCTTGCGCAATACCAAGCATAGCAAGAATTACATAAAATGCGGTTGCCGAAAATCCTTCGGAATAGAAAAACAGAAATGTAAAGAGTACTAAAAAAATCAATGCTATAAAAAGTGCTTTTTTTCTGGAACGAAGCCATTGACTAATTAAGCCCGTTAAAATGCTACCGACAGAAGCACCGATATAATGATACATCACTGCTTTTCCTCCATTGATGGAACCATTGATATGAAGGGCTTTGCTAAACTCTGGTGCTTGAATAACCAACACGCCAATCACGTACCAAATAGGAATTCCAATCAGAATGCAATAAATATATTTAAGCAATCTTTTTTTATTAGTAAAGATGCTGAAGAAATTTCCTCGTTTTATATGTTTATACTCTTTCTTTGCTTTTTCGAACATACCCGATTCATAAACAGTGGCACGTAATATAAGAAGCGATATTCCTAATCCACCGCCTACCCAGTAAGCCATGCGCCAATCAAAAAAATCGGCTACTAGAAACCCAAGTACCGCACCTGCTATACCAATTCCGGAAACAATAGCTGTTCCATAACCACGATTTTCCTTACTCATCACTTCCGAAACTAACGTAATTCCAATACCTAGCTCACCTGCCAGTCCTACCCCTGCAAGAAACCTGAAAATTGCATATTGTACAATATTTTGCGCAAACCCATTGGCAATGTTTGCCAACGAATACAAGGCGATAGTGAAAAACAATACCGGAAGTCGCCCCTTTTTATCGCCCATCACGCCCCAAATAATACCACCGATTAACATTCCAATCATTTGCATGTTAAGCAAAAAAATGCCTTTGGATAGTATTTGATCCGGTGGAATGCCAATACCAATTAAACTAGGAACTCGAACAATTCCGAAAAGTATCAAATCATATATATCAACAAAATAGCCAAGCGCAGCAACTATTACTATTATATTAAACGGATTGTGTAAGGATGATTTTTGATTCATATTCATTTTTTATAAAGCAAAAATAAGCTTTTTATTCAAAAATATATTTGAATTTTTTCCTTACTTGATTATACAAATATTCATTTTATATTTTGATTTTGTAAATCCTCTTATTTTTATTTTAACTTTGCCTTTATTCAATAATAAAAATAAAATCGGTTCATGTTCCCAGCTAATAAAGACGAAAAATTATTTTCTGAATTTTCTCCTGTTTCTTCGAATGAATGGAAACAAAAAATGGAATCCGATTGCAAAACAGATGAGGAAAAGAAACGGCTTATCTGGAAAACTATTGAAGGGATTTTAGTAAACCCATTTTATAGAATCGAAGATACGGAAAAGCTAAATCATATAAATGACTATTCGGCTAAATCGCTTTTAAAAGGAAATAAAACGAATAATAATAATTGGCTAATCCATCAGGATATTTATACAGATAATATTATTGAAGCCAACAAACTTGCAAAAGATTTTATAAAAAATGATGTTGAATCTATTGGCTTTAATTGCGACTCTGTTAAAACTGTTGAACAATTAACAGTTTTGTTAAAAGGATTTGATATTGAAAAAACAGCTTTGAATTTTAATTCATCCTTATTGGTTTCCTCTATATTTGACGTTTTCCAACAATTCGTCAAAGAGAAAAAAATAAATGCTTCAAAGCTTAGAGGTAGTTTTAATTTCGATTTGCTTGGTCATTTTCTTTTATTCTCAAAGTTTCGCACCACAATTGATAAAGATTTTGAAGACTTAGCAATGAAATTAAAGTCTCTTCATAATGATATGCACTCTTTTAAATGCATTACAGTTAGCGGACAAAATTTTCATAATGCAGGTGCAGATTGTATTCAGGAATTGGCTTTTTCTTTAGCTTCGGGAAACGAATATTTGGCACAACTAACAGGCAAAGGCGTTTCCATTGATGCTGTTTCAAACAGCATGAAATTTGTGTTTGCTATGGGATCTAATTATTTTATGGAAATTGCTAAACTCCGTGCTGCTCGACTATTGTGGGCTATGATTGTAGAGCAATACAAACCGAAATCAAAAAGTCACAGCGTGATGAACGTACATTCCGTTACGTCAAAATGGAATAAAACCATGTATGATGCGCATACAAATCTTTTGCGTTGTACAACAGAGGCGATGTCTGCTATTATTGGCGGTTGTGATATTTTGACAGTACTTCCTTTTGACAATACTTACAAAAAATCTGATAATTTCTCCTATCGTTTATCCCGCAATATTCAATTGATTTTGCGATCAGAATCGTATTTTGATAAAGTTATCGATCCCTCTGCGGGCTCCTATTACGTTGAAAAACTGACTGACTCTATAGCCGCTGCTGCATGGAAATTATTTCAAAAAGTGGAAGAGCAGGGTGGTTTTATTGAAGCAGTAAAAAATAAATTTATTCATAACGAAATTAAAAAAACAGCTTTAAAAAGAAACAAAGAGGTAGCTATGCAAAAACAAGCTATCATCGGAACAAATAAATATCCGAATCCTGATGAACTTATGCTGGATAAAAATCAAGCGAATACCCAGTTTACAGAGTTAGGGAGCTTAAGACAATATCGAGCATCACAGATATTCGAAGCGATACGTTTGAGCACAGAACAATTTGTTAAAGAAGGAAATAATGCTCCCATTGTTTTTATTATTTCTATTGGTGATATCTCAAAAAGCAAAGGCAGGTCAACTTTTGCAGCTAATTTTTTTGGGTGTGCAGGTTATAAAATTATCAATAAAAAAAAATTCGCTTCTATCAAAACAGGCATTGATGCTGCATTAAAAAACAAAGCCGATGTTGTTGTTCTTTGTGCATCTGATGAAGAATATATTGATCTTGCACCTCAAATTTGTAAACAAATTAAAACAAAGAAGATAGATACTTTAATAGTGATAGCAGGCAATCCAACAACACATATTAAAGAATTAAAAATAGCTGGAGTAGATTATTTTATCTACTCTGATTCAAATATTCTTGAAACATTACAGTCTTTTAATGATTATTTTAGTATTTAAAAAAGTGTCTAAAGTGAACTAACGTTATTTAAATGGAGAACAAAGAATTTAGTAAGCAATTAGAAATTCGGACAAAGAAATTTGCAATTGATATTATAAAATTATCAACTTGCTTACCTAACTCCTATGAATGCAAAGTGATAAGAAACCAAATAACAAAATCAGGTACTAGCATTGGAGCAAACTACAGAGAAGCAAACCGTTCGAGAAGCAAAGCTGACTTTGCAAATAAAGTTAGCAATAATCAAAATATTAAAAATTCTTTCGAATTTAACTCTAGGCAATCTAGGCACTTTTAACTTTAGTCACTATCAAATTTGTAACGAAATACATGAGACCTGATTTTAAAAATATCGATTTCAAGAATAGTACAAAAAGTAAAAAAACTGTACACAAACCAAAGTGGGATACTGAAAATAGTTCTCTTTGGAATACTCCCGAATTGATTGATGTTAAACCTTTCTACAGTGCTGACGATATTTCAGGTATGGATCATTTGAATTTTGCATCGGGTATTCCTCCATTTTTGCGTGGACCTTATGGCGCAATGTATGTGTTACATCCATGGACAGTCAGGCAGTATGCAGGTTATTCTACTGCCGAAGAATCCAATGCTTTTTACAGACGAAATTTAGCAGCCGGACAAAAAGGACTTTCAGTTGCATTTGACTTAGCTACCCATCGCGGATATGATTCCGACCACGAACGTGTTACGGGAGATGTAGGAAATGCAGGTGTTGCCATTGATTCTGTTAACGACATGAAAGTACTTTTCGATCAGATTCCTCTGGATAAAATGTCGGTTTCCATGACTATGAACGGAGCGGTTTTGCCCATACTCGCATTTTATATTGTTGCAGCCAAAGAACAAGGAGTCAGCATGAAACAATTAAGTGGAACGATTCAAAACGATATCCTGAAAGAGTTCATGGTTCGTAATACCTATATTTATCCACCCGTTCCCTCAATGAGAATCATTGCCGATATTTTTAAATTTACTGCTAAATACATGCCCAAATTTAATTCAATTAGCATCAGCGGTTATCATATTGAAGAAGCCGGTGGCACCTCTGATATTGAATTAGCTTATACTTTGGCTGATGGCTTGGAATATTTAAGAACCGGAATTCATGCCGGGTTGGATATTGATAATTTTGCACCACGTCTTTCTTTCTTTTGGGGAATCGGTATGAATCATTTTATGGAAATTGCAAAAATGCGTGCAGGACGTATGTTATGGGCAAAAATTGTAAAGCAATTCAATCCAAAGAATTCAAAATCAATGGCATTACGCACCCATTCACAAACTTCAGGGTGGAGTTTAACCGAACAAGATCCGTATAACAATGTTGCACGTACCTGTGTTGAAGCAATGGCTGCTGTGCTAGGTCATACTCAATCATTACACACAAATGCCTTAGATGAAGCATTAGCTCTTCCTACTGATTTTACTGCACGCATCGCACGTAATACACAACTTTATATACAGGAAGAAACCAATGTTTGTCGCGCTATTGACCCATGGGCAGGATCCTATTATGTTGAAACACTTACCCATCAAATTGCTGCTCGTGCATGGAAATTAATCATGGAAATTGAAGAACTGGGTGGCATGGCAAAAGCCATTGAAACAGGTTTTCCTAAAATGAAAATCGAAGAGGCCTCTGCTCGCAGACAAGCACGTATTGACTCAGGAAAAGATATTATTGTTGGTGTCAATAAATACAAACTGGAAAATCAAGACCCCATTTCTATTTTAGAAGTAGATAATTCAGCAGTTCGTGATTCACAAATTGCTTCGTTGAAAAAACTAAAAGCCGAACGCAATAATAAAGAAGTGCAAATTGCACTTGATAGAATTACTAAAGCATGCCAAAACAATGATGAAAATTTGCTCGAGCTATCTATTGATGCAGCACGCAAAAGGGCCACATTGGGTGAAATTTCATTTGCCTGCGAAAAAGTATTTGGTCGTTATCATTCAGTCATACGTTCAATTTCAGGAGTATATTCTATGGAAATATCAAATGATGTTCAATACAAAAAAGCATTAAAGCTGGCAGATAAATTTGCAAAGTTTGATGGACGCCGCCCACGTATTATGATAGCAAAAATGGGACAAGACGGACACGACCGTGGCGCAAAAGTCATTGCCACTAGTTTTGCCGACATAGGATTTGATGTGGATATTGGTCCCCTCTTCCAAACACCCACCGAAGCAGCACTACAAGCCGTAGAGAATGATGTACATATTTTAGGAATATCAAGTCTTGCTGCAGGACACAAAACTTTAGTTCCGCAAGTAATTAAGGAATTAAAAAAATTAAAACGTGATGACATCATCGTAATAGCAGGAGGTGTCATTCCATCACAGGATTATGATTTTCTTTATAAAGCAGGTGTAGCAGGTATCTTTGGTCCTGGTTCCAGCATTCCTAATGCTGCAATTAAAATATTAACTATTTTGATTAACAGTAGAAAATAGTCAATAAATAGTTTATATTTGTTATTCTTATTTAATAATTTTAGAAAACAAAAAACATGAAAGCAAAAATTAGTTGCGTTTTTATTTTTACAATTTTACTGATTTCTAATAATCATGCGCAGAATATTACGCTCGATTTTGCAGGCACCGGACAAAGTACTACGGTGGATTCTGTGCATATTCAAAATATTACACAATGTACTAATTTGACCATAAACGGAACCAATGATTTGAATCTTGTTTCAGTTGTTGGCATTAAGGAAAACTTGGAAACGAATCAAGGATTTTCAATTTTCCCAAATCCAACCATGGATAACAGCACTTTGCAATTCTATTCAAATTCGACGGATTATTATTCCATTAAAATTACTGATATCGTTGGTCGCATAGTTGCACAAACGGAAATGGAACTTCAGCAAGGCATACATGCATTTGTTATCAATGGCTTAAATAGCGGTATTTATTCGGTTGTTGTTAAAAACAGCAAATCAATTCAAACAAGTTTGCTTGTAAGTCAATCAAATAAAAAATCAAAAACAACTATACATTATATGGGTAGCACATATAATACGAGCTTTTCGAACAACCCCAATAAAACAAAAGCTATCATACAAATGCAATACAATAATGGTGATTGGCTCTTATTCAGAGTTTATTCCGGTGTTTATTGCACAGTGTCTACCCTTGTTCCTACTGTGAATACTACCGTAACAAGCATTTTCGAAAGCTGTACCGATGCAGATAATAATCATTATTCTGTTGTTAAAGTTGGTACTCAAACATGGATGGCCGAAAACTTAAGTACAAGTAAATACCGCAATGGCACTGTTATTCCAAATGTTACAGACACTAATTGGATTCATTTAACTGATGGCGCTTTTTGCTGGTATAATAATGATTCAGCATCCTACAATAAACTTTTTGGGAAACTTTATAATTGGTATGTTGTCGACACCCTGGTCAATGGTAACACTACTGCTTGTCCTGTTGGTTGGCATGTACCTAACGAAAATGAATGGACTACCATGCAAACACTTTTAGGTGGCTGGACCATTGCCGGTGTTCCATTAAAAGAAAACTGTAATACATTGTGGGATATGAATAATCCCGGCAATAACCACACCGGCTTTACTGCCAGACCAAGTGGATACAGACAGGAAGACGGTTTTTTCTGGGATAAGTCAAATTATCGTTGGGCACGCTATTGGACATCTGTTGAATATGCTTATGCATGGTGGCTGTCATACGATAATCCTTACTTAGCTCAATATTGCACGCATAAAAATCAAGGTCTAAGCATACGGTGTATCAAGGATTAATAAGTATCAAGATTTGATTGTTATCAAAATAAATTTTCTTCTTCTAAAATCGTACTCTTAATTCCATTTGTGGATTTTCTTATATTTGTCATCTAGTAAACAAATCAAAATAACATGTGGAATTCATTTATCCTTTTCCTAACATCTGTTTTTGTCGCTCTGGGTTTTAATAGCCCTGTTTCAAAATCAACTACCATATCAAAGGATGAGAAGGACGGCAAATCTATTTCGCCTGATGATAGCATCAAAGGTCCTTTTACAAAAAAAAGCATACACGATCGTTTGGTTAGTTTGTCAAAAAAGCCAGCTCCCAAAGAATTAAAGATGGGAGCCATGTGCTACGAAATGGCTGCACCTCCTCAGCGTGTCGAATATGTATGTCCTAAATGCGGTGCAAAAACATTGTATGCTTCAAACTACGTGGGAACGATAGAAGATATTTCATCATGCCGAAGCCAGGTTGAATCTTTTAAAGGACTTAATGCAAAACTGGATGAATCGGAGTTCTGCAAAAAGTGTAGACCTAAGATTAAGGACCCACAACTCTGCCTTGAAATAAACTATGCTGATGATGAAAAAGTCCATAGGACTTGCAATGTAACAGACACTGATATGCAACTGATTGCTGAATTCCTCAGTGGCAGCAATGTGCATAAAACATTTTACGATGCACAGGAACCGTTAAAGGATTATATGGAACGACTCGAAACACTTTTAGATATTAAATTAGAACCTAAATAAATTTGGCTATGCGATATTATTTTGCCTCCATCATTACCGGAATAGCTGCCTTGTTTGGCTTTAGCAGCAGCAACTGCAATAATCAACCCAAGGATGTTGCAAGCACTCCACACGTTTATCCACCCGATACTATCAAAATTTTTACGCGGGAAAAAATAATTGAAAAGTTAAAGGAACTTTCGGAATCGAAAGCACCCGATACCTTAGCCGAAGGTGCCATGTGTTATAAAGTAGCAGGGCCACCAAACAGAGCTGAATATGTGTGCCCAAGCTGCGGAGCAAAAACTATTTATACAAGTGATGCCTGGACAATCACACGCGATATTCCGCAATGCAGATCAATAGTTGCTGACCTTAAAGCCTATGATATAAAATTGGACGAATCGCAATTCTGTAAAAAATGCAGCCCTAAACAAAAAGACCCTCAACTATGCATTGAGATAAAATTTACGAACGAAAAAGATGAACACAAAACATGCAGCATTTCTCCATTTGACTTGCAATTGTTATCTGAATTCCTTAAAGGAAGTCAGGTTCACAGAGGTGATACCGGTGAAGAAACGCCTTTGAAAAATTATATTGACAGGATAAAAACGATATTAGATATTAAGTAGAAAAAGGCACCATCGCCTGTGGCGAGGCAGGTAAGGCACAAGAAAATTATACATTAAAAATAAATTTTATATGTGGTATGTATTTATAATTATGGGTGTATTGGCTATCTTTTCCTTTGGGACGATGGGATGCAAACAACTGATAAAAAAGAGTTATACGGACAAAGATATTTCTCCTGATGATACTATTAAGGGAAAGTTTAAAAGAGAGTACATTAAAGAAAAACTGTCGGCACTTGCCGAATCACCAGATGTGAAAGAACTAAAGCCGGGCGCTATGTGTTACGCAGCTGTGCAAAATACAGATAGCATTCACTATGTGTGTCCTAAATGTGGCGAAAAAACACTATACACAGCGGCAGAAGGATTTTTTGTTGCCCGTGAACTCAGCTACTGTCGCGGGTATGCAGCTGCTATCACTGAAATTGAACTGAAACTGGACGAATCACAGTTTTGTAAGAAGTGCTGCCCCAGAGTAAAAAACCCAGAATTATGTATTGATTACAAATTTGCCGATGATGAAAAGACTACAGAAGTCTGCAATATTAATTCAAATGATTTGATTTTAATCAAAGAGTTTTTACAAGGTAAAGACAAACATAAAACATTTAATGATGGTGAAGAACAACTAAAATTATATGTTCCGAGATTAAGAGAATTACTGGGAATTAAAAATTAAAAAAATTGCCTGAAGAAAAAATAACATCCTGCCTCGCTCCATCGTTTCTGCCTGCCACGGCTGTGCTTGAAATGACTTATGCCTGCAATCATGCTTGCTTGTTTTGCTCGTGTCCGTGGGAAGCTCCCGAAACTAAGTTTGCGCACACAAAGGAAATGGGAATTGAAGAGTGGAAGTCGGCCATAAGCATGCTCACCAGTATGGGTGTTTGCAATCTGGCATTTACCGGTGGTGAGCCCTTGATGAAGAAAGAAGTTTTCGATATCATTAAACATGCAGCTACTTGCAAAGCCGAGTTGATAGAAACGGTAGATGGTTCGCTGGTTTCGAACATTATCACCCCCAAGCTTTATTTGATAAGCAATGGTTTAAAGGTTACAGACGAGGTGCTCGATTTTTGCAAAGAATACGATATACATTTGAGTTTGAGCCTACCCGGGTTGACAACATTTAAGGAGCATACGCTGGCAGGCGACCCGCAGCATATCCTCCGGTTGTTCACTAAGGCAAAAGAAAAAGGACTGAGCACAACGGTGAATATTACAGTAACCAAAAAGAATATTTTTGAGTTGTACGAAACCATTTCCGAAGCGCTGATAGCAGGAGCCGATACCTTGCTGATGAATCGGTTTTTGCCCGGTGGCAGAGGACTGGAATACACCAAGGATTTGTTACTTAGCGTTGAGCAAACGAACGAAATGCTCGATATTGCAGAGGAAGTGCTCTCCACCGCCAAGCGCTATGGCAGTGTGGGAACAGAGTTGCCCAAATGTATTCTGAAACGAAACGATTATGTTCATTTATCTGTAGGAACGCAATGCTCGGCTGCTATTGATTTTTTTGTGATTGGACCTGCGGGAAAAATCCGAACCTGTAATCATTCGCCCATTGAAGTAGGCCATATCAGCGATATTGAAGCCATTAAATCGGAAGCGTACTGGAAGAAGTTTGTTATGAAAAACTATCATCCGCAGATGTGTGTTGATTGTAAGCTGCTGCACGATTGCGATGGAGGCTGCCGCGAAGCCGCGCATATTTTTTCGGGAGAGGTTGATTCGCCTGATCCGTTGTTTCTGTGATGTAAGCGCGAAGGTGGTGACAACAGCCGCAAGCATGGTGACCGAGGCGAAACGGGTGGTGACACGAGCGCGCAAGGTGGTGACACGAGCGAAACGGGTGGTGGCACGAGCAGAGGGCACGGAGTTATTGGGTGAGCATGCCCAATTAAGTGTGTAAAGTGTCCATTTACCTGCGTAATTTGTTACACTAAAGAAATGAATACCTCTTGTTATAAAACCGATATTCTACTTAATGACAATCACTTTATCAAACCCTATCTGCTTTTTACCAATGGAGGCACGGTAAAAATAAATGCCTCTGGTAAGTTGTGTCTCGGAAATAGCAAAACTGTTTTTACCTCCTGCTAATGGTCGGCTCAATATCTTTTTGCCGCTTATGTCGTAGATTTCGAAAACACCTGTTTCGGTTTCGGGTATGTTGTATTCTACCGTCATATTGCCATCGTTAGGGTTGGGGTATAATAACACATACTGATTTGATTTGTTATTGTTGTCCTGATTATTAACAGTTCTCAGCAAATTGGCGTTGGCTGTACATTGTGAATATTTGTAGGTAACAATATCATTTTTCATGGTTGTGTTATTTGCTGTGCTTTTAGTGCCCGTTAGGTAAATATTTCCATTTTTTGAAACAACGATGTCGCTTGCTATGCTTTTGTCCCATAGTTCCCAGACTTTTTGCAAGGTGTTTGAAAATTTGAAGGTGTGAATGAGATTAGTAATCTGCACGGCTTTCAAATCATTTATAGTATTGGTCAAATAGATATTATCAAATTTATCCAAAGCAATATCGGCAAAGGTGTATTGATGAAACCAGTCGCCTTTGTACGCCATATAGTTCAGAACATTACCGTTCTGTTTGTCGATGGTGCGCAAGGTAAAACCAAATTTGTCATTTCCTGCTTCAATTAACTTACCTGCATGATTGATTTGCAAATTGTCGGAGCCGGCGTAAACATTGCCATCGAATTTCCTGTCCCAAATAATTGTCCCTGATGTGGCGTACTTTTTAATGTAGGATGAATAGCTTGCCGTAGCAGAATTACCCGAAAGATAAATGTTTCCGGTGGAATCCTGTATCATAGCACGAACTAACAAATCCGGTATGAGTGTTTCCCAAACCAGTGTACCGCTTGTGTTTAATTTTACGAAGCTTGATGTATGCTGACTTGTGTCGCTGTCAAAAGTAATGTAAAGATTTCCGGTAAGGTCATTATTCAAAACACTTATAGGATAATTCATAAGTTGGCTGCAACTGTGGGTATTCTGATATACCCAATTACGTGTGCCGATGCTATCGGTTTTTATCAGTATTGCTGAACGTAATCCGGTTCCGCTTGCTGACCAACCGCTAACATAAATATTACCTGCATTATCGCCTGTGATTTTGCTTGCATCATCATTAAAGCCGTTGTTGTCGTAGATGCTTTGCCATTGCAGTGCGCCATTTGTATTGTATTTCGCCAAAACAATATTATGATTAAACTTGCCTGACTGCAACCAGCTTGTGCCCAAAATGTAAATGCTGTTGTTTTTAACATAAAGCCCGGTGGCAATATTATCAGTGCCTTGCCCTGTGCTATGCAGCACGCTCCATTTGAGCGTTCCCAAGGAATCGTATTTAAGTAATGTAATATTATTGCCGCCTGTTTGCAAATTATAGGCAGTACCCAACACATAAATATTTCCGTTAAGGTCAATATCCTGTCCTGTGGCATTCAATGAATCGGGTGAGTTGAATGTTTGCTCCCAAACTTTGTCCACTTTTAAAACATGCAGAACCATATCGCCTGCGGATATCCACTCTTTGATTGTTTTATAATAAGTGCTGTCAATCAAAAAGCTGTTTTGTGGCGAAATGGTGTATTTAGCAGTAGTATCGAGCATCATTAGTTGCATGGCATCGAAGTGGAAATAGCCGTTTTGGTCACTAACTACAGGTGTTACGCCGGTTACAAGTGCATTGTTTTGATCTAAAAGTACCAGAGTGTCGTTGCTGACAGAGAGTGAATTACATTCGTTTCCTTCGGTCAGGTAGCCGCGAATGGAGAGGGAATCGGGCAGGATTAAATCTTCGATAATCAAATTAAATGTATCGCCATAGACTTTGTGCAAGAGTGCCTGAGCGTTTTTTGCTACAGGGGTTTTGCTTGTTGATACATTTATTACTTTTTGTTTTTCAATAGAATCAAGCTCGAACATGCTGCGCCCTGCCATAAAAACATCGGCAAGCAGATTGTAGAACTTAACAAAGTTACTGTCGGCAGAAGTTTTTTGCTGAATGGTGTTGAGTGTTGTTATAGCTGCGGAATAGTTATTTTGAGTAAAATAAACTTCGACTAATCGTTCTTTATTAATAGGATTTGCATTTGCCTGTAAATACATTCTTAAACTATCTATTCCTGTGCCGGTAGTGTCGCTCAGATAGTATTGCAACAATTGGTTTTCGGCAGTAGAAATATCGGTATTGAGTTGTGCTATTTGTTGCATGAGTATTGTACGTGCGGATGTTCCCGTTTGTGCAGTAATAATCTGTTTACGAATTCCGGGAGGAAGCGTTTTAGTTATAAGCACATTCATTACTTTTGTTGTGAGTGGCGAATTTGGAACCATCACATCTTTGATATGTCCCGGTGTCATGGGCTGGCTGCGATTAAGGGCAGCGATAAGAACTGTATCTGTGAGATAAGGTGAGCCGGCCAAAAGAAAGTCTTTTAATGCACCTGAACTGATATTGGATGAAACTTTATTTAAAAGGTTTTGTGTGGAGCCACCATCAATTTGGGCTGAAAGCGTATTAATTGCTTGAGTGTTTGTGTTGATGGCTGCTATTTTTGCAGTGGGATTAATAATCTGATTAATCTTCGATGGGCATGAAGTAGCGGGATTGTAAGTAATACCTGTGCATTGATGAACAATTATACCGGATGAAACAGATGATGGCAAAGTACAACCTACGCCTGAATGGCTATTATAGGTAAAAGGACTTGCACTTGGGCTTTTGCTTAATTGCTTAGAGCAAAGCGTAGGGAATGTAAAGCAATTGCCTGCAGGGGTATTATCGTTCAAACAATATCCCTGTACAGGTTTAATCCCACCTGATGTTACATTTATATCAATTGCATAGGAATTTAAATTATGAAATTCATTGCATTTGAATTGTAATCCGGTTTGCAATAAATTATCACCATTAGTACCTTGCGCCTGACACGACCTTAGGTTATGTGTGAAGGTATTATTATAAATTTCGTTAGCATTTATGCCTGAATAATTAATTACAATGCCTGCCAGTCCATTGTCAATAGTATTTTCTTCAACTTTATATCCGTTACAATAATTCAGGTAAATACCTGATGAAAATCCACCACCCCGATTTATATCATTTTTTGTAACTTTTGCTCCTTCTATGCTGTTAAGGACAATATCCCAAGCATTATTATTGAATACATTGTTATCTATAAAAACTGACTTTGTCGTGTTGATGTTTGAGGAGTTTATCCCATAAACTAAATTTGTAAAATTGTTGGGTATTTGTGATGTAGGAGGACAGGGAACCCATAAGCTACTGCAAAAAGGTTTTACTGAAAAGTTTGCATCATAACTTTCGATTCCTTTTCCTCTATCGTTTGAAGCCATGCTAGTGTTTGTGTTTTGGAATGTGTTGCCCAATATATTTATTCCCTCCACATTATCGAGGTAAATAAATGTTTGTGGTAAGCTACCAGTATTAAATGAGTTTGTAGTTTCGAATGTGCATTTTTTAAAATAGCTACGATTGGGTAATGATGCGTTGGTATTTGGGTTGAAATTATGGTAGGATTCTATTTTAGCTCCTATTATGCAATTTCGGAAAATTGCGTCAGTAGCTTTTATTATACCGCCACCGCCAAAGCCGGTAGTTACTTGGTCAATGGCATATTTGTGGGCAGGGGCATAAATGCCTATTATAGCATTTTCTATTGTTGCTCCGTTTTTGAGTTCGACCACGCCCTGATTGGTAGCAGGGTTTTGGCTAAGGGCGGGGTTACCCTGTACTTGGATGCCTTGCCAAAGACCCCCACAAGCATTTGAAATTTTTCCTCCATTAATAATTAATTTTCCTCCGACTTGTACTAATATTTTTGCGCTGCTATGTATCAACAAAGTATTTTTTATTGTTAATGTAACATTTGGGTTAATGTTTATATCACTATTAGAATAATGAACATCTGACCAAGTTTGATTATAAGTGATATTATTAGCTGCGCCGCTATAATTGCAATCACCAATAACAGGAATAGTAGTTTGGTATGGTATATAATTATGTGAAGTTACTGTAAGATATAGATTACCAATAGTTGGTGCAATTATATTGTTAAATGTAAAACTTGCATGTTGATTAATATCTCCTATTACTGTAATTACTGAAAAAATTTCATTATTTTCCTTATATAGACAAATTACAGCTTCTTTTAAATATTCAAGATTATCTACATTAACAACGATATTATTTGATGTGTTTACAAGAATAACATTTGGATTGTAATTAACTGTAAATTGTCTTGGAGCAGCAGTCCATATTTCAGTTTCAGGGCAACCAATTAAATTGTGTGTATATGATAAATAATGATCACTAAAACTGCTTTTAGAAATACTTTCAGAAATTCCTAAATGTGTATTTGAACCGCCACTTGTTATATGTTGAGCAAAATTTTTATATAATAAGTACGAGGAACCTACCCAACCATATCTTGTATTACCAAGAAATGCAACTCCTCCGGCACTACTATTTGTTGTATAACTTTCACCGCTATTCATTGCTCCATTATTACCTATGCTACTTGTAATGTCAAAAGGTATTACATCACAACTTATAGAATATAACACAGAAGGGTAATCTGAATTATTTAAGTTGTCAAGTCCATTATTATTTTCGAATTGGACATTACTATAAGGATAAGCATCTTGAGCATCTAGTTTCCAGCAGAAATTAGAACAAGTTCCATCAAATATTCCTCCTGTCATAGTACAAATTCCACTATTTTGACCACCAGAACCTCCATGGCAGAACCAGCTATATAATCCATAATTGTTTAGTTTCACAACATTGTTGATGGCACTTCCAGTCCTTTTGGCTCAGTGAAGGCGTAGCCGAAACTGAGCCAAAAGGACTGGAAGGTAAATAAATTGATTATTTTTGTTTCACTACAAATAAAAATAATATGCAACAAATTTACCATTCCAATGCCAAGACAAATATAAATATTCGGCAGCAAATACAAAACAATTTTTCTTCTACCAATGAAGAATTAGCTAATCAGTTTTGCACATCAACACAGACTGTTTCTAAGTGGAGAAATCGAAAATTCACCTCCGATTCCAGTTGTGC
>Ga0172375_10003061_pt1 | contig 25663 bp, 20 predicted proteins | sample LakKiv1m_FD_114537 | JGI IMG/M metagenome (GOLD analysis project Ga0172375, IMG submission 114537) | Freshwater microbial communities from Kabuno Bay, South-Kivu, Congo - kab_092012_11.1m | ecosystem: Environmental > Aquatic > Freshwater > Lake | place: Democratic Republic of the Congo...
AAGTCAAAAGTTGAATTACCTACAAAAGAAATAATGAACGTTATTCAAAAAAAGATTGAGAATACAGCTGCAACTGTCGAAGAAATGAAGCAATCAATAAAAGATGTTGGTGCAAAGGTTAATGAAACAAAAGTTGCACCAGCCGCTACTGAGCCAACTTCTGTGGCTCAACCTGTAGACGTTATTGTAGAAATTAAAGATAAGCCAGCGGAAGCCAGTTCGACTTTGTCAGAAGCACAAGATTTATTAAATCAAGGTGATTTAACAAAGGCGATTGAACGTATAAAAACAACAGTTGATATAACTAATGAAGTTAAAGAAACAGTAAATAAGATTGAGGCGACGCTTGTTTCCCCTGCTCCTGTTGCAAGTACACCAACAGAAACGACTGCGCCAGCAGCAGCGGAAGAAAAAGTGAATACGGATGTTATTATTAAACCAACTAATTAATTATTATTATAAAATCCTAAAGAACTCTCTTTGGGTTGTAGTAGCCTAAAAGGTCGAGGGGCCTAAAAACTCCGGTTGCTGCATAACTAAAATATAAAAGGGGGTGTAAATTGTTTCTATCTATAGAGGAAACAATTCATACTTCCAAAAGAAAGATTTAATTCAAGTATGAAAAAAGTTCTAGTCATGAGTGTTGTCTTTGCTACACTCGTATGGACAATGGGATTAGGCACTTTTGTCGCTTCAGCTGCTACATTATCAGCAAGTGATTTGATCAAGGGTAGCGGTCCAGCTGTATATTACTATGCTGCTGATGGAAAGCGTTATACTTTCCCAACATTGTCAACATACATGACTTGGTACTCAGATTTCAGTAAGGTTAAAACCATTACTGACAGCGAATTAGCTGCTATTTCATTAGCTGGTAACGTCGTTGTAAGAGCTGGTACAAAGTTAGTAAAGATCGACACAGTTCCAAAGGTTTTCGCTGTAGAACCTAAGGGTAAATTAGTCTGGGTAGCTTCAGAAGCTGTTGCCAACACACTTTTTGGTGCTGATTGGGCAAAGAGAATTATCACAATTCCTGATGGTTTCTGGACAAACTACACAGATTCAGGTCTAAGTTTAAATGGTACTACATATCCAGAAGGTCAGCTTGTTAAGTGGGCTGGCTCAGCAAACGTCTACTATGTTACTGGTGGTAAGAAGTCATTAGTTTCAACTGATACTGCTTTCGCTGCTAACATGTGGAAGACTGCTGATGTTGTTACTGCTCCTGCTGCAATCACATTGTCAGATGGCTCAGCTATTTCAGCTGCAGTCGCTACTCTTGTTGATGTGTCACAGGGTGGTGGCGCTGGTTCAAGTTTGCCAACAGGTGGTACTGGTACTTTAACAGTAGCTCTTGCTGGTGACACTCCAGCTGCTTCTCCAGTAGCAAAATTAAGCACAGCAAACTTCTTGAAGTTTGGCTTAACAGCAAACGGTGCTGCTATGACTGTTTCTAAGGTTGTCCTTACAAAGGGTGGCTATTCAGGAACAGGTGATCTTGAAAACATCAAGATTACTGATCTTAGCGGTGTTGCTTTAACAAACTCAACAAGTTTGAACACAAATGGTACTGCTACATTAACATTCTCTCCAGCTCTTTCATTAGCTGCTGGTGAAACACGATATTTCTTTGTTCGCGCAGGTGTTAAGGATGTTAACTCAGGTTTAACAGCATCATTTGCTGTCGCTGGTTCTTCTGATGTTACTTCATCAGCTGCAACAGTTGCTGGTAACTTCCCTGTTTTGGGAAATGCTATGAGCGTTGTTGCTGTTGAGATTGGTTCTGCTCGTGTCTATGAAGATGGTGCAGTTACTAATACAACTCCAGATGCTGGTGATACTAACGTTGTTGTTAACAAGTTCAAAGTTGAAGCTGGTACTACAGAAGCCATTACTCTTGAATCTATCACTGTAATGGAAGCTGGTGATGCTTCTTTATCTGATGTTAAGAACATCGAACTTTGGGATGTAACAGCTAACAAATCATTAGGTGAGGTTGCTGCTTGGAATGCTAATGGCAAGGCAAGCTTCACTGGATTAAACATTGTTATCGGTAAGGGTGAAATCCACAGATTCCAGGTTCGATTAGACATCGTTTCTGGTGCTGGATTATCTGTTAACTCAGATATCACTGACGGTGATGATGTATTAATGTCTGTTAAGGGTAACTCTTATGGCTTCTATATCACTCCAGCTGTCCAAGGTGGTTGGGTTGGTAAGGGTGCTGCAGATCAGGTTATCAATGCTGGTAACTTGTTAATCTCAAAGTCACCTTCAACTCCAGCTACTGGTAAGATTGCTGAAGCTGCTGACCAATTGTTAGCAATTTGGAACCTAGAAGCTAAGGGTGAAGAAATCAATGTTTCAAGATTCAAAGTTCATACTGCTTACACTGGTAACGGTGACGGAGCTGACTTGATCTCATGTAAATTATTAGATGAGAACGGTGGCTTAGTTGCTGGTCCAACAGATGACACTGATGCATATGACTATGTTAACTTTACAGATACATTCGTTGTACCTGTAGGTGTACACAAGTATTCATTCAAGTGCCGTGTCTTTGATAGCGATGCAGACGACTTCGGTGGTGCTGCATCTTATAAGGCTACTGTTACTCCATCAGCTGACCTTACTGCTAAAGGTGTAACAACAAACGACTCAGTTGATTTCGCTGCACAAAACGGAGCTGTTTCTGGTAACCCAATGTCAGTTGCTAATGTTAAATTAGCTGTATTGACTCTTGGTACACCAGCAGCACAATTGGTGGCAGCTGGAACAGGCGACTATATCTGGGCAACATTCTCAATGGATGCTGAAAACTCAGGTGAAGACGTCAATGTTACCGGTGTTGAATTAACTGATACTGTTACTGTTGCAGGTAATGGCACTGACATCGACAATGTCGAAGTTTGGTGCGATTTAGCTGGTGGTTCAAGCGAACGTGGTGATGTTTATGAAAAGAAGGTTTCAGACCTTGAAAACTTTACCGGCGCAGGAGTCGGAGCTAATACTTTAGCCCTTGATTTCACAGAAACCATCTCTATTGCTAAGAATTCATTCGTCAAATGCGCTGTAGTTGCTGATTTAAACAGCGCTGCAGATGCTAATGATGAACATACTATTAATGTTACTGATGTAACAGCTTCCGGTGCTAATACTGGCGCAACTCCTGGTGATGATATCAATGGAGCTGGTCAGAAGATGACTGTTGCTGGTAACGGAACATTAACAGTTTCTGTTGATGCTTCTTCTCCAAAGGCTGCTATCTTTGTTTCAACAGAACAAAAGCAAACTTTGGCTGTATTCCGTTTACAAGCAGACTCTGTAGAATCATTGGATCTTGATGAACTCAAGATTACTGATGATGGTAATACAGCAGGTGCTGGTGTCGGAACATACTATTTCTACAGCAACAAGCGTGCTGATAGCATTGCTGTTACTGAACCTATTGCCACAAAACCAGGTGCTGCTGCTGTCACTGCTGTCTTCCCAGACGGTCGTGTTACAGTTCCTTCTGGTGGATATGTGTTGATCACTGTTAAGGGTGACATCGCATACATTGATGGCACTACTGTTGACAATGCTAACACTGTTGAGGTAACTATTGCCGCTGGTAATACAGCTAAAACAACTGGTTTATCATCAGGCTTAGAGGTTACTGGTGCTGGTGCTAACTACGATGCAGCAACTCATAAGTTGTTTGAGGCTCGCCCAGTAGTTACAAAGGACAGTTCTTCTCCAAGCGGTAGTACCCTAACAACAGGTTCTACTGCATTGGTCGCTGTATTCAAGATCGACAACACAGCTGGTACACGCGATATCGTTATGGATGATACCAGCACTTTGAAGATCAAGTTCAGCGGTTCTTCATCTGGCGGAACATGTAATGCATGTACAGTCACTTTGAAGGACAAGGATGGCAACACTATGGGAACAGATGTAACTGTAGACCTAAGTGGTGCTGTTAGCGATACTGCAGAAGTTACTTTCCCTGCAGCTCCAAACCAATTGACAGTTACTGCTGGTGATTATCAGCTAATTAAGGTCTATGCTAATACCACTGACTTTAATACTGCTGGTGATTCATTACAGGTATCTTTGGAAGATGGTGCTGATGCTAACTTCACTTGGAGCATCGATTCACCTGCTGGTGGATCTCCAGCCCCATTTGATGCTTACTCAACAGCAACAATCTCATTCCGAGGTAATGTCTATGCTAATACACTTGGTAAATAATCAAGTCTATCTAGTATAAAAGAGTTCCTCCGCCTTTGGCGGAGGACTCTTTTTTTTCTTTAAAATCTGCTATAATAGAGGAAAGAATAAATTTATCTAGAATATGAAAAGATTACTAATTCCTTTATTATTTTTGGTTTTATGTTTGCCCGTTTACGCTATGGATGATGGTTTATTTGATAAAACAGATATTCCTAGCGCGACCTGGTATGTTGGGCAATTTGATAAATTAGCATTGGATGTTGTTATCCCCTCTGGAAATGGTGCTGCGGACACATTAAAAGCGATTACGGTTGTGAATAATGGGAGTGCTTATTATGCTCATGGTATCCAGAATCTGCGCCTCTGGGCTGACTCTGGTGCGCTTGGTTTCCAAGGTTGGGGTGAAGACATTGATTTTGGTCCTGGTAGTTCTTCTGGTGTTCAAAATACTTGGGTCTGGAAAGATTTAGATGTAAGTGTCGGTGCAACCGGGCGTCGATTCTTTGTTAGTGCAGAGATGTGGCCAACAGCAGTTTCGACAAATACTAATTATACAGTACAGTTGATGATACCTGAATTATCTGATGTCAATGGAAATGGATTGTATGATACAGATGATATGGGCGTATTTATGGGATCAAAAAATAATGGTCCTGTGGGCGGTGTGGTTGCAAATGGTCCAAATCAAATTATTAGCTATTCCAATATTGATGTAGAAGGCCCTAAAGTAATAATGAATAACATTAATAATAATCAGATCATTACAAGTAGTTCTTATGTTATTCAGGGGCAAACAAGAGATCAAGGGAAATCATCGGCTGAGTATGTTAAAATAAAAATTTCAAAAGTCGGTGGAAGCAATGGAGATTTAGTCTTAGTTGAGCCCCTAACAGATAATTTCTCCACCTGGTCGTATGTCTGGAGTGGTATGGAGGATGGAACTTATAAAATTCAGACTCAAGCACAAGATTTTTTGGGATATATTTCATCTTCAACTCCAATAACCGTGACAGTGAATAAGGGCGGAGAATTGTCCCAGACTTATTCATCAGTGAATCTTGATAAAACCACAGCTGTCGCCAATGGAAGCGATGGTATCAATGTTAATGTAACATTGAGAAACCAAGATGATTATCCCTTAAAAGAAAAAACGGTTTATCTTAAAGAGGTGCGTTCCGGCGGTGATGTAGTAGTTAAAACGTCCGGATCTGGGCAGACTGGTAAGGTTGTTTTTGCTTTGCGAGCTTATGAACCATCAACCGGTGTTTATAAAATAACCATGGAAGACCAACAGGTTGGGCAGTCATTTACTATCACCTTTACTGAAAAAAGTGCTGATGATTCTAGTGATTACACAGCCGGGCGATGGATTAAAATCGCTGGGCATCCTGCAGTCTATTTCTTAGATGATAATAACGTGCGACATGCCTACCCAACTCAGGCGGTTTGGGAAAGTTATTTTGGCAATGATTTTTCAAAAGTAACTACTGTCTCGGCCACTGAAATGGCAAATTATACGTTAGGTAAAAATGTAACCTTTAAGATTGGCACATTAATGAAGTTGCCTACTATTCCTAAGGTTTATAAAGTTGAAAGTGGTGGTGTGATTAGATGGGTTGTTTCCGAAGCTGTCGCACGAGCATATTATGGCACAGACTGGTCAACAAAAATAAAAACCATACCAGATTCATTCTTCACTGACTACAAAGAAGGTCCTGATATCTATTAAAAAGTTATCCACAGCTGTCGACTTAGGTCGACAGCTGTTTTGTTTTGGTGAATTTGTGAATAAGGTGTTTGACGAAGTCATCAGTCAAAAAATACTCTAAATTATTGATTAACGATGAAACAATGATAGTAGGCAAAGCTAGGGGTTAATTAATGAAAAAAAACTATGGAGAAAAAAGAAAAAACCTCCGCACTACAGCCAGGAGCTGAGTGCGGAGCAAAGAAAGAGTACAAAACAAAGTTTGCGCATCCTTTACGTCAAAAGGGTGGAATCTATTTTTACGCTGGTTCAATCACGAAACGGAAGAATGTTTTTGTGACTCCAGAATACATTAATTTATTGGTCAATGCGTTTAAGTACTCGGAGCTTAAGAAAGACATAAAGAATTTGGCTTATGTAATTATGCCTAATTTTTTCTATTGGATTTTCAAGTTGAGCGAGACTCAGGACGACCCAGTAAATATCTTTGGCGAAGTAAAACGTGACGTAGCACGAGAGGTTGTCAATAATTTAAAAATGGAGACAAAGAATGGGGATTTTCAGGTTGATCCTATCATGAAGGGGAATGAGCGCGTTGCACGCTCCAGCCCGCAGAGAATCTTGGCGACTTTTGCTGAGGAGGCAAAAAAGTATGAAAACAAGCGTTATCGCGTTTGGACTCCAAAAACAGAACTTCGATTAATTGATTCGCCAGAGTTACTGCAAGAGAAATTAGCCGCAGTTCAAAAGGCACCGTCTAACGAACGTTGGCAAATTGTTAAAGATTCCAAGAAGTATCCTTATCTGTATTTGGCTGAGGATTTAGCAGCGCTTTCTCAAGAGGAGTTGAAATTATACAGCGCGAATCTAGTTTCTCAGGTTGTTTATACAATGTCCTAGCTTTTGTCGATATCTAACTCATAAAGCATCCCTCCTCACCTCTTTTGCGGGGTGAGAAGGGACGAAGGGAGACTAGAAGCAATGAAGAGAAAAAGAGTGATTTGCCTTGTTAGTATGTTGTTAATTTTAACGAGTATGTGTATTCAACCAAGCATAGCTGCTGTTGTCGATAATAATATTTCCGGTAGCAATATTAAACAATATTATTTTTTCGATTGTGAGCAGTTTGATTGTCAAGTTATTTATAGAGAAATTGTTGGGACAGAGGAACCATCCCCAATAGTAGCGATTCCGTCAGTGGATAACCCAACGGCGGGAGAAGCGGGAGTGGAAGAGTCTGTTCTGCCGACTGACGCAAGTGAAGTTGTATCAATAGTTGATTCAGTGGTTCCAACGGATGTGGCTATAGTATCGGAAACAACAAGCGTCCCCGAAGTAATTTATGACCCGCAATCCATCAGAATCAATGAAGTTGTCTCTGCCGCTGAGACTGGAGAAAAGGAATGGGTAGAGCTGTATAACACTTTAGATGAAGTTGTGAGCTTGGACGCCTGGTTCATTGAAGAGGGCGCTGAAACTAAGACGGTTTTATCAGGGCAAATAGAACCTCGGGGATACTTAGTTTTTGAGACAAAAAACCTCAACAACAGTGGCGATTTAATAATGCTTAAAGATCCTAAAGGACAAATAATTGATCAGGTTGTTTATGGGGATTGGGATGATGGTAATAGCTTGGATAATTGTCCGGTTACGGATAAGGGGGAGTCATTGGCGTTATATGAAGGCGAATATGTGGCTAATTCACAAATTACCAAGGGATCGCAAAACATTTATGACAGATTAGAAATAAGTCCGACTATCCAAGTCGAAACAACATCGACTGTGGAAACTCAGGTCATCACCCAGGCACAAGAACCTTCCCAGCCCACCGCCGGCGCTGACCCTGAACTAGTTTTAACGCCAGCACCAATCACCTACCAATACTCGGACCAAGTAAAACTAAGTGAGTTCCTCCCAGCGCCGGCTGATGGTATCGAATGGATAGAACTTTATAATGGTGGAGCAGTTGATGTTGATTTGGACGGGTGGTCATTGGATGATGCTGATGGTGGTAGCAGTCCTTATCGAATAGCAGACTCGTTAATTGTTAAGGCAGGGAGCTATCTTGATTTGTCGCAGACGACAACAAAGATTCAACTTAACAATTCTGGTGACGAGGTACGTCTTATTGATCCAAGTGGCCAAGTCGTCGACTCAGTAACCTACACTGCCTCACATGAAAATATGAGTTGGGCTAAAGTTAGTGGCAACTGGGTTGAAACAAATTTCGTTACACCAGAATTGGCTAATGCTGTTGCTACGGTCGCAGAATCAACTGTTTCGACAACGGTCGTCTCTCCAGAGACCATCAATACCGTGGATCCCATGTACCCATACAAAAAAATTATTGATTTAGCAGTACTTGATCTGCGGAGTCAAATTATGATTCAAGGTTCAGTTACGGTTTTGCCAGGAACTTTTAGCAAAAACGTTATTTATGTGCAGGATGAAACTGGCGGAGTACAGGTTTATTTTGATGCTGCCACTTGGCCACAATTGGAAATAGGTAGAAAGGTCATGCTTTCCGGAACGCTTTCTCAAAGTCTGGGTGAAAAACGGGTCTTGTTGAAAAATGCCTCAGATATGATGGTCCTGGAGGGCGTTCAAGAGGTCGAACCAGTCAAGGTTACGACCGCCGAGTTTAAATCAAACCTGGTTGGCAGTTTGGTCGAATTGGAAGCAACCTTATTCGAGAAAGATGCCAGCTCTTGGTTTTTAACTGATGCTTACGGTGGTGCTAAGGCTTATATTAAGAGAGGAACTCAAATCTCAACTAGTTTATTTAACACTAATGATAAGTTGAAAATAACTGGGGTCTTAGTCCAAAATAGCAGCGAAACGCTACTCCAACCGCGTGCTGAGAGTGATATATCTGAAATTAAAACAGAACCGGATGCAGTTGGTGTTACAAGTGCCGGAGCTATGGAATCACTTCCGCCAAGCAATCAGGGGGAATATATAAAGATGGGGATTGTTGCAAGCGCTGTTATCCTAGGAGTTATCAATGGCGTACTCTTGGTGCGGAAATATCTATCAAAACGAAAAATAAAGGGAATTTGGTATCGTTTTAAGACGGGTTTGCAAAATTAATTGTGGTTTGGGGATGAGGTGAATATCTCATCCCCTTATTTTAAGGTATTCTTGTGTATAAACTTTGTTGGAAGTCTCAATTTGTGTTATAATTAACTCAATTAAGATAAATTCGATGGATCATCGATTATCGAAAATTTTACATTTTCTAGGAAGTAAACTTCAATCTTTTTTTGAGTTTATTAAATTTGTTTTTATTCCACGAAAAAAATATTTTATCGTGGCGCTATTCTTGATAATTGGGGTGAGTGTTTTTTTGTATGGTCGTTCGGTCTATGCTGGTATAATACCGACAATGGATGATATTTTGCATCTTATTAATATTCTTCTTTATGCGATTGCCTGGGTGCTAGGTTGGATTGCGATGAAAATTTTCGCTTTAGTGGTTGTTGTCTGTCAGTATAGTTCATTTGTTACTTCTCCGGCAGTAGAAAAGGCGTGGGTTTTAGTCCGTGATGTCTGTAACATGGCCTTTGTGGTCATTTTGTTGATCATCGCCTTTGCCCAAATTTTGAATATTCAGAAATATAGCATTAAGACATTATTACCGCGTGTTTTGTTAACCGCGGTTTTAATAAACTTTAGTAAGTTATTGTGTGGGTTGATGATTGATATTGCTCAGGTTGCCATGATGACTTTTGTTAACGGCTTTCAAGCGACAGCCGGTGCCAACCTGATAAAGGGTTTGGGATTGGACAATCTTTTAAAGTTAAGCTCACAGAATGCCAATGCTTCCAACGGTGGTGGGCCCGCTGCGGGTGTCTCTAGCGCACAGGTCATGCTGGCTCTTTGTATGAGCATTTTGATTTTGATAGCCATGTGTTTTGTCATGTTCTTTATAGCTGTTCTTCTTTTAATGCGTATAGTAACAATTTGGTTTTTGGTTATAGTCTCTCCAGCCGCCTGGGCCTTTGGTATGTTGCCGATGGGGTCTGGTAAATATAATGAATGGTGGCAGAAATTTGGTTGGACGGTGGCTGTCGGGCCGTTTATGGCCTTCTTTTTATGGATTTCTTTATTGGTAATGTCCAATCCAGATGAAATGTTAGCCAATGTTAAAGAAATGAATGCTGGAATAGAGGCAAAAAGTGGCCAAGAAAAACCAGCCATTGGTTACATGGATAATCTTACGCAAGCGGCCATAGGAATTGCTTTGTTAATGGCTAGTCTTGTGGCTGCACAAGAAGCTGGTGGTGCAATGGCTGCAGTGGCGAAGAAGGGGCAGAGTATGGCCACAGATGCCATGAAGTATACTGCTATGAAGTTTTCTGGGGCGCAGGCCGTTGTTGATAGGGGCGGTGCTATGTGGAAAGGTTATAAGGAACAACGTGAAGCTAGAAAGGCTGCTATATTGGAACCTTGGAAACGTAGAGGTACTGCAATTGCTGAAAAGCAAGCGCAATTAACGCGAGGTGTAAAACAAGCAATACCAACCGCAGCAGTTGCAATTACTGGTGGGGTGAAGGGGGCTATAACAAAGCATGCTGAGGCAAAGCAAGCTTATCAAGATGTGCGAAGTAATGGTGGTGGTATTTTGAAAGGCGTAGCAGCTTATCTGAAGGCTGGCGCCGGCAAGGGTGCAGCTGAGGCAGCGCAACATCAGTGGAAGTTTGGTTCTTTTGGTCGAGTAGATGCCAGGATGGCTGGGGTAGCCAACGAAGCACGTAACAAATCTGCTATGGCCGAGGCAAAAGATACAATGTCGAAGTTGGGTATTGAATCAACGGATGATCTCAAGACTTTAGCATCTTCGAGAACAGCCAATAGTGCTGAACGTAAGCAAGCAATGTTAACTTTGGCTGAACGAGGAGAATTATCGGATCGCGCTATGGCAGAGGCTGGTAAAGGGTTGATGTCTGGAGATCAGGCTAGTTCTGACGCTTTTGAAGCAGCAATGAAGAAAAAACAAGTTCATTTGGCATATAATTTTGACGATCCAGGTGATGTGGCTAAATTCGAGAGAGATGTTGCCGACGAATCAGTTAAGGTTGGCACTCAAGGAGCAGGAGCCTATCAAGATCAAAAATTTATGGCTGCAGCATATCAAGTTTTGGGTGGAAAGGCTTTTGGTAAAGAAATGGGTAAAGTGGCCGACCGTGGTGCAAAGTTCAAATCAGCAGTATCAGATACTGTTGGGTCACAAGAATTTTCTGCTGCTGTTATTAAGGGGGTGGCAGAAGCTGCAGGCAAAGTGACTACGACTGAGGCTCATCTTAACTCACCACAAATTTCATCTTTACCAGCTACGGATCCTAGAAGACAGGCTGCTCAAAGAGATTACGATAATGCTGTAAAAAGGCGCGATGCACAAATGAAGGATTATGAGGGCGTTCCGTCTACGATAGCTCGTACTACGGGTGATTTAAATAATGCTTTTGCTCAACGTAAACAGAATTTTGATCCAACTAACACAGCAACCTACGATGCTGATCCTACCAAGGCCGGTGAAATTATTAGAAATGCAACAGGGCAACCGGAATTAGAAACGGCCAAACTCAAAGAATTTATTCAACGTGCTGATACAAAAACATTGGCAGGTGCAAAGGTTGAGCCTCAAGCGAGTGTTCATATTGCACAACATATTAGAGTAAACCAGCTGCATAATTTAGCGAAGACTGGAAGCGAAGAAGGTGCTGGTGAGAATTTAAACAAGATTGCAATGGAAATTGCGAGCCAAGCCTCTGCTGGAAACGCTGATATGCAGCAGAAGGTTGCACAAATGCTTGCCAATGATGGAATTAAAGATGCTTTAGATGCAGCGACGTTAAGTGCATTGAATGCAGTCCCAGTCCCACCGGGCCCAACACCGGGTCCAACTCCAGGTCCAACACCTGGACCGACACCTGGTCCAACACCAGGCCCAACACCTGGTCCAACACCAGGACCGACACCTGGACCAACACCAGGGCCAACACCAGGCCCAACACCAGGGCCAACACCAGGCCCAACACCTGGTCCAACACCAGGACCGACACCTGGTCCAACTCCAGGACCAACACCTGGTCCAACACCAGGGCCAACACCTGGTCCAACTCCAGGACCAACACCAGGGCCAACACCAGGCCCGGGCGGCGGTGGCCGAGGCGGCCGTGGTGGAAGAGGTGGAGGCCGAGGCGGCCGTGGTGGAAGAGGCGGCGGTGCAGGCGGCGGAACACCTTAGAAAAGTAATAAAGAAAATACATGGATAGCGCTAATCAACAACAAACAACTTTTGGGAAAGTGATTATCCCAGACGAAATCAATGGCTTGCGTAATTGTGAGTTTGCAGGCAATTTAAGCATTGAAATCATTCGTAAGTATTCATTTACCATGAAGCAGCTTTCTGATATGACTGATCTGATACGGGATATCTATTATAAAAGAGTTGCAATCGATGATTTAGAAAAACAGGTTAGTGTTATTTTTTCATTAGATAGTAAGCAAAGCCTTGAATTAACAAAAGAGATTTGTATCAGACGTTTGTTGGTCGTGGATAAAGAGTGGTTTGAAGGAATGGTTTCCCAAAAACTATTAAAAATTGGAATCAATCCCGCAGATTATGCTGCTTTTATTAGCGAATATCATCGAGCCTACGAAGAAGAAAAACGCGTTGAATCGGAAATGGAAAAAATCCGCCAAGAAGAAGAGCACGCTGAAGAAGCCGAGGATTATATCAATAAACGTCTTGAAGAAGCGCCCTTGGTTGTTACTAATCCTGAAGAAGAGAAAGAAGCGGCTAAACAAGGTTTTGAAAAATACTTGGTGCCAACCTTACTCGCCGACGATTTTGGTTTAAAGATTGATCTTAATGTGCGTATTATTACGCTTTTTATTCAGGATGAATCACACGAATTCCAACGTCAGCTCTTGGACGTGCTGTATCAGAATCCAGAAAATATCACTACCAATCCTATTTTAATAAAAACCGAAAAAGTTGATCCATCGGTTGGTAATTGGCTCAAAGATTATGTGGCTTTTGTGGGAATTGATGAAGTAGTTAGTACAATCAAGAAGGCGCAATTTTTCACCCAATCAGAAAATGTTAAAGCGTTAAGTTCGGAAGATAGAGAGAAATTGGAAAAATTATTGGATTTATACATCAACATCAAGAATTTTTACGAAAATGTCAGTAAGTACGATTTAGATGAAGTTTCCATCTTCCCTTTCACGGCCAAAGAACAAGAAGATTTTTTGGCTGAACTTCAACAAACAGCCGGTGCTATAAAAGAAGAAGGGGCTACTCCAGCGCAAGAAGGTAAGAAGTCTATTGAGGAATTATTGCAAGAAAAAGTTGTTGAAGAAAAGAAAGTTGCGGTTGAAAAAGACGTTATTGCCCAAAAAACAAGAAAAGAATTCGATAAAGTTGCTGATATTTTTGAGGATGTTTTATTGCGTCGTCAACGTTATCAGATAATCGCATGTTTAGAAATATTGGCTGAAACCGGTGCTTTGGCAAATTTATTGGCTAAGGATGCTCGCTTCAATTCTTTACTGTTTGGCTATTTTAAGCGTAATAATTTGCAATCAGAGGAAGTGGCTTTTAAACAAGATCCGTATCAAGCTCGCCAAATCCAGCATTTCATGAAATTTATCTTTATGGAAAGATTAGGGCTTTCTGAAACTGATGCGGCCCGTTGGGTGGTCAAATTATCCAATATTTTTAGGACGAAGGGGGCATTATCGTACGCTCAATTAGCTTATTTGGATTTAAGTGATCATAAGTTTAAGTGGACAGAAAATTTATGACCGAAATAGATCTTTCAAGTTACATCCTGGTAAAAGATAAAGACGGCCAACTGAAGTATTATAAGGATGGTCAATTTTTTAGCACTGCTGAAATGGAAGATATTATTAAACAGAGCACGCAGAAGCAAGAGGCAGTGGTTAAAAAAGTTGAGTTAAAACCAGTTTTAACTTTAGAGCAGAAGAAAAAAGTAACTCCACTTGCTCCATTACCAACTACAGCCGTAGACGAAAAAGTGGAATTACCTAAAAATAATACACTCGATGCACAACGATCCGCTGATCAAAAGGCGATTGAAGAAAAAGTGCACGATATTGTTACCCAATTAAAAATTACTTTTGCAGATGAATCTATCGAAAGACGTTTTGTAAATATTTTAACAACATATTTTCGTGGCATACGTGGAACAAAAGAAATTGAATACGTCCTAACCTTGCCTCGTGTTAGTGGGGGCATGGAATTGCCGGTAGAAAAAGCGAAGCTCATTTGTTCCATGTTAGGACAACATCACGAAGAATTAGGTAAAAAACGTCAAGAAATAACTATCAAAGCAGCGGATAATTTACAACCAGTTGTTGATTTAAAACATCGTTTAGAGCCACCACCTCCATCAGTTTACAATCCAGCCTTGGCGACAAAACCTTTAACGCCGCCGGCGCGGACCATGGCCAAACCACCCATCGTTAAACCAACAACATCTCCCGCGCCGGGAACCGTCCGGCCCACTATTTCCGACGTGCGTCCAGCTCAGCGCGTTTTAGCTGGTCCCTTGGAAGAATTGGAATATATGACACTTGAAGATTTTCGTAAATTGGGGCGCAATGAATCAGAAATTCGTGAAGAAGTTCTAGAAAGGATTGCACTTTTAGCCGATCAATCGTTGGTGAAAAAGATTCAAGGCGTAAAAGCTTGGCGTAAATCACCTGTTTTTAAGATGTATCTGATGTTGAGTTTAGCCGGTATCCAAGAAGGCAAGGAAGTCGTGCGTGTAATTGAGGACAAACAAATTAAGCACGAAGACTGTTTAACTCTAAGCGAGTTTGAAGTTATTAACGAATTAAATAGTAAATTACGCTTTTAAATGCGACAGTATTTAGTTCCACAATTTATTGATGTTGAAGATAGAATTATCGGGCCAATTACTACCAGACAATTTGTCCAGATGTTGGTTGCTATTTTGTTGGCTTTTGTTTTTTATAAAACACTGGCTTTTGCTTATTTCATCCTAGCATCTGTCCTTGATATTGGTGCTATGGCGGTGTTGGCTTTTGCTCGTATTAATGGGCGACCGATTCATTTTTTCTTATTAAATTTCATTCAAACTACCAAGAGACCCAACCTCCGCGTTTGGAATAGAGCTGCTTTTGTGCGAGATGTTCAATATGTGGCGCGAGGAAAAGGAGAACAGGTAGAAGCTTTAACTAGGAAAGAACCGGTTTCTGGCTCACGTCTGCGTGATTTAACTTTAGTTATTAACACTGGCGGCGTTTACGAATCTGAAGATTAGTTTTATTTATATAAAAAGATATGCAAAGTAAACAATTAGCTGGAAGCAGACTGCAACAATCGACTCAGATGTTTTTGGATATAGCGGAAATAAAAAATGATACCATTATTTTAAAAGATGGAACTTTACGCGCAGTTATGATGGTTTCGAGCATTAACTTTGCTTTGAAATCAGAAGAAGAGCAAGAAGCAATAGTCTCCGGGTACGTTACTTTTTTGAATTATTTAGATTTCCCGATTCAAATTGTAATTCAGTCGCGTCGTCTAGACATTGATAATTACATTAAACGGTTAAACGAGGCGGAGCGTGATTTAACGAATGATCTACTAAAAGCACAGATTCTTGATTACAAAAATTACATCAGAGAGCTTATTGAACTGGGTGATATTATGACTAAGAATTTCTTTATCGTTGTTCCTTTTAGCCCATTAGAAGCACGATCATCTGGATTTTGGGGGAGATTGGCTTCTGTCTTCTCTCCGTCAAAGGTGATTCAATTGAAGGAAGACAAATTCAATAAATTTTTACATGAATTGGACCAGCGAGTTGAACATGTACGTATGAATATCTCCAGTTTAGGTTTAAAAACCGTACGCCTAGATACTCAGAGTTTGATTGAGTTGTTTTATAATGTTTATAACCCGATTGTTTCGCAAACACAAAAACTGGCCAACCTCCAAAATTTAAGAATTGAGGAATAACTTTGCATATATGTTTAAACCAGGTGATGTCGAAAAACAACCTTTAACCTCGGCTCCTCCGGAAGAAGCACCAAAGTCAGAGGCTCAGATCGAGCAAGAGATAAAAACAGAATCAGCTTCTCAGAAAGTCGTTTTAGAGCAGGAAAAAGTTTATCGTAAGGGTATTAGTTCGGTCTTAGATATTATCGCTCCGGAAGCATTTAAGGTTAATCCAAATTCGATTAAATTGGGAGATATGTGGGTGCGGACACTCTTTATGATGGGTTATCCTCGTTACATCGGTGTCGGTTGGTTTGCGCCTATTATCAACTATAATGCGACCTTAGACATTAGCATGTTCTTCTATCCCATGAAGTCCGAAATTGTTTTAAAACAATTACGTAATAAGGTGGGTGTTTTACAGGCTCAACTCATGACCGATGCGGAAAAGGGTGCCCCTCGTGATCCTTTACGCGAGACAGCCTTGCGTGATATTGAGCAATTGCGCGATGATTTAACTCAAGGTATTGAAAAGTTTTTCCAATTTGCCTTGTATATTTCTCTTTATGAAAAAGACGAGAAGAAATTGGATGTTTTAACAGAAGATGTTGAAGCGGTTTTAGGTACTAAGTTGATTATGTCCAAACGAGTGCTCTATCAAGCAGAACAGGGTTTTAACTCAACTGTTCCTTTGTGTAATGACGAGCTGATGATTTCCTCGAACTTGAATTCTTCACCAATCGCAGCTTCATTTCCTTTTATATCATCGGAACTTACCTCTGATAACGGGATTTTATTTGGAGTTAATCGCCATAACAATAGTTTGATTATTTTTGATCGTTTTTCTTTGCAAAACGCCAATGCTTGTGTTTTCGCTACCTCTGGTGCTGGTAAAAGTTATACTATTAAATTAGAAGTTCTGCGTACCATGATGTTGGGTACTGATGTGATTATTATTGATCCAGAAAGAGAATACAAAAGTTTGTGTGATGCTACTGGTGGAACATATGTTAATATTTCCTTGAACTCAACAGAAAAAATTAATCCATTCGATTTACCCCGCAAAGTCGGCGATATGTCGACTGAGGATATTATTAGAAGTGCGGTTATTACTTTGAAGGGTTTAATGCGTATCATGTTGGGTGAAATGACGCATGAAGAAGATTCGATTGTTGACCGTGCCTTAATTGAAACGTACGCTAAAAAAGATATTACAGGTGATTCTGATTTGGAACGTATTGAACCACCTATAGTTCAAGATCTTTATGACGTCTTGGATGGTATGGAGGGCGGTGGAGAATTAGCTTTGCGTTTGAAGAAATTCACCTCTGGTACTTTCTCGGGTTTGTTTAACTCTCCTACAAACGTCGAGATGAACAATCAGTTAGTGGTGTTCTCGGTACGTGATTTGGAAGACGAGCTTCGTCCTATGGCTATCTATACGATTGTTAACTACATTTGGAATGTAGTTCGATCAGAATTAAAAAAGCGTGTCTTGGTCATTGATGAGGCTTGGTGGTTGATGCAACATGAAGATTCGGCAAAGTTTATTTTTGCTCTTGTGAAACGTTGTCGAAAATATTATTTGGGCGTAACAACTATTACTCAGGATGTTAACGACTTCCTGCTTTCTCAGTATGGTCAAGCGATAGTTACCAACTCAGCGTTGAAGATTTTACTTAAGCAAGCACCTTCAGCGGTTAACCTGCTTCAAAAAGTTTTCCAATTAACCGAAGGTGAAAAATATTTATTGCTAGAAGGTAACGTGGGTGAGGGGATTTTCTTTGCTGGAGATCGTCATGCCGCTATCAGAGTGGTGGCTTCACCCATGGAAGACCGTTTGATCACCTCCGACCCACGCCAATTGTTGGAGATGGAGAAAAAGCGTCAACAAGAGGCAGCTGCCGCAGCCGCTGCTAGCGGAGAAGCACCCAAAGAAGAATAACAAATATTGATATAATACTATGGAACGTCGTACAAAACTTATCATTTTGATTGTTGTTGGTATTTTAATTGTGTTGGGCATTATTTTAGTGGCTATTTATTTACAAAAAGAATCACCCAAGCCTAAGGTTGATGAACAAGCCCCCGTAGCCAAATTGGAGGTACCTAAAGAAGAGGTGAAGCTTATTAAACCAGCTGAAACCGAGGCGGACAATATCGCTAAGGCTGTTAAACCGGTGGCTATCGCTTTTGTCGAACGTTTTGGTACTTTTACTAATCAGAGCAATTTTGATAGTATCCGTGGTTTGAATTCGATTATGACACAATCAATGATAGATTGGACGACTAAAGAATACTTACCTAAACTCGAAACGGAACATCCAGCTAATGGTTATTTTTATCGCATTACAGCTAAAGCCCCAGTAGTTCAGGTGCTAGCAAATACTGAAAATACAGCAAAGATTAAGGTTACGGCTCAGCGAGAAGAACAGGTGGGGACAGATAAACCACGCAGTTTTTTACAGGATATAATTTTAGATCTAGTTAGTGAAAATAATACTTGGTTGGTAAATGCAGCTTATTGGCAGAAGTAACGGTTACTTACATGATTTTTTCCAGTTCTGGCTCGATTGTCTATTCCCAAAACAATGCTTTGTTTGTCAAAATGAGGGGGAGTACTTGTGCTCCGCCTGTTTTGATAAAATAGAACTGGCTCAAAATAAATGTTTTATTTGCAATAAAGAGACTCAATGCCAGGGGATCTGTCAGAGTTGTCAGGAGCAAACAGCCATTGATGCTTTAATCATAGCCACGCCGTATGATAATAATGTTGCAGGCAAAATTGTTGAGGCCCTGAAATATAATTACCTAGAAGAAACAGTCCAACCATTGGTTGATTTATTGGATAAACAAATTAAATTGCAAGAACTCGAGCCGTTGATTCAGAACAAAGTTTTTGTTCCAATCCCGTTACACAAAAAACGATATTTGGCGCGTGGTTTTAATCAATCTGAGTTATTAGCGCGGGCGTTGGCTCTAAAGTATAAGGGTATAATAAGAATAGATTTAATAAAGCGGAAACGTTTTACGCGCCAACAAGCTAAATTGACGCGCCGAGAGCGTTTAGATAATATTAAAGAGGCATTCGTGTTAAATGGTTCTATGGGGCGAGTCAAGGAAATTGTCCTGATTGATGATGTTATAACTACAGGTGGGACTATGGCCGAAGCGGCCCGTACCCTGAAACAAGCTGGAGTTGAAAAAATAATTGCTGTGGCCATTTGCCATGGTTAAAATATATGGAATCTAAGTACAAAATTATCCTTTCTGGAGGTGGCACTATGGGCTCTGTGGTCCCTCTTTTGGCTTTGCGGGATAAGTTATTGGAAGGCAACTTCACGGTGGAGTTTCTTTGGGTTGGTACAGAAAATGGGGTTGAAAAGGAGCTTCTCTCTAAGGAAATGAACTATATAGGAATTAAGTCAGGAAAGTTGCGTCGTTATTTTAGTTTACAGAATTTTTTCGATCCTTTTAGACTCATTTATGGCATATTCCAGTCACTGGCCTTATTACGCAATTTTGAGCCAAATTTGGTGGTTTCTGCTGGCGGATATGTCTCTGTCCCCCTGTTTATCGCCGCTAGAATAAAGGGCGTTCGTACTATAGTCCATCAGCAGGATTTACAAGTCGGTTTGGCTAATCGTATCATGGCTAAGTTTGCCTCGATTATTACAGTCGCTTTTGAGCCCCTGCTTAAGGAATTCGATGCAAACAAAGTTAAACTAATCGGAAACCCGGTCAGATCAAAAATATTACAAGGCGATAAGACTAGAGGTTCTACAATTTTTAATCTAGAGGCCAATATACCCACTGTAGTTGTCATGGGTGGTAGTCTAGGTGCAGAGAAAATTAATGAGGTATTGTTTCAATCAATCACCCGATTAATTGAATTCAGTCAGATCATACATATAGTTGGTAAGGGAAACATTGTTCAGTGGGAGAACAAGGAAACGTTTGGGGCGCTCTCTAGTAGATACCATCCGTACGAGTATGTTAATGAAGAAATCGCGGATCTTTACGCGGTGGCAGACCTGGTGGTGTGCCGCGCTGGACTTTCTACTTTGTCAGAATTGGCAGCCTTAAAAAAGCCAGCGATTGTTATTCCTATTCCGCAAAATCAACAAGAAATTAACGCTGATTATTTTGTAAAACAAAACGCTGTGATTCTTTTAAATCAGTTGACACTTACTGCAGATGAGTTTGTTGAAACTGTTTCGGGTCTTTTAAACTCTGGAAGTAGCTTGGGGACCTTGAGTCGTAGAATAAGTGAAACAATGATTCCTGATGCAACTGAGAAATTTGTTGAGTTAATTAAGAATTTGTTAGCGGTTAAATAAAATTGATAAAAGTAGCTAAATTAAGCTGCTTTTATTGTTGATAAAATAGTAACTTTTTGTGGTTTTTTATGATATAATGGACTCATCTGAACAGCTAAATTTAAATAATTCAGATTATTTTTGTATATTAACTAGTAAATTATATGGGTAAATTGGAGCTCAAGGAAAATGAGTCAATTATTTTAGAGATTCATCATCATCCCATGATCATTATTCCGCATTTATTGATTTCTTTTTTGATATTAGTTCTTAATTTTTTCTTAATGTATTGGCTCTTTCTCCAGGGATGGTGGGGCGTGGCTTTGTTTGTTGCCGTAATTTTAATTGTCATTTTTTATATTGCGAGATCTATCTTTCTTTATAAGCGCAATAATTTTTTGGTTACTAATCAGCGTTTGGTTGATTATGAACAACCAAGCTTTTTTGAAAGTTTTCAAAATGAGCTGCCACTTCATAAAATCAGATCAGTTGAAGCAAATAAAAAAGGGGTGGGTGGAATAATTTTTAACTACGGAAATATTGTTATTAATATTACAGATGATGTTGCTCCGTTAGAACTATACAAAATTGCTAAACCACTAGAAGTGCAGAAAGAAATTTTAGCTTTACTGCAACAAGAGGGTGAGCAGATTAAAGAAGAGAATATCAAAGATGACCCATTGACGCTTATTTTAGCTGAAACAAAGCTGTTGAATATAGACCAGAAGGAGAGGCTGATTGAACGTATTGGTCAACAGATTGACACAGAAGAAGTCGAATCTACCCCAACCCCAACAACAGGAGATAAAAATTCATAGTTAATATAGATTGTGCTATAATTTGATATGGACAAAGGACAGAAAGCAAGTTCAGATAAGAGTCTTTTGTTTAAATTTGTTCTAATTTTTTTAATTTTGTTGATTTTTGTTCTAATTGTAGGTACTATTCGTGAATATTTACGACAAAGGGAATTGGATAGTGAAATGGCTACGCTTAAGGCTGAAATTGATCAGTTGAACCTGGATAAAAATCAATTTCTTTCTTCGATTGATGCCTACAAAAGTGATTTTTTCGTTGAGCAGGAAGCACGGTTGAAATTTAACCTTCAACAACCAGGAGAAAAGGTGGTTGTTATCCCTCAGGACGCGGCCAATAACTCCTTAAATCCAAGGCACGACGATGTTAGTGGGCAGGTACAAAATATTTCTACAAAATTTTATGTAAATAATGTTCGAGCCTGGTGGAATTATTTCTTCCAAGTTCGATCTAATGCAAATTAAAGGAAATTAATTTAATTCTATGGAACAAGAAGAACAACAAGTTACTCATGGGGGGAAGAAAAAAATGAGCAAGATGACAAAGAAGATTATTGGAATCGTCGTGTGTGTAATTATAGTGGCGATTTCTTTTTTGGGAATAGTCGGGTTAGGGGCATATAAGCTAAACTGGTCTGGAGCCTTTCCTCAAAAGGTCTTGAGCACATTGCCTTTCCCGGCAGCCATTGTCAACGGACATATTATTAAATATGCTGATTGGAAGTATGAAACAGAAGGTGTTATTCGTTTAAACCAAAAAAGACAGAGTGAATATACCGCAGAGGCAGTTGGTCAAGAAGTTTTACAAAAAATGATTTACGATCAACTCATGGTGCAGATGTCCAAGAAATACGGGATTAAAGTTACTGATGAAGACATGAATAAAGCCAAGGAATCTTTGATTTCTCAGGTGGGGAAGGAATCTGATTTGGAAAAAAATGTCCGCGATTATTTCAATTGGGATGTTGATACTTTCATGAAACGAGTTATTTATTCTGATGTCTTACGCAACAAGTTAACGACTGAACTTCCTAAGGTTGAGTCATTGAATAAGGATGCTAAAAAGAAAGCCGAAGATGTGTTAGCACAAGTAAAAAAGGGTGATAAAACTTTTGCTGAATTAGCGCAAGTTAATAGCGATGATCCGGGTTCGAAAGGTCAAGGTGGAGATTTAGGCTGGTTTGCTCGGGGCGTTATGGTAAAGGAATTTGAGGATGCAGCTTTTTCTTTGGAGAAGGGCGCAGTCAGCGATTTGGTCCAATCAGAATTTGGTTATCATATTATTAAGGTTGAAGATAAAAAGATGGAAGCAGTTGAAAAGGGTAAGGAGCCAGTTGAACAAGTTAAAGCCAGCCACATCTTAATTAAAACAAAATCATTTGATGACCTTTTGACTGAGATGGAAAAGAACGCCAAGATAAAAAAGTTTGTGGCTCTTGAATAATAAAAAACGCCCTTTCTAAAGTTTTGGCGTAGTAATTATTAGCCACCTGTGGGAATCGAACCCACAACCTACGGTTTACGATACCGTCGCTCTACCATTGAGCCAAGGTGGCAAGATGCTTAAATAATAAAAGGAAAAGAATTTTTATTCAAGTGTTATGAAGAAAACGTTGGTTTTGGCTGTAGGTATATTCTTAGTCTCTTTCTTTCAAGTACAGTCAGCTTCGGCCGTGACATTAATTAATGATGTTGCTCTTGATACTGCAACCTTAGCTCGTGGTTATTCAGTCCCGAGTCCGGATGGGGCTTTTAGCTTAATTGTGCAAGCTGGAGTCTTAAGTCAAGAAACGCACGCTATAGTTAAGCAATTGGATCCTGATGATACGAATGTGCCAAAAGAGTGGAAACGTATTTCGGAATATTATGAATACGTGTTGGATAATGGGATTTTGAATGAAAAGAAAAATTTTGTTGTTAATATTAATTTAGTTGGAGCCGAGAAAAATCAAAAAAGAATTTTCCTTTGGGATCTTAGCCAAAATCAATGGAAAGAATTACCCACCGTGGTCCGCGATGCCAATAATATCCGCACGAATCTTAGTTTGACCGAGGCACGTTTGGTTGTTTTGGAAAAACCGATTATGGAATTGGGCTATGCTAGCTGGTATAAATACAAAAACTGCGATTGTGCTGCCTCTCCAGATTATCCCAAGGGGACAAAGTTGCGGGTAAAAAATTTGGATAATAATAAAGAGGTTGTTGTAACTGTAAATGATTACGGACCAGATCGAGGGTTGTTCCCTGAGAGAGTAATTGATTTGGATAAAGTTGCCTTCAAAAAAATTGGAGCATTAAGTCGCGGGGTTTTGAAGAACATTTTAGTCACTTTAGAAAAACAAAAATAAATATGATCAAGTTCCGCAATGTCACCAAATTCTACCCACCAGATACGTATGCGGTTAAGGGCGTTAATTTGCATATTAAGGACGGTGAGTTTGTTTCCATTATTGGACAAAGCGGCAGCGGAAAAACAACTCTGATTCGTCTTTTGATTGGAGAAGAGAAGGTGACTGGGGGGAATATCATTGTTGGTGGTTGGGACATTTCGAATATTAGAAAGGGTGAGGTACCCATCTTACGTCGCCAAATCGGCGTCATTTTTCAAGACTATAAATTACTGCCCAATAAGAATATCTTCGAAAATATTGCTTTTGCATTAGAGGTTTGTGGCTTTACGGATAAAAAAATAAAGGTGATGGTGCCTCAGATTTTAAAGGTGGTTAATTTATTGGGTAAGGCAGATAAATATCCACGCCAACTTTCTGGTGGTGAGCAGCAACGAGTAGGTATCGCGCGCGCTCTTATTCATCGTCCCAAAATTCTAGTAGCTGATGAACCAACAGGCAATTTGGATTTGGCAAATTCGCGCGATATTATTGAGCTTTTGCAAAAAATAAATCAATTAGGGACTACGGTTCTTTTAGTCACTCATGATCGTGAGGTGGTGAATTTGCTTAAACGCCGAGTGGTTGTTTTGGATCGTGGCGAGATTGTTAGTGATCAAAAAGTGGGGCGTTACGTAATATAGACAAAAATACAATATGAACTATTCATTCTTCCGAGCTCTGCGTTATGCTTTTAAAGATTTTGGCCGTAATTTTTGGCTTTCGTTAGTAACAATTACTGTTTTAATTCTAGCACTGCTTTCAGTTAATATTTTGATTTGTCTTAATGCCTTGTCTGCTAGAATTGTTTCTGTTGTTAAAGAAAAGGTTGATATTAGCATCTTTATTAAGCCAGACGTGGAACAAGCAAAAATTGCCAATTTGGAAGAAAGGTTAAAAAAGAGGCCTGAGGTAAAAGAAGTTGTTTTTGTCTCAAAGGAAGCCGCACTGGCTGACTTTAAAGAAAAACATAAAGACGATCCTAAAATTTTAGAGGCATTAAAAGAAATCGATAAAAATCCATTGGCTGATTCTTTGATTGTAAAAGCGAAAAGTATTGATGATTATAACAATATCTTGTCTTTTGTTAATTTAGAAGAGAATCAACAAATCATAAAATACCAAAATTATACTGATCATGAGAAAATAATTTCCCGAGTTAATGAAATTAGTAAAAAAGCCGAGGAAGTTAGTTTGGCGGTCACCTTAGTTTTTTCAATTATTGCGGTGCTGATCATTTTTAATGCCATTCGTGTCTCTGTTTATACGCGGCGCGAGGAGGTGGCTGTTATGCGCTTGGTGGGCGCAAGCAGCTCTTTTATCCGTTTGCCTTTTATCTTAGAGAGTATAATTTATGGAGTTTTTGCTGTACTAATATCTTTCGGGATCCTTTATCTTTGCTTTAGTTTAATTAACCCATATCTAGATGCCATGCTAGCTAATTACAGCTTTAATTTGATTCAGTACTATAATCAAAATATTGTTTTGCTTTTATGCGCTGAGGCCGGGGCAGTTATAGTCCTTTCGGTTTTGAGTAGCGCGGTGGCATTGGGGAGGTACCTACGGGTTTAGCCTTTACAAAAGGATAAAATTCAGCTAAAATTGTGGTACTTTCGTTGTGGAGAGGTGGCAGAGTGGTCGAATGCACCGGTCTTGAAAACCGGAGGCCCTTCACGGGGCCCGTGAGTTCGAATCTCACCCTCTCCGCCATGTACCAGAAACTTCGTTTCGGTACATGGTAAGCCATGTATCAGATGCTTTGTTTCGGTACATAGTAAACTAGAAAATTTGTATGATTAAAAAAAATACAAAAGTAATATATCGTGAAAATGGTCAGGAACGTACAGAAGATTTAATAGGTGGAATTCCATTGGCAAAAGGCGAGATTGTCCACTTTCATGATAACGACAAAACAAAGAGTTATTTAGTGATTGAAAAAAAGATTGATTGTTATGTTTCTGGAGAAGATCAAGTGGTCGACATTATTTATACGCTTGATTTGATGGTCTAATTTCTGGAGAGGTGGCCGAGTTGGCTGAAGGCACCACACTGCTAACGTGGCAGGGAGTAAAATCCCTCGAGAGTTCGAATCTCTCCCTCTCCGCCAAGTTTTACATTCAGCGAAATTGAAATATGTTGCCTCGGCGCAAAGCGCCTCGGCATGGTATTTTTCCGCAATTTTGAAGGCCGGAATGAAATCCAAAACCAAAGCGCGG
>Ga0172375_10003062_pt1 | contig 25654 bp, 18 predicted proteins | sample LakKiv1m_FD_114537 | JGI IMG/M metagenome (GOLD analysis project Ga0172375, IMG submission 114537) | Freshwater microbial communities from Kabuno Bay, South-Kivu, Congo - kab_092012_11.1m | ecosystem: Environmental > Aquatic > Freshwater > Lake | place: Democratic Republic of the Congo...
GAAAGCTCGCCGTCAGGCAGGGCATTGTGAAAGAGACTGTAGAGCGTAAATATCAGCATGGCGCTGAAGATTCCAGCCGCGAGGGGTTCACGCCGCGTTAATGTCAGCTTGGCGGCGCAACCCAGAACTGCAAGCATAAGAAGCACATAGGCGAAAGTCAGCGGAATGCCGCCGTCAAAGAGCATCTGCTGCATATCGTTGTGCGTCCCCGAGCGGACGTACACATCCGTCTGGACAGCGTCGAAATAATTGTCGGCTACACTGTAAAAATGCCCGAATCCCCAGCCGGAAAGTGGCCTTTCGGCCTCTGCAACTGCCGCAGTCTGCATGATTCTGATTCTGGCGTCATCTGTGCTGATTGAATTCAGCAGTCTGTCGCGTGAGCTGTCGCTGAAAAGAATTAAAAGCTCAGGAATTATTAAGAAAATGACGAGTATCATTAACAGAAAGCGCTTGCGCATTTTAAGGACGATAACCGGAATAACGGCGCAGGGCAGGGAGATGAAAACCGCACGGGACTGCGCATAAAAAACAGCAATTGCCGCTAATAGTATAAGCAGTGGCTGTAGAAGAAGACCTGATTTATTTTTACTCGGCAGCAGGCCGGAAAGGCAGAATAAAGTCAGCATAGTAATGGATGCGGCAAAAGTATGATGCCGGTTGAAGAAACCAATAACGGCATACTGTGCCACGCCGCTGGGGTTGGGATAGCTTAAAGGTTTCGAGAGCCGCATGATGTCGAAGCCGTAAAATGCCTGCAATATCGAGTAAATAGATACGATGATAATAACTGCCGCCAGTACGGGAAAAAGCTTCTCCGATTTAAGTGTTTCACCGGCCCCGATTCTGAAAAGCACATAAGCCGCCATCGGCCAGAACGAAGTCGAGCGCAGATAATCGAAGGGTATGTCCGGGCTTGAAAACAGGCTGAAAAGCACGGCACACAGATAAATTATTACAGTGATATCAACTGTATTGACTTTACCGAGGCCGGTTTTACGCACAAGTGCGATGCTCATCGCCAGACCCGCCAGTGCGGCAAACTGCATTCCCATAAGGCTCCACGGTGCGCATAACATGAAAGCGAAGCACAGGAAATTAATAAGTTTTTTGAAATCGTAAGGACTGCTCAACGCCGTATGTGCTCCCACCTGAGATAGTAGAATAGAATCTTTTTATCAGTATTCCCTGTGGCTGGCAAGTGAGCTTGCCTGTACAGAAAGGACATTTCTGTCATTGTGGTTGGCGGAAACTGACAATTTCAATTGACAATCAGCTTTGCTGTGTTAAATTTATCAATAATATCAGGCATGTTTCTTTGGCACAGGCTTTGCTTTAATATAATGCGTGTTGTAAATAACATCATTCACTGGAGGGATGAAAATGTATAAATATCGATGGATACTTAATGTGATGCTGCTGTTGCTTCTTCTGGCTGCCTTTAGTGGTTGCTGGGGATCTTCCGACAGCAATAACAACAATAACAATATCGACGGTGATAACACTGCAGATGGGGACAGCAACACCGAAGATGGTGATGACAACACCCCCGACGGTGATGATGGCAACACCGATCCGGGTGACTTCACTTCTGCCGGTGGCAACGGCGACAGCAATTATAACGACGATGCCGAAGCCGGCGAGGGAGAAGGCGAATCAGCCGATGGCGACGAAGAAGATGCCGGTCGCGAAATCGTCGAAGCTGACATTTACAAGGTAATCGGCGACAAGCTGTATGTACTCAATTCGTATCGCGGTCTGGCCATCATCGACATTGCTGATCCCAACAACATCAGCATAGTTGGTCGTCTGCGTTTCTCGGGCTACCCGCACGAAATGTATGTCGATAACGGCATCGCGGTCGTTCTCCTCAAGAACGTCTACCACGAGATCGAAGGAAACGGCGTCGTATCAAGTGAAGTCGTAACCGTAGATGTCAGCGATCCGACTTCGCCGGCGCTTATCAGACGTGCAATTCTGGACGGCGAAATCGTGGACACGCGCCAGGTTGGCAATGTCGTTTACGTGGTATCCAGCGAACAATACTGGTGGAATTACTGCGAACAGACCCAGGAAGGTCTCTCCCAAGTCGAGATTCTTTCTCTCAACATCGAAGATCCCGCCAATGTTTATGTGGCCGACCGCGCTTCATTTGATGGCAACGGCTGGAGTGTATACGTATCGCAGAGCGCCATTTACGTCGGCACTAATGAAAACTGGTGGTCTGAAGACGATTCTTCGCCTGGTTTCACTTATGTCGACATCTCCAATCCAGATGGACAAATTGTGGTGCGCGACAGAGTAGATACCGCCGGATACATTCAGGATCGTTTCAAGATGAATGAGAACGGCAATATCTTCACGGTGGCATCCTGGTCCTGGGAAAACAATCAGCCAACCGTAGTGGAAACCTTCGATATTTCGAACACCGATCACATCGTCAAACTGGACAGCGAAACTGTTATCAGCAACGAACAGCTTTATGCCACCCGATATGACGGCAACCGTCTTTATGTCGTGACCTATGAAATCGTCGATCCACTCTTCGTGGTCGATCTGTCCGACCCCAACCAGATTGCCGTGCTCGGCAACCTCGAAATCCCCGGCTGGTCGACTCACATCGAACCGCGTGGTGATCGTCTGCTGGCCGTCGGTATCGACGATCAGAACGGCTGGCGCACCAAGATTTCTCTTTTCAACGTAGCCGATCCTGCCAATCCGTCGGAGCTTTCTACGGCTCTGGTAGGCGAAGAGAATGAATACAATTATTCCGAAGCCAATTACGACTGGAAGGCTTTCAAGATTTTCGAAGACATGGAAGTTCCTCTCATTCTGGTTCCTTCGCGCGGTTACTCTGCAAACTGGGGCAAAGTTACCGACCAACTCAATCTCATCGACTGGACCAACGATACGCTCACAACGCGCGGTTCGGTTGTAAGCCAGGGTTACGTCAAACGCGGCGTGGTTATCGGCGATCATCTGGCCTCCATCTCCGAAATGGAAGTTCAGTTCATCGATTATGCTGACCGCGATAATCCGGTAGTGCTGTCCACCGTACGTGTAGCCAACTACACCGGTCAGATTTATCCCTGCGGCGGTGCGCTGTGCGACACCGGCAACGTCTATTACGACGGCACTCTGCGTCTGCGTACATTCGATCCGAATAACCTTAACGACGAAGCAGCCTGGGAAAGCCAGCCGCTGGATCAGGATCTTGAAGGTTATTACTGGAACAACTGGTTCCTCTCTGCCGGAACAAAGAGCTACCTGCTTAACAACTCTTACAAATATTATGAAGACGAAGAAGGCACGTGGCATGAAGAAATGAACACCATCGTCAACGGCTTCGACACTACCGACGGACTCAATCCGCAGCATCTCGGTACTTACGTAGTGGATTGGAACCAGGACAATTACTGGTGGTATAACGGCGCACTGTCCATGACAAACAACGGCGTTCTGGGCATGAGCCAGACCTACTGGGACAATTCTGATTCCTACAAGTACAAAATCTTCACCGTCGATGTGGCCGATCCCGATAATCCGGGCGAAGTGCAGAATTTCGACGATTTTGCTCCGCTCTTCGGTTACTACTACGGCTTCCAGATTATCTCCAACGGCTCAAGCTTCTGGCTGCCGACCTGCGAGAATGCCGGAACCAACGAGAATGATCTGCCCATCCTGCGCTGCTACGCGCTCGAACTCGACGCCTCGGATCCAGCCGATCTTAATATCGGCGAGAAGATCAATATCCCCGGACAGCTTATCGGCATGAGCAAAGACGGCAGCATCCTTTATGCTGTAGACCGTCAATATCTCAATCCCGATGAGCTCAATCCCGACGATTATTATTACAACTACACATACACCCTCGAAGTGCTGAAGCGTGTTGAAGGCGGAGTTGTTAGAGTCGGTCAGTACCCGGTAGATCAGCCTTTCGATTACGGCGGCTACTGGTGGGGTGGCTACTATGGTGAAGAGGACGCCATGGAAAGTGTGGATCTGGCTGGAGCAGTCAAGAATGCTAAAACCAGAACTGCGGATGACGATAGTGCAGAAAGTGGCGAAGGTGAAGGCGATATCGTGACCGACGGCGACGGGAGTGTTGATGAAGACGATTCCTACAGTTACTCCAGCACCAGCTACACCATCGACGACAAGTATGTGTATCTGAATGAGTATTACTACTATCAGGACAATGATTACGACTGGTGTGACGCTGAATCCTACGGCTGGGGTCTGAAAGTCCGCATCATCAACGCCGGAACAGGCCAGCAGGTTGGGGAAGTCATCGACATCCCCGGTGCCAGTTACTCTACTGCGGTTAACGGCGGCGGTATCGTAGTCAACAAGATGGATCAGGCTTCCTATTACAGCTACTGGTTCGCGCCGGATATGCTCTACATTGGCCGCGACGGCCAGATGGTTGATGCTACGCCGGAAGCCATCAGCAACAATTACTACTATGGCTACATCTATGGACAGCCGGTGCGCATGGGCGACGATCTCTACATGAGCTTCGGCTGGGACGGAATTCAGAAGGTATCGCTTGAATAAGCGATAGCAGAGTCGGTACTTCATGAAACGGCGGGAGGCAATGCTTCCCGCCGTTTTGTATATGGATTTGGTTTACATCGGTGAGCCTTTCGGTTAATATGTGCGGCGTTTGAATATCATTGATAATCTTTTTCATGGAAGTAGATAAACATGAATAATTTCAAGCTTGAACATCATCCTTTTTACAACGGAACAAAAGGGCCGCTTCTTTTTATAATAATGGACGGAGTCGGTCTGTACAGAGGACACGCCGAAGGTTATGAAGGCAACGCCTTCGATCTGGCGAAAACGCCGGTTCTCGACAATCTTATGAAAAACGAGCCGCTCTTCACCAAACTCAAAGCTCACGGATGCGCAGTCGGTATGCCTTCGGATGAAGATATGGGCAACAGCGAAGTCGGACACAACGCCATTGGCGCCGGGCGAGTTTTCAGTCAGGGCGCTCAACTGGTGCTGGATTCAATCGAAAGTCGTTCACTTTTCGAAGGATCCGCCTGGAAAGAACTTATAAGCAACGTACTTGAAAAAGGCAGCGCGCTGCATTTCATCGGTCTGCTTTCAGACGGAAATGTTCACAGTCACATCGATCATCTTTTCGCCATGATCGACGAAGCCGCCGCTCGCGGAGTCGCGAAGCTTTACGTACATACGCTTTTCGACGGGCGCGATGTGGATGAAATTTCGGCGCACGTTTATCTTGAGAAACTGGATTTGAAACTCGCACAATACCGTGCCGAAGGTAAGCGCTATATGGTCGCCTCCGGCGGTGGACGCATGCTGGTCACCATGGATCGTTACGAAGCTGACTGGAGCATAGTCGAGCGCGGCTGGAAAGCGCATGTTCTGGGAGAAGGACGCAGTTTCCCCGACGCTCATACCGCTCTGGCGAAAATCCGCGAGGAAACAGGCGCAATCGATCAGTTCCTGCCAGAATTCGTAGTGGTTGAAAACGGCGCGCCAGCAGGTCCGATTGTAGACGGCGACAGCGTGATTTTCTTTAACTTCCGCGGCGACCGCGCCATCGAAATCACGCGCGCTTTCGATGAAGAGCAGTTCGATATGTTCGACCGCAAGCGCTATCCGAAGGTGCTTTACGCCGGTATGATGCAGTACGACGGCGACCTTAAACTACCGCGCCGCTTTCTGGTAAATCCTCCCGCCATAAAACGCACCATGAGCGAATATCTGGCGCATAACGGAGTTAAACAACTGGCGATTTCCGAGACACAGAAATTCGGGCATGTCACCTACTTCTGGAACGGCAACAACTCGGAGAAATTCAATAAAGATCTGGAAACCTGGATCGAAATTCCGTCTGACCGCATTTTTTTTGAACATGCTCCGGCCATGAAGGCCCGTGAAATTACCGAGCGCGTTATTGCCGAGCTCGAAAAAGGCGAACAGCGCTTTATACGTCTGAACTTCGCCAATGGTGACATGGTTGGACATACCGGTAACCTGCCTGCCGCCATAGAAGCTATGCAGGTTGTGGATGAATGTGTCGGCAAATTGCTGGCGGCGGCGGAAAAAGTTGCCGCGACAGTGATTATTACAGCCGATCACGGCAACTGCGATCAGATGTACGAAATCGATAAAAAGACCGGCTCGGTCAAGATCAAAAAAGACGGGCGACCCATGCCCAAGACCAGCCATACTCTTTCACCGGTGCCTTTCATTGTAGTGGGACCGGATAAAAACAAGCTCGAACTGAATGGCGCTGTCAGCGATCCCGGACTGGGTAATATAGCTGCAACGCTTTTGAATCTGCTGGGATATAAAGAACCCGAAGATTATCTGCCGGGACTTTTAAAGTTCAAGGGGTAAACGATGCCTTCAAAATCTCGCATTAAGAGAATGGATAAGAATGCCGAATTCGCGCTGGGTATGGACGGTGGCGGTTCCAAGACCATCTGCGCCATCTCCGATACCGACGGCAACGTTGTGGGCGTCGGCCATGCCGGTTCCACTAATTTTCAGGCTGTCGGCAAATACTGCGCTGCAGAGGAAGCCCGCAAGGCCATAGACGCAGCGGCTAAGGCCGCCGGAATATCGCATGATCAGATTGTCAGCGCAGCCTATGGTATTGCCGGAGCCGATCGCGAAGCCGATTTCGATACCGTGGTTGATTATATCAGCCCGGTCAATCCAGCCGGAATGTGGCTGCTGTGCAACGACACTACCATCGCTCTGCGTGCCGGGACCAACGATGGCATAGGGTTGGCGCTGATTTGCGGCTCCGGTTCCAACTGCATCGGATTCAACTCCGAAGGCAAAGTCCATAAAGTCGGTGGTTACGGTCATTTTTCGGGTGATGTCGGTTATGGCGAAGATCTGGTTACGCGGGCGCTGGTGGAAGTAACTCGTTATATGGATGGCCGTGGCCCGAAGACCACAATGAAAGAAGAATTCTGCAAGGCTTTACAAGTCGAAAACGTGGAAGACATCATAGAGCGCTGGTTCCCCGATACGTTTAATCCGCTTGAACTCAAGCGCTTCGCACCGGTGGTTTTCGACTGTGCTAAAAACGGCGACAGGGTAGCCATCCGCCTGCTGGAAAAACTGGGCGATCAACTGGCATTCAACGCTGTAACCGCCCTGAAACATCTTTTCTCCAACCGCGACGAAAAAGTTGCAGTGGTGCTGGGCGGCTCCATATTACAGCATTCAGATCCGCCCATTTACGCCGAGCGCATAAAAGCGGCAGTGCTGAAAATTTATCCCAACGCCCACATAGTGCGTCTCAAGCAGGAACCCGTTACAGGAGCGCTGCTTTTTGCACTGGATCTCATGCACGGCAAGGCCGGAAAAACACGCGCCGCCAATGTCCATCGCAGTTACGCTCTGGCCCGTCAGGTCGGAACGCGGAACATATAAAGCATGCCGTGCTGTAAAGTAGCAGAATTTCCCATTAACGACGTAATGCGCATTCTAGCCGAAGAAGTGCAGGCCTACGAAGAACCCATCGTCACGCGGCAGGTGCGCGAAAAACGCGATCCTTATAAAGTTCTGATCTCGACCGTTATTTCTCTGCGTACTAAAGATGATGTGACACGCGCCGCCTCCGAGCGCCTTTACGCGCTGGCCGACAATCCGCAGGACATGTGCCGACTGGACATTGAGACTGTGGAGAAAGCCATTTATCCGGCGGGCTTCTATCACAACAAGGCCGCCAACATCATCGAAATATCGCGCCGCCTGGTGGAAGAATTCAACGGACGCGTGCCGGATGATCTGGATACTCTGCTGACATTCAACGGCGTCGGACGTAAAACCGCCAATCTGGTTCTGACGCTGGGATTCGCTAAACCCGGAATCTGTGTAGATACGCATGTTCATCGCATTACAAACCGCTGGGGCTATGTAACAACGAAATCGCCGGATGAAACCGAAATGCGTCTGCGTGAGATTCTGCCGCCGCAGCATTGGATTCCCATCAACGATTATCTGGTGACATGGGGACAGAATGTCTGCAAACCGGTTTCTCCGTGGTGCAGCCGTTGTGCGCTGTCGAAAATCTGTGCTGCAGCCGGAGTCGAAAAAAGCCGTTGAGGGTTTCTGGCGCTGCATTTTGATCTGTTGTAGAATGTTCACGATTCGTGCGCCCGTAGTTCAGTGGATAGAGCACTGGGCTTCGAACCCAGGAGTCGCAGGTTCGAATCCTGCCGGGCGCGCCATTTTGTTCCTTTATCCCGCCTGATCATGGCGGGATTTTTATTGGCAATTCAGGCTATTTCAGCAAAACAGATTTAATAAACGCTCCGTTTATGACACATCCATGACTGTCGTGACAAAACCGTGACGCAGGCTGTTTGTCATGGATTTATATTGATACTCGACAGAGAGATGCAAAGGAGAAAAAATGAACGGGAGAGAGAGATTTTTATCAGCGTTGCGTTTCGAGGAAGTTGATCGCCCACCACTATGGATCATGCGGCAGGCCGGGCGTTATCTGCCCGAATACCGCGCTTTACGCGAGAAACACAGTTTCATAGAAATCTGCAAAACGCCTGAGCTGGCTATTGAAGCCACCATGCAACCCATAAGGCGCTTTGGCTTCGACGCCGCTATCGTTTTCAGCGACATCCTCTATATTCCGGAAGCAATGGGGCAAAAACTTGAATATCTCGACAACGGTCCGCGTCTTGAACCTCTTCTGGAAAGCCCGCAGAGCATAAATGCATTGCGTTCGCCGGATGTTTCATCGGATCTGGCTTTTGTAGCTGAAGCTGTAAGCGGCTTGCGCAAGGCGCTGGCTTTAGAGACGGCGCTGATCGGATTCTCCGGCGCACCTTTCACGCTGGCTCACTACATGATATCTCCGCGCTCAAGTCGCGATTTCACAGCAGTTAAGCTTTTTGCCTACAACTATCCGGCAGCCTATGCCCAGTTACTCGAAATGCTGACGGCGGCTGTCGGCGACTACCTGCTGATGCAGGCCCAAGCCGGAGCCGATGTAGTGCAGATATTCGACAGTTGGGGTGGTGAACTTTCGCCATTCGATTACGAGACGCTGGCTCTGCCGTATGTTCACAGTCTGGTTGAACGTCTGCACGGCGGCGGTTATCCCGTTATTTATTATGTCAATGGCGTGGCCGGAATCGCCCGGCAGGCTGCTTCGACCGGCGCGGATGTGCTGGGCGTAGACTGGCGTGTCGGTCTGGCGGATTTGCGTAAGACACTGGGTGAAGAAACAGTATTGCAGGGCAATCTTGATCCGGCTCTGCTGTATGCACCGAACGAAACTATTGTTGCACGCACACATGCCATGCTGGACGAGAGCGGCGGACGCGGACACATTGTTAATCTTGGCAAAGGCATAACGCCGGATGCGCCTGTAGCCGGGGTTGAGGCGCTGATTGAAGCCGTAAAAAGCTGGAGGCGCAGATGAACGATCATTCTGCAACCGTAAGAACCGCGCAATTTGTATCACCGCGCGATATTCCAACCAATTTACTCGAAAAATACAGCCGACAGGGGCCGCGTTATACCAGTTACCCTACCGCTTTGCAATTCAATGAAAATTATGACCACGACGATATGCGCTCGCATTGGCTCTCTTCCGACAAATGTCAGCCCCTGTCGCTGTATATTCACATTCCATTCTGCGCCAGGCGTTGCCTGTATTGCGGCTGTCATACCGTAATCGGCGCAGGTGTCGATCAAAAACACTTATATGTAGATGCTCTGCTGGCCGAAATGAAAACATCCGCCGTTTTGCTGGGAGAAAAACGCACTGTACGTCAGCTTGCTTTAGGCGGCGGTACACCTACTTCTCTGCCTCAATCAGAGATGACGAGGCTTTATGAAGGTATGCGTGAATTGTTCAATTTCGAGCCGGATGGCGAGCGTTCCATAGAAATTGATCCGCGTTCTGTTGATGGTGCATATCTCGATCTGCTGCTGGGTCTGGGTTTCAACCGTTTCAGTTTCGGCTTGCAGGATCTGGACGCGAACGTCATGCACATTATCGGACGCGAGCAGGACGAAACGCACATAAAAATGCTGCTTGATCGCCTGCGTTCGCATGGCGCGGCTGCAATTAATCTGGATCTGATATACGGACTTCCCGGGCAGACGCTCGAAAGCTTCGACATGACGCTTTCGCGCGTAATCGAACTGGCTCCGGCGCGTCTGGCGCTGTTCGGATATGCGCATGTGCCCTGGCTGCATGCTCATCAGCGGGCACTCGAAAAATATCCGCGTCCGACTCCAGCCGAGCGCGCCGCGCTTTTCGATATCGGCTACCTCAGACTTTCCGAAGCAGGATATCGCCATGTAGGCATGGATCATTTTGCACTGCCGGAAGATGAGCTTGTAAAAGCGCTGGACGAAGGCCGTCTGCATCGCAATTTTATGGGTTACACCACGCAGCGCGGGCTGGATCTGGCGGCCTTCGGTGCATCAGCCATCAGTGCCGTCAATGGCGTGTATGTTCAGGACACTAAAAACATTCAGAACTACATAAATCGTGTCAATGCGGGAGAAATGCCCTGGGAGCGCGGTTACATTCTGAACAGCGACGACATCGTCAGACGTGATCTGATAATGGATCTGTTCTGCAACTTCAGAATCGATATTAAGAAGTTTGCACAAAAACACGCTCTGGATTTCCACTCGTATTTCTCGCGTGAAGCAGAGCAGCTTAAGTATTTTGAACGCGACGGGCTGCTGACAGTGAACGCCGACGAAATTGTCTTAAAACCCATGGGACGCTTCTTTGTGCGTAATGTGTGCATGCTCTTCGATCGTTATCTCGACGATGAATCCGGACAGGCTCGTTTTTCACAGACAGTATAAGGAGCGGCCATGACTGGTGATAAGAATAATAATTGCGGCATACTGCTAATCAACATGGGTGGGCCTTCCAATCTGGATGGAATCGAAGATTACTTATATCGGCTGCTGTCCGACCCACTGCTGGTGCGTATGCCTCTACCGCTTTTCGCACAGCGTTTCTGGGCGCGACGTATCGCTCATTTGCGCGCCCCGCGCGTGCGTCCGCGCTATGAGAGTATTGGTGGATTATCGCCGTTGCTGACGCATACTTTGGCCCAAGGCAAGGCTCTGGAAAAAGAACTGGACATGCCGGTGCAGGTAGGCATGAGTTACAGCGCACCGTTTATTCCAGATGCATTGCAGGCGCTTGCGGAAAAAGGCGTAAGCAAAGTTGTTGCGCTGCCGCTTTATCCGCAGTATTCGGGCTCGACAAGCGGTTCGGCACTGGCGGAAGTGCGACGTCATGCTGCCTCCATGAATATTGAACTGCGCGAGATTGTCAGTCATCAGACAAATCACGGATTTATTTCTGCACTGAGCAGCATGCTTCTGGAGTATCTGCCCAATCCGCTTCTGGGCAATACGCACGTACTCTTTGTGGCGCACAGTCTGCCGGAAAAATATATCCGCCAGGGCGACCCTTATCAGGCTCAATTGCTCGAAACCATGCAGGCTGTAAGTGCGGCGCTGCCCGCAGACTTGCCATACAGTATCGCTTATTCAAGCCGTATAGGACCTGCGCGCTGGCTGGGGCCCTCCGTCGAAGATGAAATAGCCCGTCTGGCCTCGAAACAGGTGAAAACTCTGATTGTGCAGACTCTCAGTTTCGTAAGCGAACATTTGGAGACGCTTTACGATCTGGATATTGAAGCCATTAAACAGGCGCAGACTGCCGGCATTACGGAGTTCATTCGTGTGCCGACCGTCAGTGCACATACTGATTATATCAGGGGTCTGGCACAAGCCGTCAATACGGCATTGCTGGAAGGAGAAATTAATAATGACTGATGTCGTGGTAGTAGGAGCAGGCATATCTGGACTGGTGGCGGCCTGGCGGCTGGAGCAGGCCGGTTATGGTGTCAGACTGCTGGAAGCCTCAGAGCGTATAGGCGGCAACGTCGGGACCATAAACGAGAGTGGTTATGTCATGGAGCTGGGGCCATACAGTTTCCCGGCTTCTGCCGACGCCATATGGTGCCTGGTTGAAGATCTCAATTTTGAAGAAATGCTTCTCCCGGCGCAGTCGGCGGCGGATAAGCGTTACATATATCGAGATGGCCGTCTGCATGCATTGCCCATGAGCCTGCGTGATTTTCTGGGCACACGTCTTTTGAGTCTGCGCGCCAAACTGCGTCTGATGCTGGAACCTTTTATTCCCGGTGGAGCAAAAGAGAACGACACCGCCTGGGAATATTTCTGCCGACGTTTCGGCGTTGAGGCGGCAACTTATATTATGGGGCCTTTTGTCTCCGGAATTTATGCCGGTGATGTCAAACGTCTGGGGGCGCGTGCCGCATTTCCTAAATTCTGGGGATTCGAGAGAGACAGCGGCAGCATGATACTGGGAGCCATCGGCTACATGCGTGCCAAGAAAAAGCGCCTGGCAGCCGAAGGCCGCAAGATGCATAAGGGTTTGTATGGCTTCGAAGGCGGCATGGGAAGTCTGACAAATACGCTGGTATCACGCCTGAAGAGTCAGGTAAGTCTGAACAGTCGCGTTGTATCGGTAAACCGTAACAGCGGAGTTTACAATGTAGAAACTGAACGCGAGCGTATTGCTGCACCGGCCTTACTGCTGGCAATCCAACCGCAGGATGCCGCCACACTGCTTGATAATGTTCTTCCAAACGCCAAAACGCTGCTGCGTAATATTCCGATGGCCCCGGTGACGCTGGTTCACTGGAGTCCTTCGGAAGCGGACGCAGACATGCTGCCTCCAGGTTTCGGATTTCTCGTTCCGCGTCTCTACGACTTGCGTGTGCTCGGAACGGTAATGGCATCGGAAGTCTTTGCTGGACGTGCTCCGGAGGGACAGCAGTTGTATACCTCATATTATGGCGGCGTGCTGGACCCGGAATTCATGCAACTGTCGGATGACGAAGTGCTGGAACGCCTTATACGCGATCATACCACTATATCCGGTCGTGCCATGAAAGAGCCGCGATTCATGAAGATCATGCGCTACAAAAACGCCATACCACAGTTGGTGCCGACTCACCCCGAACTTGTTGCAGATATACAGAAGCTTGTTGCCGACATGCCCGGTCTGTCTCTGGCTGGAAACTATCTTTCAGGTGTCGCTATGAATGCGGCGGTTGACAGCGGTTATGCTGCTGCCTCATCTCTTGGCGAGTATCTGACCGGGGTGTCGTCTGCACCACTAAAGGCTGCATCCTGAATGGTCACGGAGCTACAGCAATGAAAGGCGCATATACCATACCTCTGCTTGTTGTAGGAGGCGATTTCCGCATGGCCTCAGCTTCATGGCGCTCTGCTGCAGTATTGAACGATGATGAGCGTCATGAACTTGTAAGCGCGCTGCGTAAAGACGAGCCGGATATGGGCTTCTGTGCAATAGACACCTGCAACCGCACTGAATGGGTCATATCAACCAGACGCCCGGCCTGGATTGGTGAGATATTGCGGGCCCGCATGCTGCAGCGCTGGAAATCTTCGTTCCCGGACAGCTCGCTGCACCCGGAACCATATGTTCACATCGGACAGAAAGCCGTTCGTCATCTGATGCGAGTGGCAGTCGGTCTGGAATCTTTCGTTATGGGTGAAGCACAGATATCCGGGCAGTTCAACCGGGCGCTGGAACGCGCCAGAGGCGAACAGACTTCCTCGGCTTATCTCAACCGACTTGGAATAATAGTAGGGCATCTGGTGTCCGACTCCTGTCGGGCAGGTTTCCAGAACGACCAGCATCGAGGCGTTCACGGCATAGCGCTGGATTTCTTAAAAACGAAATTCGACAGCGGAGATGCTCAGAAGCGCGTGATTGTGTATGGTATGGGAGAAATCGGGCGGCGAATGGCGGCGTCAGTCGAAGAATTGACGGCTTGGAAGGTGTTGCGCGTAAATCGCACAATCGATGAGTCGCATGCCCGCCAGTGGTACTCATGCGAGCGTCTGCCTGAATTGCTTACGGATGCCGATGCTCTGGTATTGTGCAGCGGGGCGCGTCAGCCGGTATTGAGGCTGGCGGAGGTGGTCGGCAATATAAAGAACAGACCGTTCATCACAATTGATCTGGGAATTCCTTCTCAACTGGAAATCGATGTCTGTACGGCGGAGTCTTTCGAAACCTACGCGCTTGATGACCTGATGTCGATAATGATTCAGAACGAGCCGGGCGGCAAGGAAGAGGTGGAAAGGCTGCTTGAAGAAAGTGTGCGGCTTTTCGACCGCTACTGCCGTGAAGGTGACATCGTAGGGTTGCTGGACAATACCCAGAAGCGGCACGAAATGTCGGTGAAAAAACTGATACCCGAATTCGTTGCGTCCAATCTGTCTGCTCTGCCGGAAAGAGAACGGCGAAGAGTTGAGGAACAGCTTAAGGGTTTGTTCCGTGACTACGCCAATGACGTTTTCAGGTCGATACATGAACTATACGACGCAGAAAAGGAAAGCAAGTGAACCACAAGAGAGAAAAGCTCATAATCGGAACACGCGGCAGCGATCTGGCCTTGTGGCAGACCAACCATGCAGCCTCACTCATTCCTGTAAAGACTGAAATCCGCGTTGTGCGTACTACAGGTGACAGAGTATTGGATCTGCCGCTGCATGAAGTAGGCGGCATGGGCTTGTTCACAAATGAAATAGAAGCCTGGCTCAAAGACGGTCGCATTGATCTGGCTGTTCATTCGCTTAAGGATCTTCCTGTGTTGCAGCCGCCCGGTATGAGTCTGGGCGCTATCCTTAAACGCGGCCCGATTTCCGATCTTCTGCTGGTGCGCGAAGACTGCCATGATGAAAACGCGGCACTGAAACTGAAAGCCGGTTGCATTGTAGGCGCTTCATCGCTGAGACGACAGGCTATGCTGCGACTTCACGCGCCGCAGGTCGAAACTGGTTTCATACGCGGCAACGTACCTACCAGGCTCCATAAGCTGCGACGGGGTGAATTCGGCGCAATAATAATCGCCCGTGCCGGATTGGAGCGTCTTGGTCTGGATTATGCATCATTTTTTGCCTACGAACTGAACCCGCAGATATGGCTGCCGGCTCCAGGGCAGGGTGCAATCGCTGTTGAAGCACGCAGCGATGACAAATATGCGCTCGAAAACATCGCTGCTCTGGATGATAAAGCTACTCATACGGCAGTAGATGCTGAAAGAGGTCTGCTGGATTATTTCGGTGTGGGTTGTCATGCGCCTTTTGGAGCAACAGTTGAAGTTGCAGATGGCACATTTAAAGTAAGAGCAGGGATGGAACTTAAAGGCGTCTGGCGCAGCGTTAATGTTGAAAGCGCCGATGTGAAGGCCGTGCCGTGTTTGGTAAAGGAAAAATTCGACAAGGCCGGGTATTCAGCCTGTCCGGAGGAACAATGGCTCTTGCGCCCGTACAAAGTGTAATTCTGACGCGCGAGCCGGAAGACAATGCTGAACTGGCTTCGCTGCTTGAATCCGAGGGCTTCGAAATTGTGCAATATCCGTGTATCGAAACGCGTTTTATCAAATCCGCCGTGCCGGATATGTCGGAATTCGATGTCATTGTTTTTACCAGTCGCCGTGCAGTACGCGGCGCATTTCATAACGCGAGTGCGGATGTTTTCAGACAACATATGCTGGCGGCAGTTGGAGAGGCCAGTGCGCACGAACTGAAGTTACATGGTCTGAGTGTAAATATTGTAGCTGACCCGCCAAACGCCGAAAATCTGGCGGAGAGACTTTGTGCTGCAATGTCTTCTGGTGGAAGAATATTGAACATCCGTGGCAGCTTGAGTCTGGATATTCTCAAGAAGGCTTGCAGTAATAATGGTTTGGAAGTAAGCGAATGGATCGTATATGAGAATCTGGCACCGCAACTGAACCCGCTTGAAAGAGTTGCGGATTATGCAGTATTCGCCAGTCCGTCGGCTGCGGAAAGGTTCTTTTCCGTCAACAGCGGCATGCTTGAAAAATTGCGATGTGTTGCCATTGGACCAACGACGCTGTCTGCAATAAAGAAACTTAATGCCTCGCAGTCACGCATGGCGCGAGGGCTAGAGGCATTGGATATTTTCAAATGCATAACGGAGTGGAGGAGTGGAGATGAACGATAAATATTCCATGTCGCATGAGATGTACGCCAAAGCAGTAAAATTAATACCAGGTGGCGTAAACAGTCCGGTACGTGCATTTAAAAGTGTTGGCGGTAAGCCTATTTATTTTAAAAAGGCTCAAGGTTCACGCTTTACCGATGTGGATGGAAACGAATTTGTCGATTTCTGCCAGTCCTGGGGGCCTCTCATTCTGGGACATGCTGACGAGAAAGTGGTTGAAGCTGTGCGGGAAGCGGCATTCGCCGGATTGTCATACGGAGCCTGTCATGCCGGAGAGATCGAGCTGGCCGAGCTGGTATTGCAATCCATGCCCGAGTTCGAGCGCGTGCGCTTCGTCAGTTCGGGCACCGAAGCCGTTATGACCGCGCTGCGTCTGGCACGCGGAGCCACAGGGCGTTCTTATGTGCTTAAATTCGAGGGCGGATATCACGGCCACAGCGACGGCCTGCTGGTCAGGTCCGGCAGCGGACTGGCGACCCTTTCCATCGCTTCCAGCGCCGGCGTGCCCGATGAAATTGCCCGCACTACTCTTATAGCGCCATTTGATGATGAAGAGGCTGTCCGGGAGATTTTCAAAAGATACGGAAACAATATAGCTGCAGTAATTATTGAACCACTGCCGGCTAACAACGGACTGCTTGAGCAGCGCATCGAGTATCTGCGTTTTCTGCGCGATATAAGTTACCGCAACGGCAGTCTGCTTATTTTTGATGAAGTTATTTCGGGTTTCCGCTTCCGTTTCGGTACTTACGGCTCCATGATCGGCATAGAACCGGACATGGTGACGCTGGGCAAAATCATCGGCGGCGGCCTGCCTGTGGGTGCAATTGTTGGACGCGCCATATACCTTGACCGTCTGGCGCCGGTGGGTTCAGTCTATCAGGCCGGAACGCTGTCCGGCAATCCGCTTTCACTTGCCGCAGGAATAGCGACACTCAAAAGCCTGCGTGACAATCCTCCTTATCAATATATGGAAGATCTGGGCATGGCATTCGATGGTGCTGTTAAAGAAGCAATGCCGCAGTACGCCGGATCAATAAAGCGTGTCGGCTCACTGATCTGGTTGTATCCCGGCGACAAACCGGCACCGCGGCGCGCCTCGCTGATTGAAGAAGCTGCCGTCAAGCGATTCAACGGCATTTACTGGAAGCTGCTGGATTCCGGTTTTTATCTTCCGCCTTCGGCCTACGAAGTGTTATTCTTATCCAAAGCCCACAGCCGGGAAGAAGTCGTTGCACTTGTAAAGGCTGTAGAAGCGGCGTTGAAGGAAAAGAATGGTTTTTAAACGTTTCCAGAACAGATGTTCCGATCCGCGCGTCTGCCTGCGCGAATTCGCCTACCATATATTTTTTGGCTGTGCGCTTCTGTGCATGAGCGCACTTCTGATCTGGTGGATAATATACATTGGTAAAAGCGTTGATGAACGCCATCAGATTGGCTTGAACATGCTGGACATGATCTCGACCATGCACGCCACAGTGCTGGGCAACGAAGATACAGATCCGCAGCCGGGCCTTCTTAAAGCAGACACGCACCTTGAAGTGGTAAAATGTTCCGATATTAAAAACGGCAAGCGTTTCGAAGCTCTGCCCAAATGGCCGACTTACTGTGTCAGACCGCGAGCGGAAATAATTATTCAGCTCAACGATAAATTCCAGCGTCAGCGCCTCATGGTCAGCGGCGAAAGCACGCTTGTAATTATGCTGCTGTTTATATCCGTATTCATGCTCTATCGTTTTGTCGGAGCCGAAAAGCGCTTCCTGCGACAACTCGAAACCATGCTGGCTTCGGTAGTGCATGAAATTAAAACTCCAGCCGCCGGGATCAAGGCGCTGCTGCAGACACTGGAAAGCGGACGCATTAAGCCCGAAAACATTGCCGCCATGGCCCGCGCCGGTGTGCGTGAAATCGACCGTCAGGAACATCTGATAGAAAACCTGCTGCAGAACCAGCGTCTGCGCTACAGACCGGAGAGCTACCGCATCGAAAGTCTGCCGCTGCGCATCGTTCTGACGCGCCTGTATGAACATCGTCTTATAACATGCGACCGCGAGCCTTTCAGACTCGAATGCCGCAGCGATCTGTATGTTATGGCTGATCAGGGCGCACTTGAAGTGATTCTGGAAAATCTGCTGGACAATGCCGTTAAATATGGCGGAAATGATATAAGCATAAGTGCTGAAGAGCAGGGCGAATGGATTCTGACACATGTCAGTGATGATGGAATTGGCTTCGATCCGCAGAAGACTGCTGCATTGTTTCGCCCGTATCATCGCGCCAAACAATTCTCAAAGGCTACAAAACACGGCAGCGGACTGGGACTATATCTGTCGCAGCGCCTGGCCTTGCAGATGGGCGGCGATCTGTATGCCGAAAGCGCCGGAGAAGGACGCGGCAGTCGTTTCAGCATAAAACTGAAAAAAGGGTCTGGCAATGGCTAGAATACTGCTGGTTGAAGACGAAGAGCTTATCGGAACCATGGTGAAGCTGAACCTTGAGCAGGAAGATTATGAAGTCGACTGGCTGCACCAGGCCGAGGGAGCGCTCGAGAAATCGCAGATCAACAAATACGACCTGATTCTAATGGACATTATGTTGCCGGGAATGGATGGAATAGAAGCCACGGCTGGTCTGCGCAAAGCCGGAATAGGTACGCCGGTTCTGATGCTGACCGCACGAGGAGAAAGCCGCACCAAGGTCAGCGGTCTGGATTCCGGCGCAGATGATTATCTGACCAAACCGTTCGACATGGATGAACTTCTAGCGCGTGTGCGGGCGCTGATCCGGCGCGGACAGGCGCGAGCCGAGCTGCCTTCAGAAAGCATCTTCAGTTTTGACGGCTATCGGATAAATTTCGAAACACGGCAGGCCGAAACCAATGAGGGCAGCATCCGCCTTTCGGAAAAGGAGACGGCTCTGCTGGAACTGTTTGTGCGCCAGCCAAACTTCACTTTCTCGCGTTCGAATATTCTCGAAGAGGTCTGGGGTCTTAATGTCGATCCGACCGAGCGCACTGTTGATAATTTTATAGTGCGTCTGCGCAAACTCTTCGAAAAAGATCCGGCTCAACCTAAACGCTTCATTTCGGTGCGTTCAGTGGGCTATCGTTTTGAACTGTAAACGAAAGGATTAGCTATGGCTTTTCCGGTCATGCGTCCACGGCGTCTGCGCGAAAATGCAACTCTGCGCGGAATGCTGAGCGAGACTAAGCTTGATAAATCCGATTTTATATATCCAGTGTTTGTCAAAGAAGGTCTTTCCGGTTCCGAGCCGATTTCGTCCATGCCCGGCCAGTTCCGCTGGGGGCTGGATGCGCTGATTGACCGTGCAGCCGAAGTCGCACGCGCCGGAGTGCGTGGGATGATAATCTTCGGCATCCCGCAGCACAAAGACGCCGAAGGCACTCAAGCCTACGCTGATGAAGGAATAATTCAAAAGGCCATGCGCGCCTTAAAAAAAGAACTGCCCGATATGCTGCTTGTCGGTGATGTCTGTCTTTGCGAGTACACTTCGCATGGTCACTGTGGAATCGTTTCCGGCAGGCGCATATTAAACGATCCTACACTTGAGCTTCTGGCGGCCACAGCCGTATCACAGGCGCGCGCCGGAGCCGACCTGATCGCGCCATCCGATATGATGGACGGCCGCGTCGCTGCAATAAGAAAGGCTCTGGATCATGCCGGTTTCGAGCATCTGCCGATAATGTCTTATGCCGCGAAATATGCTTCGGCATATTACGGACCTTTCCGCGAAGCCGCCGGTTCTGCGCCCGGGTTCGGCGACAGACGTTCCTATCAGATGAACCCGGCCAATTCGGATGAGGCTCTGCGCGAAGTGCAGCTCGATATCGAAGAAGGCGCCGATATTGTCATGGTGAAACCGGCTCTGGCATATCTGGATATTATACGGCGGGTCAAAGACCATTTTGCCATGCCGACGGCGGCTTATGCCGTCAGCGGCGAGTATGCCATGATCGAAGCCGCCGCTGCGAACGGCTGGATAGATCGCCGTCGAACCATACTTGAAACCATGCTTTCAATCCGCCGGGCCGGAGCCGACATTATTTTGAGCTACCATGCGCCGGAAGTTGCAAAGTGGCTGGACGAATAGAAATCAGTTTAAAAAGAAAACAGAAATCATTGTCATCTTGACAGTGTGTAAACTGAAATATTTGTCAATATGACAAGCTGAATTCAATGCTCATTTGATAATAAGTCTGAATACAGGTTGTAAACCTGTAGGGTGAACTGTTAAACTGGCAACAGTGGCTCATTAATTTTGCGTTTTTGCATCAGAATGGCAGCGGGGAAGTATCTGTCAATAGTGGCATATCCATTGCAAAACTATGCCAGGCTGAACTTTAACCGGAGCATTAGAAATATTGCCATGAAAGCGTTTAAAACCATAACTGACACAATCGTGCTATCTCTTCTGTTGGCGGTATATGGGATTGCATCTGCAAGTGCCCAGACTGCGGAACCCGCACCGGAAGGGAACACGGAGCCTGAGGTTGCAGCCTCAGACACCGGAGCGGAAAACGAGTGGTATTTTCACGTCCTGGCTGACGAAAAGTACCGTTTCAGGCTCTCGCAGAATCCAGACGAACAGGATCACGATCTGAGCCTCTATTTCGATTTCGGGGCCATTGATCCATCCGATCATTTCGGAGCTGATCTGTCGCTGGGTTTGTGGTGGGACATAAATGGCAACCCCGACAGCAGTACCAGTTCATTCGCCGAATCCAATGACACCAGTCCTCCGCTGTGGTTCGAGGTCTATAAGCTGTCGCTCGATTACCATTCCGACGAAGTGCTGCGTCTGGCGCGAGTAGGCCGTCAGGTAACGCTTATTGGCAAAGATGCCGCTTTTGACGGCGCCACCCTCGAAATCAGCCCTATATCGCCGCAGCTTGATTTTTATTTCATGGGCGGACGCACTGTGCATTTCTTCGAGATTGACGCCGACATATTCGAAGACTGGCTGGCTGGAGCAGGAATGGTGTTGCGCCCGCATCGCGATGTGCGTCTGGAACTGGATTATCGCTTCAACATGGAAGATACGACTCTGGCGGTTTCCGGAGGAAAGATGCAGCGCGGTGAGGAAATCAGAGATAATTCGCTGGGCATAGCCGCCTGGTATCGTTACGAAGACTGGTTCAGGCTGAATGTTTTCATGCGCACCTTGAACGATGATATATCGGAAGCTGGCGGCGCGACTGGCTTTACATGGCTGGCGCAGGAACTGGGTTTAGATGCGACAGTAAAAGCCCAGACCACCACTCTGAAGGAAGTTGGCGAAACTGAAGACCCCTTCTTCGCCATCAAGGGCGAGAGTCTGCCGTATGTTAATTTCAGTTTCGACGCATGGAAGGGCTTCACTGTTCCTGCCGGCATCTACGGTCTGCATGCCGGCTATCAGGGTCGTCAGTTGACAAAACATGACGAAACGCCCTTTAACCGCAACTCAGGCAGGGCTTATGTGCTCTTCAGCGCTGCCGATATCGCAGTAGAGGGACCGTTTATCACTGCCGTATTCGAACGCTGGGCCGAAGGTCCGGCTATTGATGATGATGGTTTGTGGTCTTTCGGCGGTTCGGCAGGTTATGATGTCGAGCGTGTCAGATGCGAAATCGGCAGCAACTATCAGCTTTATAAATACGACTACTATCTGGACGTTGACGAACGAGCGCACGTTCGCACTGTATTTGCCGATCTTAAGGTTAAAGCTCTCGAATGGCTGGCCGTGAAGGCCCGCTACGAGTATGAACTCTTCGACCGCGACGTACATACCATTACGCTCGGTCTAAGCCAGATTTACTAAAGAGGTCAGCCATGCAGCCGAAAAATGGAATATCATTTATTCTGAAAGTGAGCTTCGCGGTACTGGCCTTGTCGTTTGCGACCGGGTTTCTGTTTGCCGACGAACTTAAAAACTTCTCGCATAAGTTTCACGCCGAGCAGGGTGCATCATGTGCCGACTGTCATGCCGTCGATGCCGACAAACCATTGCCGAGCGCGGATAAGTGCGCCGCCTGCCACGAAGCGCCAATGCTGGGAGCCAAACCGGCAATACAGGCGCGCAGGTTGAGCATCGCATTCCCGCATGCCAGACATGCCGCCGCGCTTGAATGCGCGAGCTGTCATGCCGCGACTGCAGCGGAAGAGCAGAAGGCAGGCAAGCCGGTGATGGGCTTTGCCGATTGTCAGAAATGCCATACCGAAAACGGTATTGAGCTTAAGGAAAAGAATTGTCTGGCTTGTCATAAGAGCGACCCGCGCAAAGATATTCCAGCCGATCATAAAATAGTCTGGAAAAAACGCCACGGTCAGGAATCAGAGTGGCGCGGTTTTGGCGATCACGGGCGCGACTGCTCGCTGTGTCACCGCGACAATGCCTGCACAGCCTGCCACCGCAAAGAACAGCCGGATACTCATACCGGCATGTGGCGCATGCGTACACACGGCAAGGCTGCCGCCTGGGATGACCGCGGCTGCAAGACCTGCCACGAAACCGGAACCTGCATCCGCTGTCACCGCGAACAGAAGCCGATTAACCACGTCGGAAACTGGCGCTTTATGCACGGCAAAGTCGGCGGGGCTTTCATGGATAATTGTCGGGTCTGTCATACCCTGGCTGAACCGACTTGCGCCGAATGTCATGGAGCAAAAAAATGAACAGTCCGAACATGAACAATTCTAATAAACTGATATTCAATGTTCTGGCGATCATATTTGTGTCGATGCTGTCCTGCTCGTGCAGCAGCGATGATCTGGCCGACGGATTTGCTGACGGGACTTCGCCGTATGACAGTTATCACGCACAGGGCTGGACTGCTCCTGAATCCCACGGAGCCGCATTTATTGCAAATATGAGCACCTGCGAAGAATGTCATGGTACGGATTTGTCGGGCGGTATCAGCAAAGTGTCTTGCGAACAGTGTCACGATAATCTGGGTAAGCGTTGCAATTTCTGCCACGGAAGTGGAGCAGGCAATCTTACGCCGGGTCCCGATACGGGAGCGCATCTGGCGCATGTTAAGAATGAGAAAACGCATCTGGCCTATGCCTGTGACACCTGCCACAATGTTCCTGAGAGTTTCGATGCAGAGAGTCATATTGATGGCGAGCCCGGTGCTGAAATCACTTTCTCTGATAAAGCTGGAGCTTCTGCTGCTTATAGCGAAGGCAATTGCTCTGCGGTGTATTGTCACGGTGAAAATACGGTATTGTGGACATCTGATGCCTCTCTTGCCTGCAATTCATGCCACGGCGATGCAGAAGACAGCGCTGAAATGTCCGGATATCATGCCAGGCATCTGGCCCAGGGTATCGAATGTTCAGCTTGTCATGCTGAAGTTGTTGCTGATGGCGCAATAAAAGACCGCGCGCTGCATGTGGATGGAGCCGTTTCGGTAGATTTCGCCACATGTCCGGGCGGCGATTGTTCTTACGACTTTGAAACGAAAAACTGCACTCAAAGCTGTCATGGTCAGGCTGCATGGGGCGGAGATTATCATCCGGACGGCTGGATATCGCCGAGCAAACACGGTTACGCCTTTGAAAGCGCCGAAGGCAAAGCCTGTGCAGACTGCCATGGTGAGGATCTGGCAGGCGGATCCAGCGGCGTATCCTGTGATCAGTGTCACAGCGCTGGTACCGACGCATGGAAGAGCAACTGCACTTTCTGTCACGGCGGGGCTGAGAACGAAAGCGGTGCGCCGCCTGAAGGAGTCTTCGGGGAGAGTATGAACAGCGAAAGAGCTGTCGGAGCGCACAGCACCCATGTCCAGAATGGCCCGGCACACGATGCCTATGGTTGCGAAATGTGCCATCCGGCATACTCATCCATCGAAGATGAAGGTCATATCAACCAGCAGCGCGTTGTTACATTCTCCGACATTAATGACAATGCCGAATATAAAAGCGAAAACGCGTCGTGCAGCGCGCTGTATTGTCATGGCAATGGTCGCAACAACTCAAACGAAGTATCCTGGACTTCCGAAAATACGGCTGACTGTAGAAGCTGTCACGGCTATTATGAAGAGGAAGGCGAGGGTCTTTCAGGTCGTCATGACGATCATATTGAAGAAGGAATAAAATGCGCCACCTGCCACAAGGATGTCATTGATAACGACAACAAACTGATCGACAAACAGAGCCATATCAATGGTCAGCCCGACGTCAACCTTTCGGTCGGACAATGGAATGCAGCAGAAGAAACCTGCACCAATATCTGCCACGAAAACAGTTCATGGTGATAGTGGCAGCATAAGCCCGAATAAAAGCGGCTCGGATATCCGGGCCGCTTTTCTATTTGTTCTGCATTTATAAGAAGTCATCTCAAAACCCGGGGTTGGTACTCCTGTCATTCTGAACACAGCGAAGAATCTGAAACAAGATCAAGATTAGAGAGATCCTTCGCTGTGTTCAGGATGACAGGAAAGTGGTTTTGAGATGGTTTCCGGAATTCACCTCAGCAAGCAGAATGCGTAAACTGTCAGTTGTTCCTGCATAAGCAGGAATCCATATTGTCGATGGTTTTGTTTTCCGGTGCTATCATGCGCGCTTTAACGGATATCCATAAAGAAGCGGGACTGCGCTTTGCGCAGCCCCGCTTGCTAATGAAGGTTCGTTTTTTATTTTTCCTTTTCCGGTTCCTGAATCTCCGGTTTCTCAGTCTCGGGTTCTTTTATTTCCTGATTATTCTTCTCCGGCATTTTCTTCTTCTGTTCGGCCTGGGCCTCTATTGCCGAGTCGATGAAACGCTCTTTCGCCTCGTGGTCGGACAGGCGTCCTGTTATGGACGAGAGATTGATTGGATAATCCGCCGGGTGCCAGATGACGAAGAAGAAGTGCCAGACCGCAATTGAGAGGCAAGCCAGCACGGCTTCATAGAAGTGAATGGTGCGTGAAACGTCCAGAAGCCAGGTGGGCGAGTCGTCCGGCAGCAGGCGGCTGAACCACAACACAAAGCCGGTCAGGGCCATAAGAACAGTGCCCCACCACAGAGCCCAGTATTCAGCCTTTTCGACGTAATTGAATACGTGATAACGCGGGCGCTCTTTGCTGATTCCCAGATGATAGCTCATGGTCTTGATGATGTCGCTGATGTCGTGCAGGCGCGGCAGCATTTCGACCCACCACTTGCGGCGGCCATCGCGTTTCAGCGTCATTATCGTTATGAATATCAGCATGTCTGCCATCATGACTATGGCGGCGATGCGATGCACCCAGGCTCTGACCTGCTCGGTCAGGAAGGTGTCGTACATCCACTTGAACACCACCGACTCTGAGAAAGACAGCGCAAAGCCGGTTATTCCAAGCAGGGTGAAGCTGGCGAAAAGCGTCCAGTGCCAGACGCGCTCGCCCGCCGTCAGGCGCACCGTGCGGCAGTCTTTGCGCTGGCTCTTGTATTTGCGGCGTACATAAAAGGCCCAGATGATGAAGTTGTGCAGCAGCATGCCGCCGATGGTCACGAGAATAAGGATTATATAAACAATCGTAACTACCCTGTTAATTATGAATCGGGTGTTCTGATTCTGCGTCTTATGCGTGA
>Ga0172375_10003063_pt1 | contig 25652 bp, 19 predicted proteins | sample LakKiv1m_FD_114537 | JGI IMG/M metagenome (GOLD analysis project Ga0172375, IMG submission 114537) | Freshwater microbial communities from Kabuno Bay, South-Kivu, Congo - kab_092012_11.1m | ecosystem: Environmental > Aquatic > Freshwater > Lake | place: Democratic Republic of the Congo...
AGCTTCCTTCATTATCGTTGTTTGAATTTAATTGTGCTTCTGTTGTATTCGCTGAACGAAAATCCCAATTGATGCGATGTACACCTTTTGCAATACCGGTTTTTAATTTTCGTACTACATGATTTGCGTTATCATAAATAGTAAAAAGCAAATAAGATTCCGGCTCGTTATCTTCTTTTAAAATTTCTTCAGGAGTAGGGAATGGGATTGGAAGATTTTTTTTAATGAGTTCTTTTTCCTTTTCCTGTCGGATTTGTTTTAATGTCTTTACGCTTTCTTTAATATAATAAGTAAAAACAGCTGCTATCGGTGGATTATCGGCAGTGTAGAATGATTCACCTTGATCTGATTTTCCTCCACCGCCTAAGGTATAAGATGGGATAAACATTGAAGCATCTTTGATAGGGAATAAAAGGGCGTCTTTATTAATTGTTTCGTTGTTCATTTTCCGCAAGGGTGAATAATTATCGAGTATATAAATACCGCGTCCGAAAGTGGCGAGGACCAGATCACATTCTCGTTTTTGAATAGCTATATCGCGTACAGCAATGCTTGGTAATCCGCTTTTGAGTTTTAACCAAAATTTGCCGCCATCATTTGTAAAGTAAACGCCGAATTCGGTACCAATAAATAATAGATTGGGGTCAACAAAATCTTCGGCAATAGTGTAAATGATTTCTTGTTCAGGAATGTTACCACGTATTGAAGTCCACGTATTACCGGCATCAGTACTCTTCAAAATATAGGGATTAAAATCATTATTTTTATGGTTGTCGAACGAGGCATATACAGTATTTTCGTCATGTTGTGATGCGTACACACAGCTTACATAGGTAGTTTCGGGGATACCGGGAAATTTTTCGAATTTGTTCCATGTTTTGCCACCATCGGAAGTTCTATTAATCAGTCCATCATCAGTGCCTACATAAATAAGACCTTCTTTTTTGGGCGATTCGGAGATAGAAATGCAATTACCGAACAAAGAGGTACTGACGTTTTTCGCAACAGCGTCTATACTCCAAACCTTACCCATGACGGGGAGTTTATTTCGATCAATTTGCCGTGTAAGGTCTTCACTGATTACTTGCCAAGTGTTTCCTTTGTCGTTGCTTTTAAAAAGTTTATTAGCGGCAAAGTATAAACGGGTGTGAGAATGAGGGCTAATAATTACAGGTGAATCCCAATTCCAGCGGTAGGGCATTTCGTTTTTGTGTTCCTGTGGCTGAATGGCGATGCGTTCGCCAGTTTTTCTATCGTATCGAACTAAATATCCATATTGTGATTGAGCATATACGGTATTAGGATCTTCAGGGTCTATAACTGTTTCGTAACCATCGCCGCCATTGGTTATAAACCAATCGGAATTTAAGATACCTGATCCATTAGAGGTTTGCGAAGGTCCACCCATGCTGTTGTTGTCCTGTGTACCACCATATACATAATAAAAGGGTGAAGAATTATCAGCAGAAATCCTGTAAAATTGGGTGATTGGAAGGTTTGCTTTAAAGTCCCAGTTTTCGGCAAAGTCAAAGGTTTCGTAAACACCACCATCGCAGCCAATCAGGATGTGTTTGGTATTGGTTGGGTCAATCCAAAGTGCGTGGTCGTCCACGTGTCGGTTTTTATTTCCTAAGGGTTGAAAGGTTTTACCATTATCCAATGAATATTCGGTGATAGTGCTTAAGGAAAATAATTTGTTTTCGTTTACGGGGTCGCAAAAAATTTCGTTATAATATTGGGCATTAGAGGACATGAAGTTGCTTTGCTTAGACCAAGACGCAGCTTTGTCGGTAGAGCAATAAATTCCTTGGTTATCGGAATCGGATTCAATGATAGCAAAGAGTTTGTCAGGATTGACGGGCGAGATAGCCAATCCGATGCGACCCATATCAGTAGAAGGTAAGCCGTTTGATGCTTTAATCCAGGTGTTTCCACCGTCTGTTGATTTATAAATTGTTGATTCGGGTCCACCGTTAATTAAAGTAAACACATGGCGGCGGCGTTGATAGGAGGCAGCGTACATGATGTCGGGGTTGTGAGGATCAACAACTAAATCAGTAATACCGGTATTATCGCTAATGGAAAGAACGGCTTTCCATGTTTTGCCGCCATCGGTGGTTTTGTATAAGCCGCGGTCGCCGCCGGGTCCCCAGAGTGGTCCTTGACAGGCAACGAATACAACATCTGAATTTCGGGGATCAACTATTATTTTTGCAATGTGCTCCGACTTTTTGAGTCCCTTGTTTTTCCATGATTTGCCGCCGTCGTCGCTGCGATAAATGCCATCACCAAATGAAACGCTTCGTTGGCTGTTGTTTTCGCCGGTGCCTACCCAAATAGTGTTTACGTTGTTTGGGTCAATGGTGATGCAACCGATGGAGAATGATTTTTCGTTTTCGAAAACAGGGATCCAAGTGTTGCCGGCATTGTTGGTTTTCCAAACGCCACCGCAAGCTGCAGCTACATAGTACTGATTGTGATCTTTTGGATTTACGGCGAAGTCAACCACGCGACCAGAAGTAAATGCGGGGCCAATGCAACGAAATTTTAGCCCGCTTAGCAGGTCGGATGAGAGGGTGTCGTTTGACTTGGTATTGCTTGCTTTTTGAGCAAACGAAGAGGATAGGGCTGTTGCCAAGCAAATGCTTAGAATAAATGGGATACACTTGTGCATAATGGTAAAGAGTTAAATAAAATAGTTATGCAATATTACGTTTATTATTTTTTAGTTGTGCGATGAATTTTTAATGCTATTTTAGGCAAACTGCATTAACCGATTTTGTAGGAAAAATGGGTATTAGGTTTTTGGTATGAAAATTAGTTATTTTTGTGTTGATATATTTTAGAAAAAAAATAAATTAACATGATAGCAGGTCAAAAAAAAATTGATGATTACCTACTGTTGTTTCCGGATGATGTTCAATTAATCTTAAGCAAGATAAGACTATTAATTCAACAAACGGTACCGCAAGCCGCAGAAACCATTAGCTACGGCATACCAACATTTGATATGAATGGAAAGCACCTGCTGCATTTTGCCGGATTTAAAAATCATATAGGGCTTTTTCCAACATCTTCGGTCGTAATTGCTTTTAAAGATGAATTGACCGGATATAAAACATCAAAAGGCACTATTCAGTTTAAACTTAATGAGCCGATACCTTATGATTTGATAAAAAAAATTGTAAAATTTAGAGTTGCTGAAGTTAAGTAATACCCTAATGTGAAATGATTGATAAAACACAAAACGGTAATGAAGATTCTTACTATGTCAGATTCTATTTGACCTACCAAAATAAATGTATGAGCATTTTAAGCGCCCAGCCCTCCCACAAAAAATCTCCCAAAATAATTAATAATCAAACCAATATTAAAATTAACAGAAATTAAAAAAAACAATGAATTTTGCATGGATACAACTAAAAGTAGCGTAAAAACAACTAATGGTAGCGTGATTTGTTTGCATAAAGACTATGGAACAAAATAACTTTGGTGCATCAAATTTTAAAAATAAATAAGATGCTAAATTCAAAACTAATTGGCGATAAAATTGCCACAGCACGAAGGAAGTTAAACCTTTCACAAGCAGAACTTGCTAAGCAAGTATCTATTAGTCCTCAGGCAGTAGGAAAATGGGAACGTGGCGAATCAATGCCCGACATTAACACGCTTAATCGCCTCGCCGAAATTCTTGGCGTTGACCTTAATTATTTTTCCGGGAATGTTCAAGCTGTTAATACCGAAAGTACAGCTTTAGAAAAAAACAAATACCCATCAAATAACTTATCAAAATCACAACAAAAAAAGTCTGCCTGGGATATGTCCAAACTAAATTTAACCGATAGCGACTTCTCCGGACTTAAAAATCTAAACGAAAAACTTAGTTCTTCAAATATTCAGCGGTGTTTGTTTATTGCTTCGGAAATGTCAGAACTTTTTCTAAAGAGTAATCATGTTGATAATTGCAACTTTACTGATTCCGACATTAGTCATAGCCAAATTCATGATTCAATGTTAAACAGGAATGTATTCAGAAACTGTTCGCTTAAAAGTACAAAATTTATTAAGAGTTGTATTGAAGCTTGCGATTTTACTGATGCAGACTTAACCGAAACGGAATTTAAAAATGGAGGTTTTAGTAAAAATACTATTGTAAACGCAAAGTTGAATGGTGCAAACTTTTTTGAAATGGCCATACAGGATATTATTTTTGAAGGCACATTGGAGGACAATCATTTTGAAAACTGTTCTTTTTATGGAGTCAAATTTCAAAATGCAACACTATTGAATACATTTTTTAAAAACAATAAAAAATTTAAACGAGTACAGTTTGTTAATTGTAACGTTGACAAACTGACTTATGCTTTTTTGAAAAACAATCTTGCTGATTTGACAGGAATTACCTTAATATCATAAAATCGAACATGATTGAAAAAACATCAACCTAAGATGAAAATGATTTCCCATGTGAGATTCTAAATGACCTTTGAAAAATAAATGTATGAGCATGCTTAATGCCCAGCCCTCGTTATGTTGCTACTGTATTAAAAGTTTTACTGTTTGAGTTTTTTGTTCTGCATACAATTTTGCGAAATAAATTCCTTTAGGCAGGTTTGATAAATCAATTTCGGATTTCTGATTTTTAACTGTGGCACAGTATACTTTTTCACCAAGCGTGTTGTAAATTTCAACTATTGCGGTTTTGACAGCAAGGATAAATGTAAATTGTCCGTTTCCGGGGTTTGGAAAAACTGATACGGTTGGTTGTTCTGTAGTTTCATTTAACGAAGAAAATATCTGGCATGCCCCGCTAACCTGAATAGGTACGTTGCTAATGACGGTGGTTCCATTTCCAAGTTGGCCGTAACTGTTGTCTCCCCATACCCATGCAGAGCCGTCACTTTTTCGCGCAATCGAATTTTGTTCTCCTGCCGTAATGGTTGTGACACCTGTAAGCAAATTTGCCTGCACAGGAACAAGACTATTGGTAATGGTTCCGTTGCCCAGCTGTCCTTTATCATTTCGTCCCCATGCCCAAACTGTTTCGTCGTTTTTAATGGCAAGCGTATGATATCTTCCGCCCGAAATTTTCAAAGTGCCGGTCATTAGGGTTACTGCAATGGGAACATTGGTGTTGGTGGTGGATGAATTTCCAAGTTGTCCATTGGCATTATAACCCCAGGCCCAAAGTGAACCATCGTTTTTGAGTGCAAGTCCATGATAATAACCTGCTGAAATAGCAGTAATGCCTGTAAGAGAACTTACCAATCCGGGTACATTGGTTTTGGTGTTGGTTCCATTTCCAAGTTCGCCATCGGTATTGTAACCCCATGCCCACACTGTTCCATCCTTTTTTAGTGCCATGGTAAAATTGGTGCCTGCTGCAATAGCAATGATTTGAGTAAGCCCAATTACGTGAACGGGTACATTGCTATTGGTGTAATTTCCGATTCCAAGCGCACCTTCTCCATTGAAACCCCATGTCCAAACAGTACTGTCGGCACTGAGTGCAACGGAATGATAGCGTCCGCCAGCAATTGCAACAACACTTGTTGGTAAATTTGTTGGTACAGGAACATTGCTGTTGACAACTGTTCCGTTTCCGAATGCACCATTGCTGTTGTCGCCCCATGCCCAAACTGTGCCATCGAATTTAAGTGCAAGAGAATGTCTGTCTCCGCAACTAACTGCCTTGACACCGGTAATACTGCTTACAGCCACAGGAACACTGCTGTCGGTGAAGGTTCCATTACCAAGCTGACCATTGATATTGTATCCCCACGATTTTACTGTAAAGTTGTCGCAAACCGCAAGAGTAAAAGCCCTACCGGCTGCAATGGGTTGTGCGTTTGAGGTAATGCTCAAGCCAAAAATAGCGAGCAATGTGAACATGTAGATTGTTTTTTTCATTTTTGTTTATATGTTTGTATCGTCCTAAAATTAGTTACACTTTTTGATTAAAAATCCTGTGGCAAGTTTACGAAAAATTTTATTCTATTATAATTTTTTTTTTATGTAAACCTATTTCATGAAAAACAAACTATTAAATTGTTATTTTTTCTTTTGCTCAAATTCATGGTTGTACTTACTTTGTTTTTTTGATTTGCGCGATTTTATAGTTTTGTTTCGGGCATCAACATCCTTAATAAGATTCCATTTTCCGTTTTTAAAAATAAATCCGTCAAAAATGTTGGTTTCGGGAACATAAAACTGATAGGAACCTGTGAGAGCGGGATCTTGAGGAGATAAGCGATCGAAAATTATCATACGAGTTTTATCTTTACCATTTGACCTGAATTGTTTCTCATATTTGAGCGACATACTTGCCGATGCGGAGTATTCGAAAATTATTCGTTTATAAATTTTTTTATCTTTTTTATCCATTTTGAAAATAGATGCACCAAATACCGCTTTGTTTTTTGAGTTAAACGAAACTACTTCGATAATTTTTTTACAACTCTCTATATTGTTGCCATCCCATCCAAGCAGTGTGTAAAAAATTTTACCATGATACTTGGTTTCGATGAGTTTGTAGTAGAGAGCACCATACCAATTTAAATTATCTAAAGTTTTTGTATCGGGTGATTGAATTTCATCCGATTTATCTTCAAGTTTTAATACATCGTATTTTTTTAATCGCGAATTCCATACTTGAATGTAACCAAAATATTCGTAGGTTCCGTCTGATTTAGGAAGATTCCAGTTGAAAATTCGGAATTTGTTATCAGATGAAGTAAGCTTAGAAATTGTTTTAAGTGAATCAAACGGGTAGTTAAATGATTTCTCGCTTAGTAATGTACTTTCGAGCAAAATCATAAAACGTTCATTGGCATTGTACTTTACAAAGTCATCCTTACTAAATAATATTTTGGGTGCAAGTATTTTTAATGAATCCTCTGCAATTCGGAATAGTTCCTTATTTTGAGCTTTAGATTCAAGCGAAAACAAAAAAAATAATGTTAGTACTATACCTAGTTTATATATTCGTTTCAATGTGTTCTATTAAAATGCTTAAACGTAAAAATAATTAATTTATGATTATCATATAAAACAAAATTAGCTTTTGTATTTTTACCGTTTTATTTTTAATAAATTTATACATGAATCTTGAAAAAAGGATACAAGCATTTGTTGAGTTGGGCATGGCAATTCAGGGTTTTCTTTTAAATAAATATAGTTCATCAGCAAACACTAAACGATTAGAATGGGCTATTTCAAAGGCAAAAAATGCAAATCGTTGGTTTGTTGATGAAAGTATTAATAGTGCAATGCATGCCATTGCTCACGAATTGATTACTGATAATTTTTCAAAATGGCTAACACCATATTCAATTAAAGAAATCAAACCAAAAACAGTTCTTGTAATCATGGCCGGCAATATACCGATGGTAGGGTTTCATGATTTTTTGTGTGTTTTGTTGTCAGGGAATAAATTCGTTGGAAAATTATCATCACAAGATGAATTTTTACTACCTGCTATTGCTGATATTCTTATTTCTATTGAATCGGAGTTTGCTGAATCAATTTGTTTTTCAAAAGAAAAGGTGTCGCATTATGATGCGGTGATAGCGACCGGTAGTAATAATACTTCTACTTATTTCGATTTTTATTTTGGAAAACATCCACATATTTTCCGACGCAATCGCAATGCTGTTGCTGTTCTTGATGGCACTGAAACAGAGCTTGAACTTGATGCACTAAGTAATGACATTTTTCAGTATTTTGGCTTGGGCTGCCGAAATGTTTCTAAATTGTTTGTTCCTAAAAATTATAATTTCGAACAATTAATGACTGCATTTAAAAAGTATGCGCATTTTAGCCAGCATACCAAATACTTCAATAACTACGAATACTACAAGGCGATTAATCTTATAAATTTGGTTGAGCATTTGGATAATGGTTTTGTGATGCTCAAAAAAGATGAATCAATTTTATCTCATGTTGCAGAGATTCATTATGAAAATTATTCTGATAAAAATGAACTAACTAAAAAGATAATTTCAAAAAAAGACGAATTGCAATGTGTTGTCGGCCATGCGTTGAGCAATTTTCCTACTGTTGATTTCGGTCAAGCACAAAAACCAAAACTATGGGATTATGCAGATGGAGTTGATACCATTGAGTTTTTAATTAACTTATAAAAAAAATGAACGTTAGATCAAATACATTTAGTTCCATTTTTATTTTAATACTATTCATGATAAACTCGTGCAATGCTGACAGGAGCGATAAAAACGAGGTTCGCAAAGTTTTTCGGTACAACGAATCAGCGGGGATTTATTCGTTAGATCCTGCCTTCTCAAAAGATCAAGCTTCAATTTGGGCGTGTAATCAACTATATAATGGATTGGTTCAGCTCAACGATAAAGCCCAAGTAGAGCCCTGTATTGCTCATGCATGGAAAATTTCGGAGGATGGATTAACCTACACTTTTTATTTGCGGCATGATGTTTTTTTTCATGATCATCCGCTTTTTAAAAGCGGAAAGGGTAGGAGGGTGATAGCGTCTGATTTTGTTTATAGTTTAAATCGAATTGTTGATGAAAAAGTTGCATCCCCTGGTGCATGGATATTCAATAATGTTGCAAAAGAGGGTAATCTTAATTTGTATAAAGCAATAGACGATTCAACATTTGAAATCAAATTAGCAAATCCATTTCCACCATTTCTGGGTTTACTCTCTATGCAATATTGTTCGGTTGTTCCAAAAGAAATCGTTGAGTATTATGGAAAAGAATTTCGTTGTAATCCAATTGGTACCGGTCCTTTCCGTTTTAAAATGTGGAAAGAAGGCGTAAAGTTAGTGATGGTGAAAAATAATAACTATTTCGAATTTGATGGGAAGCAGCGCTTACCTTATCTTGATGCTGTTTCAGTAACTTTTATTGCAGATAAGCAATCTGTTTTTCTTGAATTTGTAAAAGGAAATCTGGACTTTATGTCGGGTATTGACGCTAGTTACAAAAACGAGTTACTAACACCAAGCGGAAAACTCAATCCAAAATACAAAGATAAATTTAATATGGTTACACAACCCTATCTGAATACTGAATATCTAGGGTTTCTGGTAGATGAAGAACTTTCTTTATTTAAAAATAGTCCAACAAAATTGAAATTAATTCGCCGAGCTATCAATGTTGGTTTTGATAAAGTGAAGATGATGAAATATATGAGAAACAACATCGGTGTGCCCGCAACTGCAGGATTTATTCCTCAGGGTATGCCCGGATTTGATTCAAGCAAAGTAAAAGGTTATTCCTATAATCCTGAATTGTCAAAGCAATTACTTGCAGAAGCAGGTTTTCCCAATGGTGATGGATTGCCCGAAATTACATTAAGCACCACTGCTTCTTATCTTGACTTATGTAAATACATTCAACAACAGCTCAACGAAATTGGATTTAAAATAAAATTAGATGTCAATCCTCCTGCCACTTTGCGAGAGATGATTGCAAAATCGAAAGTGGCCTTTTTTCGTGGCTCGTGGATAGCTGATTATCCGGATGCAGAGAATTATCTCTCGCTTTTTTACAGCAGAAATTTCTGCCCTAAAGGTCCAAATTATACTCATTTTAAAAGCGCAGAATTTGACAAATTATTTGAAAAAGCACAGTCCGAAATCAACGATTCAATACGTTATGACTATTATCAAAAAATGGATCAGCTTATTATTGATCATGCTGCTATTGTGCCTTTATATTACGATCAGGTGCTCTGCTTTTATCAGAAAAATATAAAAGGTGCCACCGGCAATTCGATGAATTTACTTACGCTAAAAAGGGTAAAGAAATTATAATACACTCTAGTTTCTTCTTTGAAATTGGTCGTCAAATGAAATAAGTCAGATTTCTATTTTTTGTTTCTAAATTCCTGCTATACCTGATAAACAAGGTTTCTTATTTTTTATTTTGGTTTTACCAATAATCTATTAATTTTGTAAACATGAAAGATTCAAATTTAAGAAGTATTGTAAAGGGTATTACTTGGAGAATTGTAGGTACAGTGGATACTATCATACTCTCTTATATTATTTTAGGCAATATGAATAAGGCCTTATTGATTGGTTTTACTGAGGTGGCAACGAAAATATTTTTGTATTATCTACACGAACGATTATGGAATGCAGTAACATGGGGGAGAAGGAAAAAACGCGTTGCACATTTAAGAAGTCTTGCTAAAGGCGTAAGTTGGCGTTTTGTAGGTTCTTTGGATACTATTTTACTTGCCTGGATTTATTCAGGAAACCCTTTGGGAGCCATCAAAGTTGGTCTTTCGGAATTGCTTACAAAAGTTACTTTGTTTTATCTTCATGAACGCCTTTGGTCAGTTATTAAATGGGGAAGGATATTCAAAGAATCCATGCTGGTTACAGCTGACGGAAAAAATTCGGTAAGCCAAAAGGATTAAATGCAAAAGTGTATTTTACTAATCTATTTCAAGTTTCAGACCATCATAAGCTAAACGAATAAAATCAGGCAGTTCCTTTTCAACTTCATCATGTAGCCCAAGCTGGTGGCTAATGTGAGTTAAGTATGCTTGTTTTGGTTTTAATTCATCAAGGATTTTTACTGCCTCATCAAAAGTAAAATGAGAAATGTGTTTTTTTCTACGTAAGGCATTCAACACAATAACATCGGAGCCAGCGATCTTTTCTTTTTCCTCTTCTGAAATGAAGTTTGCATCAGTAATGTAAGTGAAGCCGCCTATTCTGAAACCAAAAATATTTAATTTGTAGTGAAATACGGTGATAGGCGTAATTTTAGTTTGATTGATAAAAAATGGATTATGATTTATCTGATGAAGATTGATATCAGGAACACCCGGATATTTTTCATCTTGAAAGGCATAGAAAAATTGATTTTTGATGTGAACTTGATCTTCTTCACGTGCATAAACATCCATTGGCTTTTTTAAAAAATAATTGAAAGCACGAACGTCATCGAGCCCACCAATATGATCTTTGTGTGCATGGGTAATAAGAACCGCATCTAGTTTTTTTACATGTTCGCGCAACATTTGATAACGAAAATCAGGACCTGTGTCAATAACCAATGCATCATTGTCATTGGTATTAATCATAACAGATGATCGTAATCGCTTGTCCTTGTTATTATGAGACAAACAAACCTCGCAATTGCATGCTATAATTGGAACTCCTTGCGATGTTCCGGTACCTAAAAATGTAATTTTCAAATTTTATTACTTTTGTAAAACAAAAGTATTCTTTTAATCCAACAATTTATGTCTTTGTTAAATTTATTTGAGCCAATGGCTCCTACAGAAATTAATGATAATGTATTCGACCTGATTGATAAACAGTGGTTATTAATCACAGCTGGAAATATGGTCAAACACAATACTATGACTGCCAGTTGGGCAGGACTTGGAATTCTTTGGCGGAAAAATGTAGTGTTTTGTTTTATTCGTCCTCAGCGACACACTTATAAGTTTATGGAAGAAAATAATTTTTTTACTATTTCATTTTACGAAGAGAAATTTCGCAAAGCCCTTAATATATGCGGTAGTAGCTCAGGTCGTGACTATGATAAAGTTAAAGCAGCAGGGTTAACACCCATTGAAACCGAGAATAATAGTGTAGTTTTTGAAGAGTCACGTATGTTTTTTGAATGTAAAAAAATATATTATGACGATTTAAAATCATCTCAATTTCTTGTTCCAGAAATAGAAAAAAATTATCGCCTTCAAGATTATCATCGATTATATATCGGAGAAATTATCAAGTCTTACAAAAAAATCTAAGTGTGTTGTAAGAAGAAAAAAAATTGTACATTTACTTTTTTAACTCGCATAAAACAAAATATTATTTTGGAATCAACCGATAGCTTGGGCTCAAAGATAGGCAGGTATTTTTTTAAGAAAGATATTGCGCGAGTACATCGCTCAACAAAAATGTTGAACCTTCAAGATGCAAAAAATATTGGTGTAATTTATGATGCTTCTTCAGAGACTGATTATACTGTAGTTTGTGATTTTGTAAAATCATTACAGGATAAATCAAAAAATGTAAAAGCATTGGGATTTGTTAATTTTAAAGAAGTTCCCCATTATTGTTTCCCTAAATTATCATTCGATTATTTTACAAAGAAGAATTTAAATTGGTACAAAAAGCCTGACAATAAAGCAATTCAGGATTTTATTAAGATTGAGTTTGATATTCTGTTTGACTTAAATATCCATACTATTTTTCCATTGTTATACATTACAAGCAATTCATTTTCAACGTATAAAATTGGAAGATTTTCTGAAAATTACAAACAACTATATGATTTCATGATAGAGGTGCCAAACGAAACAAGCATAAAAGAATTTATAGAACATATCACACATTATTCTACTAATATTAAAATAAAAACGGATGAGCAGTAAATTCAGAGGTTTAGGAGTAGCAGTAGTTACTCCATTTCATAAAGATGGTAGTATCGACTTTAAATCTTTTTCAGGAATTATAGAACATCTTATTAAAGGGAAAGTTAATTATATTGTTGTTCTTGGTTCTACAGGAGAAGCTGTTACGATGAGTAAAGATGAAAAGTATGCTGTAATTAATTGTGCAATTGATACTGTTGAGAAGCGAATTCCAATTGTATTAGGTATCGGAGGGAATAACACTTCTGAGATAGTAAAATGCGTTCAAAAAACCGATTTTACTGACATTGATGGCATACTTTCAGTTAGTCCTGCATATAATAAACCTTCACAAAAAGGAATTTATCTTCACTTTCGTGCTATAGCAAACGAAAGTCCTGTGCCCGTTATTATATATAATGTCCCAGGCAGAACAGGGTCAAATATTACTGCTGATACAACAATTAAATTAGCAACTGATTTCAGTAACATTATAGCCGTCAAGGAGGCCTCTGGTAATCTTGATCAGTGTATGACAATTATTAAAAATAAACCCAAAAACTTTCTTGTTATTTCTGGAGACGATGCACTCACATTGCCACTTATTGCATTAGGTGCAGATGGAATTATTTCTGTTGTAGGCAACGCATTTCCTAAACAATTTTCTGAATTAGTACAATTGTGCTTTATGAATGATTTTAAAAAAGCAGCAAAAATACATTTTGCATTAATAGATATTATTAACTCCCTTTTTGCAGAAGGGAATCCAGCGGGTATAAAAGCAGCGCTTGAAATTAGAAATCTTTGCCAAAATTATCTTCGATTGCCTCTTACACCAGTTAGTAAAACGCAATATCATTACATAGAAGAAATGATAAATGCCTATATCGGTTAATCCACTTTTTTAATGAAGGATCTAACGGTAGGCAAAGAGGGGAAGCTAATTTTAATGTTTGCAATTCCAATGTTGTTTGGCAATGTGTTCCAGCAGTTATACAATGTAGTTGATAGTATTATTGTTGGTCAATATTTAGGTAAGCAAGCTCTTGCTGCTGTTGGTGCTTCTTTTCCTGTCCTTTTTGTTTTAATTTCTTTAGTAATTGGCATTGGCTCAGGTTCAACAATTATTATAGCACAATATTATGGAGCCAAAGACATGGAAAATGTTCGCAAAGCAATTGACACCCTTTGGATTTTTATGTTTATAGCTTCGCTTGTAATTACTGCCATCGGACTTGTTTTTTGTGAAACTATTTTTAACTTGATGGGCCTACCAGCTGATGTGGTTCCTCAAGCATCGATTTATTTTAAAATATTTGTTTCCGGTTTTGTTTTAATGTTTGGCTATAACAGTACAAGTGCTATTTTACGTGGTCTTGGTGACTCAAAAACGCCTCTTTATTTTTTAATAATTTCCACTATTATCAATATTATTCTTGTAGTGCTTTTTGTTCTTGTATTACACTGGGGGATTGCAGGTGCCTCATTTGCAACTGTCATAGCACAAGGAGTATCATTTATTCTTGGGATTATTTATCTCAACCGTACGCACGAAGTGATAAAATTTTCACCTTTTAAATTGAAATTTGATAAAGCGATTTTTGTTAAAAGTATGAAAATAGGAATACCTTCGGGTATGCAGCAAACATTTGTAGCTTTAGGAATGATGGCATTAGTTACTATTGTCAACAAATTTGGAACAAATGCCATTGCGGCATACTCTGTTGCGGGTAGAATTGAATCATTTGCAATATTACCAGCTATGAATTTTGCTATGGCACTTTCAGCATTTGTGGGCCAGAATATTGGCGCCAACCGTCCTGATCGTGTGCGTATTGGTTATCATGCTACACTTAAATTGTCAGTATTATTTTCGCTTATAATTACAACAATTGTTGTATTATTTGGTAACATAGTTATGACTGCATTTACAAGTGATCCGAAAGTAATAGAGATAGGGGAATCTTATTTAAAAATTGTTGCCCCATTTTTTTGTGTATTTTCAGCAATGTTTGTTTCAAACGGATTACTCAGAGGAGCAGGAGACACTTTAATTCCTATGTTTATCACTTTGTTTTCCTTATGGCTTCTTAGGGTTCCTTTCTCGTATTTTTTATCGCGTCATTTTGGCACCGATGGAATCTGGTGGGGAATACCTATAGCTTGGACTTTCGGATTTATCGCATCTTATCTTTATTATATGTCAGGTAGATGGAAACGGAAAGCCGTTGTTAAATACCCTACGGTTGTTGAGGATGTAAATTAAATATTTCTAATTTTTTTAATTAATGAAGGATATTCGAAACATTGCGATGTAGATGTTCGTAAAAATAAAAGATATTCAATGAATGAAAGTGAAAGCAATATCTATCCTATGTTTTGCAATATTTATTGCTTTTTCATCCTATGCTCAAAAAATCTCCTTTTGTGAGAAAATTGATGAAAAAGAGCTCTCTATAAAAAAGAAGAATGAGTTCATTATAAAACTATCTAAGGAACCAATCATCGTTTTTATTGAAAATAAGGATACCTTGAAAACCGATAGTGTTATTTTTAAAATTTATTCTATTGATATGAAAGGGAAGCAGGTAATCGAAGCGATATATAAAGACAAAATTGGCGGAAATCTGATTTCCTATTCTCGTAAAGTTTTTTTTAAAAAGGAGGGCTTATATGATGTGATAATTTATGATGATAATGGCCATATTATTTGCTCCGATTATGTAAAAATTATCCGTAAAAAGTAACTTCTTCTATTGGCTTTCGTTTAAATTCCATAAATGGTTAAATTTTTATTCTTAATGAAGAATATTTATTTTCTTTTATTTATCTCTATAGCAACCGAAACTTATTCTCAAACTGTTGATGAGTTTTTTGTAAACGCTGAACGCAAGACAAAAAGCAATGATCTTCAGGGAGCAATTAGTGATTATACTAAAATTATTGATACAGATGGGCGGTCTGCAAAAGCCTATTTCGGAAGAGGGTATTGTAAATATTTATTAAATGATTATCCAGGAGCAATTGATGACTATAATAAAGCGGATGAAATAAAGCCCAATCAAAGTAATGTTTATTATAATCGAGGCATGGTTTACAGTAAACAATCGCAATATTCAACAGCAATTGCTGATTTCTCTGTAGCTATTCTGTTTAACTCATCTGATACTGATGCTTATTATAACAGAGGAATCATGTGGTTAAATTTGCAAAAGTATAAAGATGCCACCAATGATTTTAATGAAGTCATTAACCTTAAACCTGATTTTAGTAATGCTTACTATTTCAGAGGTTATATAAGGGAAAAATGTGCTGATTTTTCTACTGCATTAAAAGATTATTCAAAGGCGTATGAATTAGATGCAAAAAATCTGAAAGCATTATATGGCAAAGCATATTCTGAGTATAAACTAAAGGATTATCAATCTTCCGAAAAGGATTATACTGCTTATATAGAAATTGATCCTTCTAATCCGGATGCATTTTTTAACAGAGCTTTGACACGCGATAGACTTGATGATGCAAAAGGCGCTGCTACTGATTATCAAAAGGCAATTGAATTCAAACCCAATGATGCCGAGGCCTATTATTACCTTGGCGTATGTTACGATAAGCAAGAAGATATAAATGCTGCAATGACTGCATTTGATAAAGCAATAGAACTTAAGCCCGATTATATTAATGCCTATTATGGGCGTGGGCTTGAAAAGGAAAAGAAAAAAAACTTTGTAGGTGCACTCCTTGATTTTGATAAAATTATCATTATAGACCCATCGTATTCAAAAGCTTTTTATGCACGTGGATGGGTAAAGTATGAGATGAATGATTATAAAGGTTGCATTGAAGACAATACCAAAGTTATTGAACTGGATCCAACAAATGCAAAAGCATTCAATACACGTGGTCTTGCTAATTATAAGTTAGATAAAAAATCAGAGGCCTGTTCTGATTGGAAAAAAGCTGCAGAACTTGGTTCTACTGTGGCAGATGAAAACGCAAAGAAATTCTGCAATTAAAGTTTAGCAATCTTTTATCTTCTTTGTCTTTTCGGTACAGATATCAATGGTATTTACAATCTTTCCATCAATCACTACTTTGTTAATTTCGAATTCAATCAACAGTTGTTTAAGGTATGAAAATAAAAGATTTTGATTCAATATAAGCGTTGCTCTTCGATTACCATCAACAAGATTCGATGCGACCAAAAATTTTTGCACTCCATCTTTCTTGATAAATTTTTGACGAAGGTTATCAATCTCTGTTTGTGTATTAAGGCCTATAATGCTAAAAACAACAACATTTTGCTTTAACTCATTTTGAGTAAAAATTTTATTTTTCTTTGATTTAAAAATACAACTTAGTTCATTCGATGCAGTTTGAGCAAAAAGTGAGGTTGCAACCAAAAAAAGAAAACTAAAAAAAAATGACTGTTTTATATTCGTTTTTTTATACATATGTTTAATATTTGTTTGTTAACTTTTTATCAAGAATGTATATGCAAACTTGTTTTGTCCCATCTTGAGTATAGTTGTATTTCTTTTTCATGTTAGATATCACATGGATTACGTCCTGTTTAAGACGATTATCGTATTTTTCGAATGAAGCAGTGCTGTAGTCGAGCATGGCATTTCGGAAATTGTCATTGTCAATGTACGGCGCAAGCACATTTTCTTTTAGATTATGTGTATATTTTTCAAACAATAATTGGTATAATTCAGTTTCGGTTATATCTTTTTTTTCTATACGTATTTCTTGTGAAAGAGTTTGAGTGATGTATTGGTTTTGTGTTGTTTTTCTGAATGATAGTCGATCAGCAGCACTAGTCGTAGTTCCTAAAAGACCTGCTTCGAAATTTTTAAAATAATCTTCAGTAATATCAATCATTTCATTAGTGTAAATAGATCGTTCAGTAGCCCCAATATCAAAATTTATACTGTATAAATAGTTAAGAATGTCATGCGTAATTTGAGTTTCATTATACGAATACATGGCGTCTTTGAACTGATGTAATACTTCATAGTCATACATTCCTTCTAATGCTTCAACAAAATCTTCGGGTATTTCTTTATCAAGCACATCAATTTCTTGTTTGAAAAATGACTGAACCCTATCCATGGTTATCAATTTATCGCCTTTACAAAAATTGTTGATCAGCAAATTGAAAATAAGCAGTGATTGTCGCCCTGAATATCCATGCCTTCCTTCAAGTTCAGAGGCAGCAATGATTTCTTTGCGAACATTTTTGGTAAATCGTTTATGATCTTCCTCGCTTAACCATAGTGGTATTTTCCCGATGTAAATTTCCATCTTTAACATCAGCAAATATTTATCAATATATTTTGTGTATTGTTCATCATTTTTGATCCATTGACGTACTGATTTTGACTCGGTATCCATGCGCGTAGATATAATTATCTTAGCAAAATTTTGTAGTACACCAGGGAGAAAACGATGTTCAATTTCATTGCCGAATTTATTTTTGTAAATCGAAACTTCGGTATTGTAATCAAGTATATAAGGAATATTCACGGTAACTATACGATCCTGAAATGATTTAACATCTTTAAAGGTTTTTTTATCTTCGGGATTGACAAGCCCTACAAAGAGTGATTTAATGCGTTCTTCAACCAGTTCAACTTTGTGTACACTATCGCTGATAATTCCATGCAAGTCGGTAAGTCGTTCTATGTTGTGTTCTTTTATGTCCATCAAAGCATAAACACCATTATTGGTATTAGCAAGATTTGAATAAATATAGCGTACTTCCTGAGATCTGAATAGCTCATTAATTTCTTTTTGTAAATGATCATTCCTGATCGGTCCATCAAAGACCTGATCACCGGGATTGTAAACGCTAATACCTTTACCAAATTGCCTGTTGAAAATAAATTTTCGGGCAGCAAGCATATTATAAACTTTAAGAGGATCACCTAATTCTTCAAGCAAACTTGAGTACACGGATTTGCAAATACTGCATGGTTCATTTTTTAATACCCATTGAAATTCTTTATGATGAAAAATTTGATCTCGCATACTTTTTGAATTAATCAGCTCATCTATGAAATTTCTTCTGAATTCTTTTGGTATTTGTACTATGGGGTGATCGTGGCTTGGGCATGAAATATCCAAGTATTTAATTTCTGATGTTTCACTTTGTGGAGATTGAATTTCAACGTTTTCAGCGAAAGGTAGAATCTTTTTTTTATCTTTAATTTTTGAAACGTCAATATGCCATAGTGTTTCGTACATTATCCCTTCTTTAGTCAACGAGTATTTTTCAAGTTTGTTCAATAAATTATTTAGGAAGGTACTTTTTCCACTTCCGGGGGGTCCTTCAAATAAATAAATTAAATTGTTTTGTATTCCTTGTTTAAATCCTTTGGCAAGGTTCATAAAACGATTGGCAAACAGGCGATCGGCAAAAAAAGGTTCATCACATTCTTTTTGAAAAAGGTTCGAACAATTATAATTTACATAACCAATAGACTCAGGGGAATGCTCATATTCATCCATACCTTCAGGAACATAATAGTGAACCATATCATGAAAAAGTTGAAATATATCACGAAAAACCAATTCGGGTTCTTCTGCTGCATTAAAAAGAAAATCGTTAAAAGGTATTGATACCTTTAATTCCTTCTCGCGTAAATTATTGCTTAGATTAATTAATGCTTCTAGCCGTTTTCCGCGGTCTTCAAGATCAGAATACGTTATCTCTTTCTTTTTAGCCATTTTTTTATTTCATACTATTAATGAAGTAGAGCAAAATTAATTATTCCAGTGAAAGTCTATATGATGCAGGGTATTTTACCGAATACTTTAAAATAAACTTCTTAGTTTCTTGAGGATCTATATCGACCTTCCAATTTATTTTTCCTGTTTTTTCGTCGTTATTAGCACCTGATAATTCAAGAATTTCAACAACTATTTCTTTATCGGCTGAAACTGGATATTGGTCATTTATCGTAATGGTAATTTTTTCTTTTTTGTTATTTCGAATACTAATTTCCCATCCAAATGTTTCTTTTATAGAAGAACTGAGAAATTTCTTGCTCTTAAAGTCCTTGATGCGCTCTCTTTTTACTATAATACTTTGATCATTTCCGATTGAGATTTTCATGGTGTCTTCCACAGATTTTGAATCAATGTATGAGTTTCCGAGGTATGTTCCTTCATAATATAAATTTGTCTGACCACTCATCAAATTTAATTCGTTCCAGTTAATAATACTTGCTTGAAGAAAGGCAGAGGTAATGGCTCGAGGTGCTGTTGAATATTCATATATTGCTGGTACGCTATATTCTTTTATTTGAACAGTGTAATCCTTGTCGTCTGAAGGAATAGTGTATGGTAGGTCAATTTCATACTGAAAACTGGTGGCTGTGTAAACAGTGGTGTTTGCAACAATATTTTTCTCTGCTATAACTTCTTTTTTCTTATTATATAAAGTTTGGCTTCGTCCGCTCACTCCAGGCATACTTTGGATTTGTTCTGCTGAGATAGTGGAACCAGAACCTACTTCTTCTATCAATGCTGATTTATAAGAAACCACTTCAATTTCTTGAAGTTTTACATTGGATGCTTCAAGATTAATGTTCTGAAAAGTTGCGTTATCAGCATAAATATAAAAGGAATTTACTACAGATGACTGATAACCTACATACGTTACTTTTAAATCATACATACCGGCTGCCAATGGTTTAACAATATAATTACCATCAATGTCACTAGTACTACCAGTAATTACTTTGTCTTTTTGAGATACAATGATATTAGCAAAAGGAATGGGTTCACCAGTTGATTTGTCCGTGATTTTCCCTTTCAATGAGCCAAGTCCAACAATACCGGATGGATTATCTGCCAAAAAAGTAGGTTCAGGACAGTAAAAAGAATACTGACTTAAAAGCCATTTATTTAATGTCGGCAATGAATTTACTGTTCGAGGATTATTTGATGAAAGAATAAGTTTCGCATTTGTCCAGTCTTCACCTGTGTTTTGATGCACATTTGCTTTTGATACAAGATTCATGGGAGATGAAACATTATTTACTCTCACATCATAAATGGGTTCCCAACCTGCTGCTGCTACATAATATGTCAACCCTAAATTAATCGAGGTATCTTTTTTTGATTCAAGTTTAATTATTATTTCACTCGTAGGTTTATAATCAGCCGACATTACTTTATCGAGTTGATCTCTTAATTTGCTCTTTTCTTTTTCAAGCGATTTTAATTGGATGTAAACATCTAGCTTTTTCTGTTTTATTTCTGTTAACCTTGTTCTGTAAAAATCAATCGTTTCTTTTAAAGCTAAAAGTGAAAGGGCTTGCTTGTCATTAGTAGTAGGAATTTTATAAGCTTCGAGCAATGTTTCTTCTTTCGTATAAACTTCATATTCCAAATTTAGTTTATCAATTTTAGTTTTAATATCTTCAAACAATAATTCTATTTTATTTATCTCATTGGTTTTTTCTATTTCTTTTTTATAATTGAGTTTATGGGTTACTGATAAAATTGTACATGAACCAACTCCTTTCACTTGTATGGTTTTTGAATCCAAATCCGAAGTAAGACCAATCATCGTTAGTTCAACTATTCCTTTGGTAAGTTTAACTTCGCAAACCCTTGTTACTTGTGCACCTTTAGTGTAAACACTTACTTCTTTAATAGTAGATTCAAGTTGTTTTTTTATATCATCAGCAAACAATAAATTATTTAGTAACAACAGAAATATTAAAAGTGTGTTCTTCATATAAATAGTGTTAATTAAATGTTTTCTTTGGTAATCTTACGATAATGTGCAGTGTAAACAACCTTAATCAATTTATAGGTTGCTTCACCATCTAAAGTATTGGATTTGACAATTTCAGTTGTTTCCAGATGCACACGTCCACCCCATAAATATTCAATTCCCAACAATGTATCGGGAATGTATTCTTTAAACAATTGCCGGTTCTCAAACTTATGAACCAGATACAATGTTTCTTCATCGGTCTTTTCCATATCAACTTCAATTTTTGGCGGATGGTAAAGTGATTGAATAAGCATCTGTTTGTATTCTTCAGCTTTGCGACTTTTTACATAATATTCAACTACCCCTTTTTCTTCATTCATTCGTTTGCCTACAACAAATAAATTATGTTCATCAACAAAATCCTGGTCAGTATATGTATTTACAAGCATAAAATCAGAAAAGTTTTTTCGTAATTCGAAAATAGAATTATCACCTTGACCTGTATATAAATTAAAATCTTCTCTTTTGTTTATATCTTTTATCTCTTGAAAAGTGGAATTTATTCTTCCTTTGTTGCCCAAATCTTTAACGTGCTGTATCAATCGCATTCCTATTGCGTAGGGATTTAAACCAATCCGACTAATTGAAGTTACTCCTGAGTTAATTTTTGCATAATCTGCCTCATGCCCATTTATTCGATTGTCTTTCCTGAACAATTCGTCATGCCAATAACTAGCCCAGCCCTCGTTAACAATTTTTGTTCGAATCTGCGGAGCAAAATAAAGTGATGTGTTGCGAACTATGGTAATCAAAGACTTCATCCATTTGTTTTTTTCTTTATTTAAGAAAGGTGATTTCTCCCGAATGAATTCGAGCAAATCATCGTAATGGCTGTTTACTGTTTCTCTGTTTTTAAATTTACTTTCGAATTCAGGGTATTTTGTATTTACCTCTTTTAAAAAAATGGATTCAGCAAGTTCTTTATTTTCTTCTTCAACCAGATTGTATCGCTCAATTTCTTTAAAAATTTCGTGTTCGTGAACGCCTGCAATTTTATGTAGAAAAGTATCGAAATAAAAATTGAGTTGCGGACTTAATTCTTCGCAATTTGCTAGTTTAAGCATAGACAAATGACCAAAGTAACCGGTAATATTATCAATGCTGCGGGAAAATTCAATCACGTAATCAACCCACCGTCCATGTTCTCTTCGCAAGGTTTCTATTAATCGTTTATCAGCCAAGGCCTGTCCAACAAAATCGTCATTCCAAGTTTTTTCAAATAGGATATTATTCTGAAAAAAATCAATGTGACCAAGCACATGATAAAAAATCATAATGTTCAACCAATCCGGATTATTATCATTGTAGAATGAAATGGCAGGTCGTGAATTGATAACGGTTTCGTAAGGATTTTGTGGATATAATTTATATTTTCCTTTGCCCTTCAATACTTCCACATCATTTACCCAATAATCGTAAAGGGTTGGAATCATTGCTTTGGGCGAAAGCTCAATCAGGTCTTTATTGCTGACAATATATTCAAGTGTTTCATCATCGAACGTAAGACCTGCATCCCGTGCACGAAGCTTGCATTCTTCCATGATACCCTTAGTATGTTGATCAATCAGATACATTCTATTCAATTAGTTTTTTGATTCCTTCAATGATTGCTTGTTCAGTAGCGCCATCGGATTCTATAGCGTGTATTCTAATTAATTTTTTTTGCTCATCAAGTAATCCAGAACGTGAAAGATAGTTCTCTACAGTTGTGTTTTTATCAGGTTGTGACCATGGATTTTTTGCAATAGTAATTCCGGTTCGATTGCTGTATGTTAGCATTTTTCTCAATGCTGTCAATGCTTTTTCGCCATTTTCTTCCCAATCATCACCATCGGTTCCATGAAAAACATAAATATTATTTTCTCTGAATAACTGTTCATCCTCTACAATTTTATTTACCAGTTCATAAGCAGGATAAACACTAGTACCTCCTGCAACCTGCGAACGATAATAGGTGTAAAAATCAGGTACTTCTTTTGCCTCGGTGTCATGTAAAATAAATCGAGCTGATACATTTTCTTTGTACTGAAACATGAGCCAACTATAAATAAACAGATGTTGTGTAACTACTAATTCTGTTGGCTTTCCCTGCATCGAACCAGAATAATCACGAATAAAAAAAACGATCGCTTGTGATTCAAAATCTTTCTCTTTCGAAAGTATTCGGTAGATTTGGTCTTGTGGATTTATTAAAAGTTTCTCAGGATCAACATTAGAATTTGGTTCAATATTTCCAAGTACAATATTGGTTTCAACAACTCTTTTGAGTGTTTCTTTTTTATCAAGCACTTGACCAAATCCACGATTCCGGTCAGTGAGGTCATAAATATATTTATTGAACGAACGTTTTTTTCCTTTCACTTTTAAATTAGGAAGATGAAATTGTTCTGTCAATACTTTACCTAAATCAAAAGCATCTGAACCTATTTCATGATTTCCACCTTCGCCTTGTCCGGGTCCGCTTCCTTCGCTACCTTCTCCTTCCTGATCAGCTTGCTGTTCGGCAATAACTTCTCCTTCTTCTCCCTCTCCTGCTCCGCCTGTGTCTTCTTCTTCGGTGATTGAATCATCATGATAAAATTTTGGTTCAGTTGTAGATGGAACAACAACTACTTGTTCTTTTTGGCCTTTCCCGGGTTTAATATATTTTCCTATGCGTATTCTGCGGGGGAATCCATCATCCACTCTTTTCTTATCTCTTGCTAATAAATCATCAAGTGTTTGCAAAGAAAGGACAGGGCTTGGAGAATTTTGAACGAAATTAAGAAACACCTGAATGTCGTTTGTTTCATAAAAACCGCCCACTTTTATTTTTTCAGAATCAGCACAAAAAGTTTTATGAACAGTCGATTGATTGATTTCTCGTTTAATCAACTCCTCATGTTCAGGGCTTATACCTTGTGACTTTATCTTTTTATACGTTTTCTTCATTTCCAATAATGCTTGATAAGCAGTTTATCAATTTGCATCATCTTGAGTGCAGAAGTATTCGATGGTCTTTTGTGCACATGTTGTACAATAGTTAAGCTTGTTTACCATGGTATCAATCATGCGGTTGTATAATTTCTGATTTTCTTCGTTCGTACGATTTGACAACGCACCAACCAAACTTCCTGCTCCTGCAATGTCTGATTTTAATCGCACATCTGTTACTGCCCTTACCAATTCATTGTTATCCATAAACGTGTAGGTTGGATCCTTAATCATCTTTTGACCATAAATTTTTGCAATCGTAGTCCGAAAACTTTGTTTCTGTTCATTATTTTTTAAACCCAATCGTTCTTCAACGCTATTGATAAATGTTTCATCAATTTTTAACGGTACCAATTTTCCTGTTTGCGGATTTTTATAAGTCCAAATCTTATCAGATCCTAGATTTTTTGCATCAATTCCAATAATCATATTTACATAATTCAACACATCTTTCTCTACTGCATTTGGTTCATCCATATAGGCATTGAATATAGTAGTCATTACATTCTTGCGGTACAATCCTTTTGCTATTTTTAAATCATTGAAATATTTGATGCGGTCATTGGGTTCCTGAATATAATCAAGTATTACGCTTTCAATAGATGCGAAAACATCTCCTGCATACATACATTGACCTTCTTGGGTTTCGGAACGCTCCAGCAATATCTGAACAGAACGTCCTAGGTTACGATGGCCTAAGCCTTTTTGTCCGAAGCGTTTTGTAATATCCGGATCAGTATTTAAATCTGCGATCACTTCGCTCAGTGTTTTAATACTTTTTTCTCCTGCTACTTCACCTGCAGCAAGCTTCATCATTTCAACAGGTGTGAGCTTATCGTTAGCAGGCATGCGAGTTAGAATCATCGAAACCGAAATGGCATAATTTAAATTGGGATCGATATGCATTTTTTCGTTAGAAAAAGTAGTTTTTTCTCGACTTCCAATTGCGTAAGCTGTTAATTCATTTTGTAATTTATAATTTGTGTTATGCGACATATAACTCAATCGGCAGCGGTCAACAATAGGTGCTTGTTCTTTTTCTTCGAGAAAACGACCGAATTCAGAATTGTTACTTGTTGCTACAATCAGCGTATCCAAAGGCCATTTGAACCCTTCTATCTCGATGCTTCGATTTTGAATTACACCCAAATAAACCTGTACAAGATCTTTTTTATTTTTAAAAATTTCGTCCGCAAAATGAATACCGCCACCTGCAACGCGTGCCAGTGCGCCTCTGCGTAAATCAAAACGATAAGGATTATCGGTGTCGTTAATATGTAAAATACGCGAAATAGATTCCTCGCCTAATAAGTCAACAGCAGATGAGGTGATTTTATCTTTTGCAGCATACTTGCCGGTAATAGTGCCTCTTGATTCACTAACGGGAACTTCAACCACATCAATAAAATCTTTCATCTTTGATAAATCTCCATCACAGATCTCTTTTATCTGGCTTAAAATATAATAAGTGCAAGCACCTAATGGTCTATAGTTTTGATAATAGGTTTCTATTTGTTGG
>Ga0172375_10003067_pt1 | contig 25644 bp, 6 predicted proteins | sample LakKiv1m_FD_114537 | JGI IMG/M metagenome (GOLD analysis project Ga0172375, IMG submission 114537) | Freshwater microbial communities from Kabuno Bay, South-Kivu, Congo - kab_092012_11.1m | ecosystem: Environmental > Aquatic > Freshwater > Lake | place: Democratic Republic of the Congo...
ACGTCCGCCACTTCCTCCGAATCAGGAGCCTGGCCGAATCGGGCGAGAATCTCTTTTACTTTCTCGTGCATTTTAAGAGTATCAAAAGCCTTTTCGTCGTTGAACGCGTGTTCCCCCTCATGCCGCAAAACAGAATTTCTCATCGCCTCAATGATTTCCCGGCGCGACAAATCTCTGAAAGTTTTTCGAATAATTTCAGCCGCGGCAACGCGCATCGCTGTCACATTTGGCCCCCTCCATTCGTCCCAAAGCGGAATCAAACGGGGGTCTTCTCCTGAAACAGCGGGCATCGCGATCGAATCGACAAATCTCGCGATTTCGCTTTCCACGATTAAAATTTTGTTCAGGGAAGGATCAAAGAAACCGAACACATTGATTCTCTTTCCGCCCTCGGGTTCAACCATCAGGACTTCAACCTGCTGTCTTTTATCCGACGAGTAAAAAGTCTGCTTCCCCAAAATTTTAAACCGCATTCCCTTCACTTCGATAAACCCCAGCCCCATATCCTGCGCGGTCTTCCCCTGCTCTTTCCGGATCGATTCCGCAACCTGTCTCAGGACGTCGGAACCTTTAACCGTCGCGCCTCCTCTCAATTTTTCCTTTAATCCGTTATAAACCAGATTGTGATGCTTGACGTATATTTTCGCGGCCACAACCGAGTCGGATTCGGGCATCCCCGCGATTTGAAGCCAATATTCAGCGGAATTGAGTCCCGCAACCCCCTGAATGCTTCCCTCATCCATCGCTTTCGCCAATTCATCAAGATGTCCCGCGACTTTTCCGGGCACAATCGCCGCCGGAACCGCGGGAGGTTCGATCTCCTTCGGTTCAACCGCCGCAGGAGGAGCAGCCGGTTCGGCCGGACGGGACGGGGCCGGAGCGGAAGGTTTCCCGCATCCCGCCAAACCGGCAATCGACAGCATCCCGAGAAACCCGAGGCCTCCGCCTACAACGGCCCGCCGGCTGACGGGCCGTTCGCCGAGCTCATCCATTGCATCCGCAATTCTCTCGAAAATATTCCGGTCATCCCCGAGAGAACGTCCGGCAAGGGAAGCTTCGCTATTGGCCCGGATCAAAGACACGAACCGTTCTACGTTGTTCGCCGCAAGAAAAGGCGTTTCTTCCATCGAAAACGGATCATAACTGTAATTCGGCAACTCGCGCCTTCGCAGCGCAATATTCATCAAAACGGTAGAAGTCCGTTTATTCCCGTCGTTAAACGGGTGAAGATTAAACAATTCATAAGCCGCGCGCGCAGCAACCTCTATCGGATCGTCATTCGTCCGCGCCGGATCATTAAACCAATCGAGAATTTCCGTCAGCCGGCGGGTCAATTCGTCCGGCTCAATCGCGGGAAACTGCTTTGCGATAAAACCCAAGTCGTCCCGGACATAAGCCGCCGATCTCCGCAATATTCCCCCGTTCAGGCTTTCCGCGCCGCAGGCCAATTTGTTAATCCGGCGAAGTTGCTCGATCGTAACCGGTTCATCCGATTCCATAAGTCGGGACACATATTCTTCTAGTGCCCGATCTCCCCCGAGAGACGCGGCAGAAGCCGGAAGTGCGCGGACGGCTTCCGCTAAATTCTCAAATTGCCTTCCCGCTTCATCGACAAATTTAGTAATCAGCCCGCGTTCCCCTTCCGGGAAATAAATTTCATGGATTTTGCTCCCGTCCGCGCGTTCCGCGACCGGATACCGGGATCGTAGGAGATTTCTCTGCAGGATCTCCAATGCCTGATTTCTCAAACCGACGGAGACCTCGTCGCCGTGCCGCTCCAAAAACCCTTTCGCGTTTTCGGATCCGACAATCGCTATTACCTCAAGGGGAGCCGCGCGGATATGATATTCACGGCTGTCCGCGATGATTTCCACCCCCTGACTTCTCAGCATTTCAACATTCGCCGGTCTGCCGTCAATCACACTCTGGGGAATATAGGAAATAAGCCTCCCGTCCGGCCCATGCCAGACATAATTCAAATAACCAAGGCCCTCCCAATCCCGTAAAGACCGGATCTCCGATATGGAATGCGCCGAAGCTTCGCGCCATCCGAAAGTAAAGTACGTCCCAAACCCGCTGAGTCGCGAAAGCTCCTGAAAATCCCCGACCGGCAACAAATCTTCTCCTTCGCGGGATTGCGTCATCGACAGTTTATGCCCGATTTCATGGATCAAAGCCGTAATCACATCCCGCAATTGCTCCCCGGAAGGATATCCGATCATCGTCAGCTGAATTCTCCCTTGCCCCCGCCCCGGGGTATAATGAGCAATCGCCAATTGAGGGGTTACTTTCCCCCGATACTCCTCGGGGATGGGCTTGAAACTGATCCCGATCTCGACCGCTCCGGGCAGTTTCCAAAGCAATGTCTTAGGCAGGCCGGCAATCCCGCTCATCAAATATTTCATCGCCTCGGAACGGATCCTCGCAAGCGCCTCCGCGTCCACTTCGCCTTCTTCCATATAGGCGTCCGGGTATTTCAGGTGGATATTGGCCCTTGATGCCGCCGCAAAAAAATCTCCGGCATACAAATCCGGTTTATGCCATATCCCTTCCCGGCTCAACGACCGGCACGCGTCGGCGACAGCCTCCAGCTCAAGGGGAAGAAATTTCCCGTCATCGCACAAAGCGGGAATGTCATTGAGATGCTCGATCGCCCCCGCCTCCCGCAGCTTGTTGAGGGCGTCCAGCACCAGCCTTTGGATTATCGCCCGGCCGGCAAACCGGTCGCTCCGAAGAATCTTGTCCCGGATACGAACATCCATCCGGCTCAAACATAACCATTGCTCATCGGAAAAATCATCCGGCGATAAGCGGTCGAAATGAGCCAGGACATAATCGGCGGCAAACAGCAGACGTTCGCGCAAATCCCGGATTGCTTTTTCATATTTTTCCCGAACCGCCGCGCTGGGAATCCGCAAAGAAATTTCGGCCGCCATTCCTTCAAAAACACCCTCCAGCCCCTTAAATCGGTACTGGCCGTTGATCTGAACGATCTGATTCAGAGAATCAAAAAACAAACGCCAGTCCTGCCTCTTTATTTCGGCGGGAGAAGCAAAAAGAGCCGACGGATCTTCATGCATGATAAACGTCATGACCTGCCGTTCTTCCCCCGTGAGTTCGCCGAAAAGCCGGTCCAAATCATGCGTCGGCGTTTTCACCCCCCATTCCGACTCCGCGCGGACTTCACTCTCCAATCTCCGCAGCGTACCGCCGGTAAATGCGCTTTCCAACTCGAAATTGAGGTCGGACTCTTCCCGCTCGATGCCCTTCAGAATCGCCCGCGTAATCAGCTCCGCCAATATTTGATCGCTCTTCTCCGACGCCAGAATCTTCTCCCAGAGTTTCTCATCAATCATAATCTCCTTTTCGTGCAGCCCCAAAAGTGTCCTTCTCAGCCGCTTAAAAACCCCTCCGTCGATAAAAACAGAATACCGCTCCCATCTTTCTTTGATCTCCCGCAATTGCGCGACAAAAGCGGGATCATCCGAGCGCCCAATCAGCCCGTCAATAATTCCAAATGCGATTTCTCTTGTCCGGATAAAAAGCGGCGCGTATTGCTCAAGGGCAGCCGTATTGAGGGGAGAGACAGCCGCTAACGCAGGCGCCGCCGTACCCCCGGATTGTTCCAATTCCTTTCCCAGCGCAAGATATTCCTCGGCGTAAGGCTGAAAAGCATCCAATGCTTCCTGCGTCAGACTTCCTTTTCCCTCGACCATTGCAAACATTTCGCTCTCGATTTCCCTTTGTCTACCCTGAATCGTCCGAATTCTTTTGTTTCTTTCCAGGTCCTCGTAATTCTCCCAGTCCCAAAGTGCCTGCCCTCCCCCGTATTGAAGCGTACTGTCAAAAACCTCGAACTGAGAATTATCGGGGACCAGAATCTGCCCGCTTAAAAACACTTCGGGCGTCACGGTTTCACATTCTCCGTCCGGCAGAATTTTGAAGTAATGCGACATATCTCCGATGCGTAATTCCAGATACCATCCGTCCCCGTCCGTTAAAAAGAAGTCCCTGACAAGCCCGGGATTGCCTTCTTTAACCGAGACCAGGACACTGCGATTGATCCGCCGGTAATCTTGCCCCGCCCGTTCCGCGTACAACTGAGCGATTTGGCGGGCAATCAACCGGGCTTTCTCCTCTGCCGCATTGACGCCCTCTCCGAGAGACGCAGCGGTTTGCCGCCAAAGCCCTCTCATACGGGAAGGTGCTTTTAATCCGCGGGAAATCCCCGCCGCGAGATAACCGTCCGCAAAAAGCCCGGAAGGCCGGATGAGAACCGTCCCTTCGTCAATTTTGCACACCCCGTCGGCGAAAGTTCCCGCAAAAACTTCCGCGTCTTTGTAAATCAAGCCCGTTTGAATTCCGCTCCTCGTTTTTTCGCTGTCCGAAGGAATCGGGCTTCCGTCTTCCCGGACAAAATTCCAGCTCCCGTCCCGCGCAATTTGAAACGGTTTCGCTCCCCATCCGGCATACCGGCTTTGTTCGGCATAGAAATAAAATCCCGGCTTTAGAGAACTCATTTCGCGTTCCACCTCCTGCCGCCGCCGGGAAAAAGCCCGATCGACTTGTGCAAGATCTTTCGCCTGTTCCCCGGAAAGCGGATCCAGATAAGCTTTGAAATGGATAAAATCGGTAATTTCAAACCCGATGCCCCTTGATGCCAGATAGTGGATGTAAAATCCGGGGGAATCGTTCTCGGCAAACCACAACACCGGTTTCGTCCCACTCGCCCTCAGGCTGTCGAAGCAAGCGTCCATCAAGAGCCGGCCCGTCCCCTTTCCGGGCTCCGTTGCCATCACTAACGCAAGCTGGGATTCCAGATAATCCGAGATGTTCACCCTTAAAACCCCGGTCAATTCATTCCGCGGACTGATCAATAAAAAGAGGTTCTCATTTCCTCCGTCAAAAGCCATTTTCCAGAAATACCGCGCCTGTTCCGTTTCCGCCTCGTTGAAACCGAACGTCCTGCTTTCCATCGCGGTCAACCGCCCAATAAAATCCGTACGCTCTTCCCCGGTCAGCGCCGGCAGATCTCCGCGTATCAGCACCACTTTCCCCAGTTCGGGATCTTCCGCAACCACATGCCCCTCGCCCGCGATTTTCCCCATCAAAATCTTTTCGGCGGTTTCCTCCCCGCCTCCCAAAGATTGAGCGGCAAAAACCCCATCGCCTTCTTCGAACAGATCGGGGATTTTCAATTGAACGCTCAGCGTCTCCGTCAGCCTGTCCAGTTCCGCCCGGTATTTCTCATCCGCAAACGAGGCAAGCTGCGCAATGACTTGAAGCTGAAGGGAAAGCCCGGAATCTTTTCTGAGTTCAATATTTCCGAAATCCGCCGGATTTCCCAGGATCACTTCCAGTGTCGCGTCCAGAATTTTCTTCTCCGCGAGCATAAACGGAGGAAGCGCTCCCGCCGCGTCAGCCACGCTCAACATGCTTTGAATCCCCGACCAGGGAGCGTATCGTAACGATTTGAGCCTCGCTCTTAATTCATTCAGCAACTCCTTTTCTGCCGCGGATTTTTCCCTCTGAAGCCTCGCTTCAACAGCGGGGTTTTGAAAATCCAAAGCATGCTGCTTTTCATGATAGGCGGTCAAAAGCTCGAGATCGGAACGCATGGCTTCTTCGCTGTGTTTCTGCCCGTACAATTTAACCGCCGCAAATCCCACGGCATCCGAAATCTCCGAAATCGGAACGCTGACGGTAATATTTGGATTAGAGGGATCCGGAAAACCGGCATAAGCTTCCCAAAATGACCTGCTTCTGAATCTTTCTACCGGTCCGGCGAGACGCTGCATTTGTTCAAGATGGAATCCCGTTTTTTCATTAACGCGCATGCCACGAATCACCGGAACACCGTTTAACGTCACCCCAAGTTCGGTGACACTTCCTTTTGAATCATCGCGGTCTCCCCGGTACGGACTTACCACCGGGACTTCTAAAGGTCCGACGCCTTCAACCAGAAAAACCGTTTCGAGCAGCGTATGATGAATTAATTTCACCTGCCGGATTACTTCCCCCTTTTCCGTAACAGTCATCGTCTGGGTCCCGCCGTAAAAAACCATCGCTCCGCTAAACGCGAGATAATCCCTCACTCTCAGGTACAAACCGTTGATCGAAGCTTCTGTTTTGAATTGACTGTCCAGCCCCTCTCTGAAATCGGGCGAAAGAAGGCCGTAAAGTTCGGAATAAAATTTCATGAATTCACTTTCCGCTTTTTCAGGGGCCAGATCCGCCAGGCCGGACTCGAACTTTTGAAATAACTTTAAAACAGCATCCGCTTGGGTTCCTGATGCCTGATTCCGCACTCCGTAGCCTTTGAGCGGTTTCCGGGCCGCGGACTGCCGGATAAAATCATCGGTTGAAAGCGGGGCCTCCGTCCGACTACAGCCCGATAATCCGAAAAGCGCCACCCCCGCCGCGGCCAAGGACAAATCTTGAATCAATTTCCTTCTCGATCCAAACCAGCCCTTCCGGGAAGAACCTCCGAGCGACGATGCGATTGCCTCACCGGGCCGTAAAGTTCCGGACATCCCCCTTCGCGCCTCCAGGATCTGCCGGGCAAAACCCCTGTATTCCTCCGAGAATTTCGTCCTGCTCCGTGCAATTTTTTCAAGTCCTTTCACGATCACGGGCGTCAACTTCAATTCTCCCGCTCTCACCAGATCGCTAATCGCTTCCACATGCCGGGCACGGTCATACTCAAGCCCCGTATCGGATCTGAAACGGGTACTTGTAGGGAGCCAACTTCCCACCATTTCAAAAATTCCCTTTAAATACTGCTCCCCCAGCGGTTGCGCGAAATCAACCGGGATGTCCGGCTGCGACAACGGCACCCCTTCGGGAGGGATCACATACCCCATTCCACCGGGATCCCCGTTAGCCTTTTCTCTCGGGATTTCGATTGCCTGTCTCCGCGGGCCGCTCATTTCGTAAACCGAAGATTCACTCGTCAGAATCCACGCCGGCGCATCCAGCAAAGCGCGTACAACCTTCCCATTTTGCGGCGGCAAGATATAGCCCAAAACCACATTGGCGAAAACCACATCGGTATCCCGCAAAAACGCCTGCCGAAACGGTTCGTCAGCAATATTTCCATACTCAAGGCGGAATATCTTTTCTCTCCTCTCGCGGGGCATTGCCGCAATGGTGTCTGAAATTTTCTCCCCCATTACGCCGTTCCCGGGATGCCTGATGGCAAATCCTTCTCTCATGAAAACCCCCAAGTTTCGCGGCTCAACATACAATTTTCCCCGCGCTTCCCGAATGCGGGCCCCGGAAATATCAACTCCCCGGATTTCAACGTCCCATGTTTCCATCGCCCCCCACTCGGGATGCTTCCCGAAAGCCTCCTGCAAATAAAAATAAACGCCGGCCATTTCTTCCCCCGAAGAAGTCCCGACAACTTTCACCCGTAGTTTTTTCTCCGCTCCCGTTTTAAGCTTCTCCTCCATGAGCAACGGCAAAACCGTTTCCGCAAAATAAGCGTATTCGCCGAAGTGACGATTGAGGTAAGTGGCAAATGTTGCGTTGGCAAGAAATTCGGGAGGGTAAGATAAAATAATTTCATTCAGTAATTTTTTAACTTCGTCTCCGCGATCTTCCCGTAAAGAGCCGTCCTCATTAAAAATTTCCTTAAGGTAGGCATCCGCCTCAATCCCCCTCTTAGCAAGCTCTCCTGAAAACCAGCCTCTTGCCCGCGACGAAAGCCCGAATCCCGTAAGCCACCCGGCCAATCCCATCAGCACCCTCGTCCCGTCCGGAGCGCCCTTTCCGCCCGCCTGCCACGCCCTGTAAGAGCGTGCAATCCACCGGAATGAACTGTCTTCGTCCTCCTGCGCCCCCAGAGAAGCTCCGGTTGTAAAAACCTTTGGGAATTCTCCGCTTGCGGGAAGCAGTTCTTCCGGAAAATCATCCGGGATTGAGAAACCAGTTACTGAACCATCCTTGTCACGAATTAAATCCACCGTAATAGGCGTAAACTCCCCCTCCCCTCGATAGTAAAGCAATTTCGCAATCCCTCCGCCGTTTGAAAGAAAATCCAGCGTCAGAAGGAAATTAGTTCGATCGGAAATCATGAGCACGTTGTTCGTGAAACACGCCTGCAGCCATTCAAACCAACCGGTTTCCAGCACAAAAGTTTTTTGAAGTGAGTTTTTAAATCCTTCTTTTTCGGAGATCGTTATATACTCAGGAGGATGCTGCCTGACCCTCAGGGAAAACGGCAGAAATTTCGGTTTTAATTCCCGCTCAAATACCGTTCCGGGGGTATCCCAAATCAAATCCCCCATCGCCGCCACAAGCCCCTGCGTCAAATACAGCTCCGGCGGTCCATAGTCCGTTCTCCACATTTTAAGATTTGCCGCCAGCTCACCCACCCCCTCCCTCGTATACAGGATGATCTCGCGGGTTTCGCCGTTGACCGCATAATCCAAGCCAGGAGCTTCATTCTCCGTTCTGATTCGAATTTTCCGAAGATTACCGGCAATCAACCCTTCCGAATCCAGTACAAAAAGCGCGTCTGCCAAGGCTTTCAAATCCTCAAACGCGAGGGAGCCGTCATCGACAATCTCAACGCCCAACTGGTCCAAAACATATTGCCGGAGTTTCCTCGAATCTTCCGGGCGGGTAACCGCACGCTCCACGGCTTGATACCGAATGATTCTCCCATCATCATCCCGCCCCAAAACGACTTCGACAACGTCAAACACATAAGTACTCCCTCCGTCCACGCTTTTCCAGACTGGAATCTTGGCCGTATCTCCTTCCGCGAAACACTCCAAAATGAGAAGAAGTTTTCGCATCACCCGGGAGCCTTCCCCATACAAGGCCACAAAATCCTCGTAACCGCGAAATGCCACAGGAGCCCCTGTTGAAGAAGGCGCATAAGGGACGTAATCCCCTAGCGTCTCTGAAAAATCCTCGCTCTCATTGGTCATCGCGTAATCGGAGACATAATCCTTTCGCTCCGAAGTTCCCGACAAAAGAGAGAATTCCGGAAACACTCCAAGGTCTATAAAATATTTTACGCCATGAAGCAGATGTCCCATTTCATGAAGAAAAGTGGCGGCAAAAATGCTCCGCGGTTCGGCTTTCAGCGATTCAAGCGACACTTCGGGATGTTCTTTGGATAGCCGCTCGGCAAGACCGGGCGGCAGGGCAAAACGGAATCCTCCCTCCGCGCCCCGTGTTGAAACTAAAGAAGGTTCAGCCCCGAAAAAGACGACTTTTCCCTCCTTGGCATAGGCTTCAGCCGTAAATTGATCATAACGTCCCGGCATTGTTAGAATTCTCTTCAAAATCGGCTCTCCGGTAGTCTTATCCCGGAGCAGTCCGAGTTCATTCCATACCCGCAGGCATTCTTCAACCCACTCGAGTTCCTCGAAAGTCATCTTGAATTCTCCGTCTTCAACCGTAATGCCGTAAACATCCGCAATCCGGTCCCGAATATCGCGCTCGTCCGGAGGAATACTATCGGAAGGAAGAAGCTGCATTCCCGATCCTGAACAGCCGGCTAAAACGCTCGCAAAAGCGATCGATACGCCGCCGAAGATCCGCCGGGTAACCTGCCGGAAAGCAATTCTCTCAAAAGCCTCCCGCAACCCGCCAATCCCCGGACTTGAAAATTCTCCCGCCTCCAATCGCCTAGCCGTTTTTTGAAACCACTCCCGCCGGCGCATCCCGATTCCGGACAGCTCTTCAGGAACCGTTACAAAGCGCGGCTCGTCCCCTAAAGACGCGCCGCTTTCGCCCGCCACGCGGCCCTTGATTTCAATGCCTCCGAATTCATTCAGAAGCGCGTTCACGCGTTCAGCGCCCCATGCCGCCCGCTCCTCGCGCAATCTATCCAGAATTCCTTTCAAGGCATTGTTCCCGTTCGCTTCATTCGCCCAGCGTCTCTTGAAGATTTCGTAAAGGTCTTCTTTCAGAATCAATTGAGACAGCCCTCTCGCTTCCGCGTTTTTAATAAGAAAATCTCCTTCTTCCCTGCTGATCAATCCCAAATCAGCTAAAGCTTCAAGTTCACAGCGGCCTTTTTTCCCGCCGATATAAATTGAATAGCGTCTCTCGCTTCCCGGTACTTTGTACGCGAAATCCAGATCCCCTCCGTAATTTTCGAGAAAATCCAGCATGGGGAAAAGATTGGCCGCGGCCGTCGTCACCTCCCAGCCTGAAAAATTCCGTTCCAAAACCGCCCGTTGGGCGAGGGAAAGTTGCAGCATCAAGCTCCCATCGCCACGAATCGACGGATGAAAATAAAGATTACAGAATTCAATCCGGGGAATTTCCTGCCCGGGCGTCACGCGTATGGTCTGCGCCAAAGCCAAATCGCTTTCCTCGTATCCGTAAACCAAAAGCATGGGAAGCGTCGGCAATTGTTCCCCCTGTTTCAAAATTTCCCTCAAAGGCCCCATAAAAAGATAAAAACAATCATCTTCCTGAAACGACAGCAAAATCATATCTTCATCCGATACCCCTCCGGAATCTTTCAACGCCTGCAAAGCCTGCTTGACATCGGTAGTGCGTCCGTTCACCGACAATATCTTTTTGGGTTTCAATCGTTTCAGGACTTCCGCCTGCTCGCCGCCGAACCAGAAAGTTGGCGAAGTAATTTCCGAAGGCAACTGAGGCTCTTTTCCAATGCCGGCGTCCCCCAAAGACGCGCCGCTCATCTGCCCTTTCAGATAATCGCGAATCGCCCGGTATCTTTTGGACGGATTCACTCCGGAAGAGTTTGCGCGTCTGGATTCCAAGACTTCATCCCGCACACCAGGCTCAAGCGCGGACAAAATATCTTCCGTTTCGACGGTTTCCAACTTGCCCATAGGCCTGAGAAAAGAAACTCTCGCGGAGACATTGGCCAGAACTATCTTTTCATAAGGCGTCAGCAACGTTAACGGGCCCGTTTCTTCACCGGTTTTGATCCGTTGATACCGGTCAAAAATATCTTTAAAAATTCTTGCCCGGATATACGTCTCAAAGAAATCCTCAAAAGGTTTCATGTCGTCATTGCCGGAAGCTCCCCGGTTGCGGGGCAGAAAATAACTGTCGCGATCGTACCAGAGACCGCTAATCGGATCGGTATACCGTAAATTACGGTTTTCAGGCCTTAAAAGATCGAGAGACGGCAGTCCAACCTTCAAAAGAAGAACCGCCGAAAGACACGTCGACGTTTTGCTGTTACCGTCCTCAAAAGGCTGAATATCAATATTGAACCAATAATTGGCCCTTGCCGCGAGAGTGATCGGATCGAGTGTTCGGGCATCGCCGTATTTTTCGTCCACAAACTCGCCCCGCACCCACGCCAGCAGGCGTTCGACATTCTTCATCAACACCATTCTTGAAACATCGTTTTCGGAAAGACCTTCCGTTTCTCCAAGCTCTATATTTTTCAAAAGATCGGGATCGTCTTTCGGAACCGGAAAATCCTTAATCTTTCTCGCCCTCATCCCCTCGTCATCATCCTGGGCCTGATCTCTTAAAACCACCGCCGCGCTCCGGTACTCCCCCGCTTCCGGCTCCTCATGTGTAAACCCGGTCGTGATTCGTTTCGTCCGGATAGTGTAGTTGAAAGCGCGAATATGCCTTTCTTCGAAAACCGACAGCGGACGCTCCACAAGATAATCCAGCAAATCCCGGGTGTCCGGGAAGGCAATCCCGTCCATCACAACCCCCGCGCTTTCTTCTCCGATCGGTTGAAACCCCTCCTCCCACGGCTTATCGCCCAAAGAACCGGCCGAAAATTCTTCTACATATTCAATTTTAATATCCGCTGACCAAGGCAGCGTGCCTTCAAGCGCCAAGTTATGAAATAAATCCTTAAGGAAATCCTTCGCAACCTTCCGAATGTCTTTTGGAAACCCGGTTTTCCGCGCCAGGCCGTGAAAAAACAAAACGACCTCCCGGAAACGCGAATATTCGCTGACCGTTCTCCTAGCATCGTCGGGCAGAAGAGAAGCAATCTGGAAAATCGGGATACTCAGCACAACTGGTGTCTGCCTGCCTCTTTTAGCTTGGTATTTGTCCCGAATCGCTTCAAGTCTCGCGATGTCACCGGCCGTAACGCGATGTCTTCTCTCTGGCCGGATCCTCCCCTCATAATAAGCCTGAATCAGATCGTTCAGGTTTCCAAGAAAAAAACGCAATCTTTCGGGCCCCTGCCTTGCGTAACCCGCCGCATGGTCAAAAGAGCCGTCCACGTAGAACCCCGTTTGACTGGGCATTTCAAAATACTTCAATCCCAAAGGATCTCCGGTTGCTTCGATATAGACGGCCCGAAACACGGCATAATCTTCTTCGTCGTAGGGGGTGCTCACCTCTCCCGAACTCAGTCCGCGTTCTCTGATGGACGGAAGCAGAGTCGCATCCGTTCCGGTATGGACATAACCCCTTTGAATCAACTCCTCCCACGCCTGCCGGATTTCCTGCTCCTCTGTATCCCCGAGAGAAGCGCCTTCCAAACCATCTGCCGCTGCTTTCTTCGCAAGCACAATAACGGACCGGTCGTCAATCGGAAACCGCCAATCATGAAATTCCAACTGAGGATTCCCTTTAAATACTTCTTCGACAGGCAGGAATGCCCGGCGTCTCCGGGAATAATTTCTGCCGTTTCCGTGAAAAACCACAAAACCTCCGGGTCTGATCCGCTCCAGCAGTCCTTTTTGAGTTCTCCTCCAACTAACGAAAAAGTGCTCGGGATCCAGCCATAAAACGTCATAACCCTCCTCTCTAATTTCATCGGGAATAAACTTTCCGGCATCTTTTCCGCTGTAATAAATCAGCGTTCGCTCCCTCACCCTGCCGTCCGCCCCCGGCAATTCAAAATGAACGGTAACTTTCCCTTCCTTCCCGCTTTGAATCACCTCAAGCGACGCGGGATCGATTTTGATTTTGGGGTCCAGATTTAAAGCGGCGGCCATAACCTGAATCTGAAAAATAACGGCCTTAAACACGTCTGTCCGTCCCTGCTTCATGAAATCGCGCGAAAGATCAAGACAGACAAACCGCGATGCGTCCGTAGCGGAGAAAACTTTGACAAAATTAAAACCGGCGGCGGGAACATAAACGGTCAAATTTTTCCCGGCGGGGTTCACAACCGGCAAAACCGATTCCAGATGCTTTCGGACAATGGCAAGAACGTTCTGCCGCACCACTTCATCCAGCGCTTCTTCAAAATCGGGATCCGCCTCTCCATTCATGGCGCTCGCGTACTCATGACTGCCGGCGGTCATCATTGTGGAAAATCTCTGTCGAGCCACATCGGCGAAGACCTCTTCCGCCGGTTTCCTCTCTTCATCCCCCGGTTTCTCCCCCAAAGATGAAGCCAAAAAGGGTTGGCCCGGATATTCGATTCTGATTGCCTCGGACCAGGACAACGTCCCGTGAAGAGCCCGGTTATGGAAAAATTCTTCCAACAACTCAACCACAACGTCCCGGACCGTCGCCTGAGGATTGATTCCTTTGAATACTTCGTAATTTTCGAGAAAGTTTTCCCTGAAAACTTCATAGTCGACAAACGGCGCTTGTTCATAACTGGCTAGCAGCGGAACGATCAATGAAACAGGGATGAAAAGCACAACGGGCTTCCTGGCATCACGCTTGGCGTGATATTTTCCCTGAATCGCCTTCAACTGCCTGAGATCCGAAGAAGCAAGCGTTCCGCTTTTTTGCTCCACCAGTTCATCAATGCATTCAACAAAAAATCTTAACCGCTCAGGCCCCTGCTCGGCGTAACGCCGCGCGTTTTCAAGCGAACCGTCGACATAAAACCCCGGTCGGTCAGGCCCGGCAAGTGTATCAAGACGCCGGGAGTCAAAACGGGTTTTCAGCATCATCATTTTTACGGTTTCGTAATCCTCGTAGTCATAAGGCAAGCTCGTCTCGTCCGACGTCAACCCGCGCTCTTGAATCGAAGGCAGAAGATTCGCGTCTGTTCCGGTGTAGACTGCCCCATCCCGCACCAATTCTTCCCACGCCCGCCGAATCTCCGGTTCCAATTCGGGATTCCCTAATGATTGCGCCTGAGGTATCTGAGAAGAAATCGCCGAAACGGCTTTTCTCTCCAGAGTCACGCTCACACGGTTGGATATTTTGCTTAATCGCGAAAACTCATATTGCTCGGGAGCAAATCCCTTTCCGAGCGGCGAAGCAAAAAACGCGCGGCTCCCATCCTCCCCTTCGCCAAGATCCATCAATGCTTTCCGGGTCGCCGCCTCCCTCACGTCGACAAGAATCGTTTCAGTTCCGGCCGGAATTATTCCCGTCATTTTTCCGACAAGATTTTTGAAAATATCCTTCCCGCGAAATTCGGGCAAAGTCTCAACCGTTAACACCCGGATTGTCGAATTTTCGTGTCGAAAATACACATAAGCGATCGTTTTATTTTGATCAACAAGTGTTCGGGCAACTCGGGGATATTGCCAAACAGGGCGGGACGGACGCCGGGCTTTTTCGGTTTCGGTCAAATTGACAAGAATGCAGGCTCTGCCTCCTCCCAGAAAGTGAACGTCAAGATTGTAAATATGGTTGTCCGCGTCCAAGATCGTCTCGCCTCGCAAAGACGCCCATAGAATATTTCTGCTTCCGATACCCGGTTCGGGCCTTTTTTGAACGGCAACGGCACTCCCGAGAGATTGTCCCCGCGATTGCCCGGCCGATTCGACAACCGCGATCCAGTAATGCTGTTCCCTTCCGTCGGGAAGCGTCACGGTCTGGTCTTCGATCTCCCGCGCAAGCTTCAATCCGGCCATTTTGATCAATGCCTGAAGATATTCCGGCGTAACGGTAAACACCCAGCCTTTTACTTCTTCGCCGTCCGGCAGTTTCTTCTTTTTGATTTCAACCTGATTCTTCCCGGGCGCCCAACGGATGAAAGTTTTTCCTTTTTCGCCGATCATTTCCCCGATCAAACGCAATGCCGCCAGTTGTTCCTCCGGAGTGAGATACAGCATCACATCGCTCGCGATCACGCCGTCATACTGTTCCCCTTCCGCGGGCTGATATTTCCGGACATCGGCCGTGATCAGCCGGGAAGGATTCAACTCTCCTAAATATTGCCGGGCATCCTCGATAATCTCATCGGCAAAATCGCTCCCCGTCAGATTGTGATAACCTTGCCCCCACAACTCTTTCAACAAACGCCCCATCCCCATGCCAAATTCAAAAATAGACGAATTCCGGTCCGGAAGTTCGGCGGTAATAGTCCCCACCGGAAACAGCTGCGCGGGATCCCCGAGTTTGCTTTTCTCAAAAATTCGGACAAATTTCCGCCAGTAATTCTCATTGTCTTCGGGCGTCACGCCGCTTTCCTCAAAATGCCTGACCGCTTCCGTCCAAACGGCGGGAACCGCAAAATCCCCTCCCGTCGAAGCGCCAACCATCGGGGTCGGCGCGGAGTGCAGCAACGAAGGCGTTGCGGCCAAAGAACCAACCATCGAAGCGCCAACCGTCGAGGTTGGAGCGGAGCGCAGAATTTCTTCTCCTCCTTCATTCGCAAACGATCCCGGCCTAAGAAAAGAAAGTTTTTCCCATCTATCCAAAACGGCATTCCCGATTGCAATATATTTCAGAGCAACTCTTCTCATTCCCCGATCCGACGCGGTCGTTGATTGAGACAAACGTTCCTGATCGGAGACGGAATACTGGTAGCCGTACAAATTTTCCGCATCATCAGACGACAACAACGTGATTGCAGAAGCAATATCCGCCTCCCGCGGGAAGGGAATATCTTTGTCCAAAAGAACTTCTGCGTTAGCTGCAAAAACAGGCTGAGTCGTAGATAATTGCGCCCAAAAAGCGTTTCCCCGGGCATCTCTGACATTCGTTTTAGGAATACGCAAAATCGTTCGCTGAAGAAAATAATCAAAAGGAGGGAACCGTTCCTGTCTTCCCTCCTCCTCCCAAACGGTCCTCATGGCGTAATAGGCCAAAACAGCTTTAGCCGGACGGCAAGTTCTGTCCGCATAATGGCAAAGACCATCCAGCATGGCCGGAAAAGCCGGTGATTCAAAATTTTGACGGTATTGTTCTACCTCATCAAAAAAGATCCTGTCCTCTTCCCCTTCATGAAGTCCGTCAACATCCAGGGTCCGCATCAATCCCGAGATTCCCCCCAATTGGCCGCGAACCGCCACAACGGCCGCAATTCCCGTGCTAGTGCCTTGGTAGTAATATTGATCCACTACGGTTTCGTCCCAGCTTTTCGGCTTATTTGAATTCAACTCGGCATCCCATGAAATGCTCCGCGATGCCGGAAGGGGATAAGGTGAAGGCCCCTGTTCTGCCGTCTCCATTCGTTCAATGGCCCGAATTTTTTCGATTTCATCCCAGGACATTTTTCCGTGAATATATCGGATGAGATTCATTTTCTCATCCAATCCTTTTGCCTCACGGATTTTCTGCCGCATGGTTTGGTACCGGTCGCGCCAGGCCTTCGTCCGCTCCCCCCAATTAATTTGCGCCGGAACGGAAATTGGCACCGTCGCCGTGGTCGGTTCAACAAAATCAGAATGCTCCCAAAACAATGAGGAATCAAAAACCCTTTTCTTCCCCGAAAAATTCACGGAAACACGGATTCCCCTGCCTTGCCCTGTCGACACCGTTTGTAAATCTATAACCTCTCCTCGCCCGTAGGCATCATGCTGAATAACCGGATAGGTTCCTTCCGCAAGCGCGGCTTTGATTTTTTCAAGCTTCCCCGCCGAATCCCCGCCCAAGGAAGCCCCGGTTGCTTGCTTTAAATCGCCTCCTTCCAAAATTCTCAAATTCCCGTCGTCCCCGTAAAATATTCTCAGGTAAGGATTATTCCCGCCCCAATCCTTATGAGGGGTATCCCACCGGCTCGCGCCGCTTGACTCCAAGGGAAGGAAAAACCCTTGTTTTTTTAACTCCGTTTTCAATTTCACAAGAAAATCATTCGCGTCCGTCGAGGTCCCGTCCCATGTCAGAATCCTGATGTCCAAATCACTGTCGGGCATGACATTTCCGGCCGCAGCGCTTCCGTTCACTTCAATGCCGGCCACGTTGTACGGCGAGCCGGTTTCCTCCGCCATTCTTTCGTTTTCTCTTTTGAGCACTTCGGAAACCGCTTCGATGATTTTTTCGCGAAAAACGGTTCTCAATGCTTCCGCGCTCCGGATTTCGCGGACATGGAAAGCTTTCGCCAAATAACCGCCGGGATTTTCCGTCAATAAACTTTTCGCGAGCACATCGCTTAATTTCATGGCGAATTGTTTTGTGTTTCTTCCGGCCCACCGGTCCGCCAGGGGGATGACCTTTCGGCTAAAAATCCGGAAATCCCGCGGAGACAATATTTCCCTTGCGGCAAGGGTCACTAAATCCAGAATTTGCCGGCGTGAAAGGGGTGTCTCATCTCTCCGCATAATCCGCTCATCCATGGCATCCACCAGCAAATAAGCGAGCCCTTGAGCGTAATCCCGCTCCGAAATGTCCCTCCTCTTTTTCTCCGCCGTGTCCGAAATCACCCGAAATGCCGCCCGGCCCAAAGAAACAAAGTCTTCCGGCCAAAACTGCCGGGCAACCGAAAGCATTTTCGGGAATTGAATCACACGGCAGACCTCCGGTCCCAAAACGCCAAGAGCTTCCTCTTCCAAAGCCTGCCGGGCTTCCTCCCAGGATTTAAACTGCCCGTCATTGAGTTTCCCGATAAACGATTCCAGTTCATTCTCATCGTCTTCCGCGAAATCTTCCGGTTCGGTCCCAGCGCCCATTTGAGTGTTTCCCAAAGACCGGGCGGACAATGTTTCTTCAGCCGCGGGAGCCCATAAATCCCCCTCCCGTGATTCCCATCCGAGCCGGTCAAGAACTTCTTCCGCGAATTCGGCCGGTTGAACGGGCTGAATTTCCTGAATCCGCGCGCCAAGAGACGCCGCCACCGCGGAATCCGGTGCCGCCGGAATCTCGGGGCCGGCAAGCTTCGAGGCGGTCCGGATATCATCCGCCAATTTCCCGGCTTCGAGTTTCTCCTTAAGAGAAAGCGCGGGTTGAACCGGAATCCTCGTCATGTCAGCCAATGCCGCGACGTACCGGGGCAGAGAACTCACCGCCAGATCGTTCCCCCGGACTGCCGCCGGCGGCAAAACATCTTTTGGAAGCGTCCCGGTTTTAAAAAATTGATTCAGGGCATTCGAGAACCGGAGTCCCGGCGTCAACGCCCCGAGCGACTGCCCGAGCGAGGAGTCCTGAAACGATTGCGATTTTTCGGCCGCGGCGCGGATCCTCTCGCGGGTCAGCTCTTTTTCTCCCGCCAAAGACTGAAGTCCCCGCTTGAACCGTTCGAGTTGAAACTCGAATTTTCTCCGGATTTCCGACAAAACATTTTCCCGGAGTGTCTCAAGCTCCTTTCCTATTTCTCCCAATATCTCTTCCTTGCTTTTCCCGCTGAGATTTCCCGTCCCGAATTTATCCACATAAGCCTTGAGCAGAAGGTCCAGATAATCCGTGTAGCGGGAAGCCTCTCCCACGCGCTTCTCCAGGGAAAGTCTCCGGATCACTTCATCCCGCCAGATTTTGAGCGTTTTCCGGAAGACGGGCTCATCCAAACCGGCGATCATTTTCAGCGTAGAGTGCCTTACGAACGCGTCGTAAAAAGTGGTTTGAAAATAATCGCGGTAGGATAATTTTCCCCGCATCACTTCGCCGTAACGCTCTCCTCCTTTCAACGAGAGGATGTTGGGCGTCACCAGCGCGTAGGAATAGCCTTTCGTTCTCAGGCTTTCCGTAAACCCCCGCGTGTGAAATCCGCCGGCAAGAACAATCGCCGAACGCTTCCCTTCTTTTTTCAAAAGCCTGGCCAGATTCTGATGCAACGCCTCATCCCGGAGAACCGCGAGGCGGTAGAATTCTTCGGCCGGACGGAAAAGTCCGGGTTCGGAAACAAGGGAAAGATAATCTCCCCGGGAAGATTCAAACGCGTGAAGCGCTCCCCGGGTCAGTTCCAGCGAAGCCAAATCTTCCAGTAATGCGATTTTGTGATACCGCCCGGCCATTTCCCTTTGTTCGGGCGTCGTCATCAAATCCCGCTCAACGGCATTCAGCATCGCGTCGAGTTCGTCAAAAATCCGGGTCCCTTTGATCGCGCCGAGCGTTTCGCCGAATCCCAAAAGCTCCCGCATCCGGGGCGACAAATCAAGCGCCTCCCCCAACGCGGAGCCCAAATCAAGAAGATATTTCAGAAAACCCACGGAATCCGTCCGCCCGGTCGAAAAATCCTGATACCGGCCGTTCAATTCCATGATTTGATCCTTGCTCATCCTCACCGCGGCCCGCTCCTTCAGCCGGTCCGCCAAAGCGCGGACGGACGCCTCCAGGCCGGCATCCTGGGCCGAAGCTTCATTCCCGACGGATTCCAACAGCGCCTTCAGGTGAGAATATTTTTCTTCCGCCAAAAACCGTTCATCATAAAATCCGGCTCTCAGGTATTTGAGAAAATCGAGAAGCGAAAGCTGTTCCCGCCGGAATGCCGTCACTTTTTCATGAAACTCGTTCAGCGGAGGCGAATAAACTCCCTCGCGTTTTTCATCCAATCCGGTCGTCAGGACTTGCAACATCTTCAGAATCTTTTCTTTCCCGGCCGTTGCCCTCAAATAGGCCAGGTAATTCGCCTCGTAAAGTTTCCAATCCTCAATCCCGCAATAGACCGCCTCCGCGGAATTGAATACCGCGGCCAACTCTCCGCCCGTAATCTCTCCCTGTTCCAAATAGCTCGCGAAAACTTTCTCTTTAACCTCGTTAACGGGAAACGCGCGAAAAAGCGTGGGGTCCAGAACGCCCTTGCCTCCCTCCAAAGCCACCAGCCCGATTCCGTAATTCCTTTGGAGATAATCCATCAAAAGGCGGATATGCTCCTGGGCATCGATCACGGCATGAGCATCCTGAATCAACACAATCGATGGCGCTTCTTCCCCTGCGCGATGGATTTCCTGTATCATCCCCAATTCCCCGGGGATTGAAATCTGATCCAGAGAAAGCGTTTCACCTGAAGAACCGGGCAAATCGGAAACCGGAAGGAGATTTTGAGCCAGAGTTGTGTTGGTCACGGTGAAGGAAATCAGCGTGAGAAAGGCAACCACTTTAATCCAGGAAAGACCGCGCGCCTTATTCGCGATCAATTGTAAAAATCGAATATGGACCCTTTCCCTTACCGACGTCATGAGGTTCTGTTTTCCCTTTGCTCCAGAAATATTTTCATTCCCGCCTGATTTGCTGAAACTTCCTTCGAAATTTATTGCCTGCCTTTGGATATAAGTAACGTTAAATGAGACCTAAAAACAGAAATTTAAAATCTTATTAAATGTTCTTTATAAATATTAACACACAAATATCCCTCTGCCAAATCTTCTATGGAAATTTTCAGATAACTTGGGATGGAATTGATTGATTTAGAGCTATTTTGATATGGATTAATATTTAATGTTTGGAGGTAAGAGAATTACTTTTTCTTCTTGTTAGTGTTTAGTGCGGAAACTTGCGCGGAAAATTGATCCTGATCATAAGCCACCGAGATTGCATCTTCAAGTCTCACCTTACCTTGCGAATAAAGCTCAAACAGGTGAGCATCAAAAGTCCTCATTCCATATTTCCCGCCGGTTTGGATATCCGATATGATCCGGAACGTCTTGGATTCCCGGACCAGATTTTGAATAGACGATGTTGCCACCATAAATTCGACCACCGCGACCCGCCCTTCTCCGGAAGGTCTCGGCAAAAGAAGCTGGGAAATAATAGAAGTGATGGACGAAGCCAGCTGGGTACGGATTTGAGGCTGTTGATGAGCCGGAAACGCGTCAATAATGCGGTCCACTGTCCTTCCGGCTCCCGTCGTGTGAAGAGTCGCCAAAACCAGATGCCCGGTTTCCGCCGCCGAAACCGCCGCTTCCATAGTCGCCAAATCACGCATTTCTCCCACAAGAATCACATCGGGATCCTGGCGAAGCCCTTTGACCAGGGCCTCATGAAACGAAGAGACGTCCACGCCGACTTCCCGCTGATTGATAATGGAATTGTTGTGCTCGTGATAATATTCGATCGGATCTTCAATGGTGAGAATATGGCAATTTCGCTGCGTGTTGATGTAATCCACCATCGTCGCGAGTGTCGTTGTCTTGCCGGATCCCGTGGGTCCCACCACCAGAATCAGCCCGCGGGGCCGGTGCAGCAATTCCTTCACTTTTTCGGGAATCCCAATCTCCTCAAACGTCAACAGTCGTTTGGGAATTTGCCTCAACGCAATCGCGTAACACCCTTTTTGCCGGAAAACGGAAACACGGAAACGGGCTTCTTTGCCGAACGAAAAACCGAAATCAACACCCCCGACTTCTTCAATCTTCTGCCGGTAATGCTCCGGAGTGATGGATTTCATCAAAACTTCGGTATCCTTCGTCTCAAGCAAAGCCTCCTGGCCGCCGCAAGGCACAAGCTTCCCGTGGACGCGAAGCATCGGCGGCCTTCCCACCGTCAGATGAATGTCTGAAGCGCCGCTTTTAACGCAACTTTCCAGAATCCGGTCCATTTCCATGCCAGCCGCCCTTCTTTTAAAGCAGTGCGTCCAATTTCTCTTTAATCTTACTTTTCGGATGCGCGCCGACGAGCTTGTCCGCTTCCTGGCCTCCCTTGAGAAAAATCATCGTGGGAATGCTCATAATCCCGAAACGCATCGCCGTTTCCTGATTGTCATCGACATTCACCTTCAAAACCTTAACTTTTCCCGCGTATTCCCGGGACACTTCGTCCAAAACCGGCGCCAACGCCTTGCAGGGCCCGCACCACTCCGCCCAGAAGTCCACCAAAACGGGGATCGCCACATTGATTTCCGCGTCAAACGTTTCATTGCTTGCCTGAACAATATTTCCCGACATGAACCGTCTCCTTCCTTTTCTGTTCGTAATTTTCCGATGCCCCGCGGCACATTCAAAAACCGCTCCGGCAAATAAAAAACCAATCTTCCCTCAAAATTGCGTTAGTAGCACATTTTAGACAAACCTTCGAAATAATGAAAGACTAAATTAAGGAGCCCCAGCGCGATAAAAAAAACAGGGGCGGTCTTCAAAAATTTCGGGACGCGGGAAAAATCGAGCCGCTCCGAAATCCCGGCCATAAGGCCCCACGCCATCGCCGCTCCCGCGCCGGCGCCGAGGCCGTAGCTGACCTGTTCAAAGAAAGACATCCCGGAGAAACCCGCCACAAGGGCCGCGGCAAATAAAAGAACCGCGCCCGCTTCAAACCGGCGGAGAGAAAAGAACCGCGCGCCCGCTTGATAGATCAAAAAACTGCCGAACAACAAAAACGCTGTTTTACCGCAGGCGGTTTCCCACCAGGCGGGCGTCAAGGCGTCCAGGCCGGCCGAAAGTAACGCCGCGGCGGCAATCATCAGCCACAAAAAAACGGCTTCGGCGAACACCCCGCGGGGCGTTCGCTCGGACGGCGAAAAATAGCGCAGTCCCAGCCCGCAAATAAAAACCAGATTGCTTCCCAGCGCGGCCACTCCAAAAATAAGTAAAAGTTCCTTCATAGGGCAAGCCACCTTTTCTGAAGAGAATATTTCAGGCAGGCCAGAAAAAATCCGGTCCCCAGAAAAACCGTCCCCGGATGGACCGGGCCCGCCCATTGAGCCCCCCGCGCGAGCAACACATGCCCTCCGAGCAGAGCAAACACAAAAACAAGACCGATTTTCGATTTTGTTTCCAGGGTTTCATTTTTGAAAATCAGAAGTCCGTTCAGTAAAATCGCGGGGAAGAAAATCCCCGCCGAAGCGGTCAGCGCGGGGAGGCAGAAATTACAGGCGGCGTCCGCCCCCGCGACAATCGCCAAAAGTCCGGCCGCCCCAATCCCTTCTTTGAGAAAAGGCTTTTTCAATTTCCCCGCCAGCGCGAGAACAGCCTGCGAGATGAATAAACTTGCCGCGAACACGAAAGAAAACAGCACGGCGCCTTCGGCCAGCGGCACCAGAAGCAAAGCCGGCACGAGAGCAAAACCCAGCTTGAAAAGCAATTCGTCTTCTTTCATCATTCCGGCTGACTCCGGCGTTTAGAAACCGTTCCGGGCGAAAAAGAGTCCAAAAGCGGAGCGACGGCATTCATCAGCAAGAGAGCGTAAATTCCGGCCGCCGGAGTATCCTGACCGATTTTCAGTAAAACCGTCAAGGCGCCGGCACCGGCGGAAAAAATCATCCTTCCCCGGAACGTCACGGGAGCCGTCACAAAATCCGTCACGTAAAAAAAGGCGAATAGAAGCGTGTTTCCCGCGAGAAGATCCGCCAAAGGATTTCTTCCAAAAAGCCACGAAAGCGTTCCGAAAGCGGCCAGATAAAAAAACGGGCTCCAGAGCGGAATCAGACGGCGCGTCACCAGAAGCGCCGCGCCGAACAAAACGGCCGCTTTCGAGACATCGCCCATCGTCATTCCCGTCCCCGTTTCGAGAAAAACAGAACCCCAATCCGGGCCGGTCAAAACTTCCCGGGAAATAACCGCGTCGAATCCGGGGAGAACCGTCAAAACCGCGAATCCGACAAGCGGCGGATTGAACAAATTCTGTCCCAATCCCCCGAAAATCATTTTCCCCAGAAGAATCGCGGCGAAACTGCCGAGAAGCACCGCCCACCAGGAAACGCCGGGCGGCAGAAGAAAAGCGAAAAGAACCGCGGTCGTGGCGGAACTCCATTCGCGGATCCGGAACGATTTCCCGAAAGCGCGTGACCAGAAAAGTTCCGCCAAAACGCAGAAAATCACCGAGAGAGAAAACGTTTGGACCGCGCTCCAGCGAAAAACCCAGACGGAAGCGGCCAGTACCGGCAGCAGCGCGGCGAAAAAGCGCCGGGACATCCGCGACGTTGAATCGGGCGTTCTTAAAAAAGGAGGCTGTTTCGTGTCCGTGAGCATCATACCGGAAAAATTCCTTTCGCTTCCAGAACCCATTGAAACATCGGACGTTTCGAAGGGCACACATACGAACAATTGCCGCATTCAATACAACTCTCGGGCTCCAAAGTCCTGAGCCGGTCAAAATTTCCGGTCTCGACCGACAACGCGATCAGACAGGGATTGATCCGGGAAGGGCACGCCTGAACGCACAATCCGCACCGGATGCACGGTAAAACTTCCTGCGCCCTGGTGTCTTCCGGCGGAAGCGCGACAATGGCCTGAGTCCCCTTGATCACCGGCGCATTCAAATCTTCCACGCACACGCCGGTCATCGGCCCTCCCATCAGCACCCGTTCCGGTTTCCTCAAAAATCCTTTGCAGTTCCGGACCGCGTCGTTAAAAGAGGTCCCGATCTTCACCAGAAGATTTTTGGGCTCCGGAAGGCATTCACCCGTCACCGTCACAATTCGCTCGTAAAGCGGTTTCCGGAATTTGACCGCGTCCAGAATAGCGAGCGCGGTGGCGATATTGAGGACCAGAACATCTCCCGCCGGATTTCCGCCGGGGCGAAAATCCGGAAGAATTTTCCGGATCAGCAGAGTTTCTTCCCCCTGCGGATAACGCGCCGGAACGCAAACCACCTCCAGAAAATTTTCCGAAAGGCTGAAGAGTTTGCTTTTGACCCTCTCAACCACTTCGAGCTTGTCGTCTCCGACCGCCAGATAAATTTTGGGAAGTTTAAGAATCCGTTTAAAAAGCCTGGCCGCTTCGACAATTTCCAGGATGTTTTCCATCATGAGAATATAGTCGCTCGTCAAATACGGTTCAGCCTCGACGCCGTTCAAAATCAAGGCCCGCGCGCTTCGCCCTTTCAAGGCGTCCAGTTTGAGATGCGTCGGGATTCCGCCCCCCGCCATTCCGATGATTCCGGCTTCCTTGATAACAGCCGAAAGTTCTTCGAGAGACAAATCGGTGTTTTCCCGGTCGGCCATTGCCGGATCCGGAGTTTCTTTTTCGTCCGGTTCGATCACGATGGCAGTCCCTTTCCCCAGCACCGGATGCGGAAACTCCCCGATTTCTTTCACGGTCCCGCTTGTGCTCGCGTGCACGGCCGCGGAGGAGGCGTTTCCCGGCTCGGCAATTTTTGTGCCGGTCAGAACCCGGTCCCCCTTTTTTACAATCGGAACCGCAGCCGGTCCCCGGTGCTGAATCAGCGGAAGGGTCAAGAGAGAAGGAAGGCGCGCTCTTTTAATTTTGGGATTGAGAAGACTCATTTCCTTCCTGGGAGAAGGAAAAACGAGCATCTGTTTTGAAATGCGAAATTCCATGCAATTCTGCCCTCCAAGCTTGTTTGGATTGAAGAACTTTATATAATCCCACGTCGCCCCGTCGAAAGTCGTCTTTCGACACTAGCGGCTATGTCATTATGCCGCGTCGCTAGGCCGGGGCCTCCGGAGCGAAGACCATCGGGGTCTTCGCGGAGTGCCGCGAGTTGAGGAATCGCGGCCTGGGACCCTTGCGCTGGAAAAACAGCGCAAGGGCTGTTTCACTGTAAATTCGGCCGGAGAACTTGACAACGGTCAACGCTTCGCTTTTGCCCGTCGGCCGGAGTTTCATAACTCCGGCACGCCGGCTGAAACTGGTTGGTTTCAACCTTCGTAAGTTCTGTCCTCATTTAAACTTCCGCTCCGGAACCCCTCAAGGTCCAGCGCGACGTAATGAAAACCAAAAGACTTCAGCGTCCGGATCATTTCCTTCCGGAATGCCT
>Ga0172375_10003073_pt1 | contig 25619 bp, 23 predicted proteins | sample LakKiv1m_FD_114537 | JGI IMG/M metagenome (GOLD analysis project Ga0172375, IMG submission 114537) | Freshwater microbial communities from Kabuno Bay, South-Kivu, Congo - kab_092012_11.1m | ecosystem: Environmental > Aquatic > Freshwater > Lake | place: Democratic Republic of the Congo...
TCCGGCAACGTGGTCTCCACCCTCGTTTGCAGCTCCGTAGCGAAGCACAAATGCGGCATCTGTAGTCCCTGCCGCTATCTGGATCGTATCCGCTCCCAGGCCGCCTGCAATGTTTACGTGGTTGTTTGAAGTATTACCCTCAACATTATTCATCTTGATGCTTATCAGGTCATCTCCTGAGCCGCCGGACAGAGTAATATCGTTATTGCTGAACGACTGCGCATTGGCAATCGTGAACTTCAGCGTATCGTTGCCGGTACCGCCGTCCATGAGGACGTCGTTTCCGTGAACAGCATTATGCTCTGTAAAGTTCAGCACCATCTTGACCGAGTCGACACCATCTCCACCATACATGGTAAAGTTGTTGCCGGCCACATCCGCCCCACCAAGGAATTTAAGCGACATATTCACGACGTCATTACCTGAGCCGCCATCCATGGTGAAGGTATTGTCAGCCACACTAAGAGCAACATCGAATTTTCCAGCCATATTCATGACATCATTGCCGTCACCGCCGAGCATATGGAAGTCGTTGGTCGAGACAGATGCATACCTTGTATTAGTATCAGCGCGCACCACTACATTCATGTTTAACGCCATTACATCATTACCGTCACCGCCAGTCATGGTAAAGTTATTGTTGTAGACCACGACAGACGACGTGCCAGACATGAATAAGTCAAGATTGAGATTCATCTTGTCAGCGCCGGCGCCTCCATCCATCGAGATGGAGTTCGTCTCGAACCAGTTTGAAAAACCGGCAGCATGCATGTCCACATTCATATTGAGAGCCATTACGTCATTACCATCGCTACCAGTCATCGTAACGTAATTATGATGGAACCACCCGGCATAATAAGCAGAGGGATTCGTCATGCTCATATCAACGTTCAGATTCAGCGCAACATTGTCAGCGCCGTCACCGCCACCAACGTAAAAAGTATTACCGTGTATGTTGTTGTAGGACGAAGCCTGCACGCCCATGTTGACATTCATCAGGAGCTTGTCAGCGCCGTCAGAACCATTCATTATGAACGAATTCGAAACAACTTCCCGTGTTCCCGTACCACCCATTATAGCAAGGTCGAAGTTCATCCGCATGTTATCGGATGCATCGCCGCCGGCCATCGAGAAGTGGTTCCATTCATGCCAGGTTATAGTTGTGCCATTCGAGCTGGTGTCTGTACCGCCGAACTGGTCGGCAGAAGTGGTACGTGCACCCAGTAAGCTGAAATTCAAGTCCATCAGCATGGCATCCTTGCCTGCGCCGCCAGACATGTACACATCGTTGGCCGTTACCAGGTTTCCGCAACTTTGCGTTTCAGCGGTCAGCTTCATCGAAACATCCAGGCAGAGAGCCATGTTGTCAGTCCCATTGCCGCCAGACATGGATAAATAGTGGGATTGGAATGAGCAGTAACTGTAGACAGCGATATGGGCGTCAAAACTCAACCTCATATAGTCATTGCTTGCTCCGCCGGACATGCTGACAACATTGTTGCTGACAGTACCGGAGAATACATCCATGTCAAACAGCATCTTGTCAGCACCGTTTCCGCCATTCATGTCTATGGTATTGCTGTCGGCACCGGCCCAGACAGAATCATTCCCAGCTGGCTTCACATCAATATCCACCTGCAGAAGATCAGCACCCGAACCGCCGGTCATATAGATGTCGTTGCCGGAGAAATAGGCATAAGCCGTGGATCCACCCTTAGCCGTGACATCAATGTTCACCTGCAGGACATCATTTCCGTCACTGCCATACATGTCGAACTCGTTATCCCCAACATCGGCCGAACCAAAATAAGTTCCGCTGCCAAGCACATCGACCGTCACCAGCAGCTTGTCAGCACCCGAACCGCCGGACATGCCGATAAGATTATCGCTGAAACCGGCAGCAGCATAGGCAGATGTCCCGCCACGCGACGCGGCAAAGGCATCAGCATGGGCAACCACCTGCAACACATCATTGCCATCACCGCCAACCATGCCCGCACCGCCTGTCCCGTTGGTGATATTGTTGTCATCGATATTGGCACCGACATAGGCATAGGCAGAGTCAGTACCAAGCCCCGAAGCCAATGCATTCAAATTAACCCGCAGAACATCATTGGAATTACCGCCCGACATGTAGATGTCGTTGTTGGAGTCATAGGCGAAAGCATAGTTATAGGTAAAAGCCTGCGATGCCAAACCAATGGCATCTAATGTCAACCTAATCTGGTCCGCACCAGAACCGCCAAGCATGCTGATATCATTATAAGAAACATATGCGTCGGCCGATGCATATGTCCCGCCAACAGCCTGGGCATCCACATCGATCTTAGCCTGCAGAAGATCATTGCCGGCTCCGCCATCCATGGTAATGACATTGTAACTGGCATAGCCATACGCGAAGGCATAATAAACGGCACTCGACGTTCCCCATGCCTTAGCCAGGGCATCCAGTTCAATATTCATCACCAGCTTATCAGCACCATCGCCGCCAGACATGCTTATTTCATTGTAGGTAGCATAGACATACGTGGCCGTGGCATAATAGCCTCCTCGAGCTTCTGCATTCAGGTCGATACCAACCTGGAGCAAATCATTACCTGTCCCGCCGTCCATATTGATATCATTATAAGAGGCATAGACTTCGGCAGAAACCCAGGTCAAGCCGCTGACGAAGGCATCCACGCCGATATTCAGGATCATTTTATCGACACCATCGCCGCCAACCATGTCAATGGTATTATAATCGGCACCTGCATAGGCGTAGGCATAAGAATTTACAGACTTAACAACAGCCGACGCCATAACATCAATAGTCGCCTGCAGCAGGTCGTTACCAGCTCCGCCATCCATGCTGATGTCATTGTAAGAGGCATAGACATGAGCATATGCAGAGTATCCCGCGTCCAATCCAATACCAGCAAGATTGATACCCACCAGCAGCTTGTCAGCACCAGTGCCGCCATCCATGGCAATGTCATTGTAACTGGCATTGACACCGACCCGTGCAGCATAAGAGGCATCCGACGCAGTTACCGTGGCCACAACGTCCATATCGATATTTACTGAAAGCTTGTCGGCACCGGCTCCACCATCCATGCTGATGGTATTGGAAGCGACAGTGTTATCAGAGGCATAGCCCCAGGTGGTCCCGGTAGCAAAGGCATTCACATCGATATTCGCCAGTAGAACATCGTTGCCTGCTCCGCCATCCATTATGATGACATCGGAAGAAACATAGTTGTAGGCATAACCGGTATACCCGGCATCTGCATTTATATCCACCTGCAGGAGATCGTTGCCTGCTCCGCCGTACATGGTGATGTCGTTTGCCGTGACAGTGGCGCAATATGATAACTTGGATCCCGCTTCAACTTTTACCAGCAGCTTGTCATTGCCATCTCCGCCGTCCATCGAGAAACCGCCGCCAGTCCAAACTACAAGACTTGTCGTGTGACTGACCCCTGGTACCCACGTGTTCGAACTAGGACCCGTCCAGTGTCCACCGGTCGTGTAATCGTTGTGGTGCGTACCGCTGCCATTTTGCTGAACACCAAGCCCCGCGAGATTCAATTGCAGCGTGTCATTACCGGCTCCGCCATCCATGGTGATAAAATTCTGCGAAACATCACCCACCGCAGCGACATTCAACTTCAGGGTATCATTGCCGGCGCTGCCCGTCATGCTGATGTCATTATCGTCAACACCATATCCCGCGGTAATATCTAAAACGAGAGTGTCATTGCCCGCACCACCGCCCATCGCGATATCATTGTTATAAACATTCAGGCCGGCATCCAGGTTCAGGCGCAGCTGATCATTACCCAGTCCGCCATCCATGGTGAAAGCGTTGGTTACCTTGCCTCCCATGTTGCTGGTGGCATCAACTGTAACAATGAGCTGGTCGGCGCCGCTCAGGCCATCTTCAAAAACATAAAGTCCGCTCCACTGATTAGCCGAAAAATCTATGTGAAGATGATCGTCACCTGCAGTTCCCGTAAGCATCGCATTACCAGAGCCGGTAGTTTTGATCAGGTGTTGGATTGACATAGTTATTATCTCCTAAGCAGGTTGCACTTGTCCGGTTTTTCAGTTTTTTATAACGCAAAAATCATTTCAGAAAATGAAAGCCCCACACTCCAAAAAAATAAACACCGCTGGCAATTGTGAAAAATTAGACGAATCGTGGCATTGCGTCAACCAGAAACGTGATATTGTTTTTTTAACGCGGTTAGAATGCCAGACTCCTCTTCGGCTGTTCGCACTGAGGCAAGGCAAATCAGCCCCCCCCATTTCCCATTAGCCAATCCGTTAATTAGCAAGCCTTTGGGCGACTGAACGCAGGGGAGAGCACTTGAGGAATGTTCTTAATATACTCGTTTGCCGTTGACGCCTGCTCGGTTCCTGGTGCAGAATCCCCCGGAAGATTTAAGAATATGAGACTCGTTCATGCAAGAAACCCCTGAAAAAGCAATCTCCCCTGATTTTACATGGAAAAAGATCACGGAAATGTACCGTCAGCTCGGCGGCATAGCAGATAATGCGTGCCTGAAGGATGGAGCTATGGGGCGCGGCGTCTTCCCGGTCGATCCTTTGAAGCCTGTTTTGATCCATGCCCCGAAAAACCTCCTGTTTCCCGTAGTTGATGTTGAATTCACAAACGGCGCACTGCGCATCAAGGAAAACGCGGCCAGCGTTGGCTTGCAGGAAAGGGAATTCTTCGACACTTACCAGGCAACTTTCTCCTGGGGAGCTGGCGGCCGTGAAGATTGCGTTGCTTTTATCAATGCCATGGACGCTCTTCCTTCCGAAGTCCGCGAGATAATGACAAAAGATATTGGTTTGCCGTTTTTCTTTAAAGGATCGGTCGAGGAGCGGGCGCAAAAACGATTTATGAAATCGCGCATGATCCGCAGCCAGGGCAGGCAAGTCATTATGCCGATCGTGGAACTGATCAATCACGGTGTGCAAGGCGTCGAATTTCAATACAAGGATGGCATTACTGTTACAGGAACATTTACCGGCGAGGTGCTGACGCGCTACAACCTTAACGATCCTCTTGGTGTGCTGGCCACATGGGGCTTTGCCAGTCCAGAACCAAGGGCGTTCAGTCTGCCCATGCGCCTGCCCCTGGGTTCCGGCCATTTAACCATCCATCGTAACTTCATGGAAAAGACAAAACTCGACAACATCCAGGCACCAACCGTTACAACAGATGGCGACGATACCGCATTGTCTTATCTTTTGCTGGGTGATGTAAAGTCTCCACGGTTACCGAAAAGCATTTTCTACCGCTTCATGAAAGACCGGAGTGTTGAACAATCCGTTGCGGAAGAATTATTTGACCGCATCCAGCATTTCAACAGGATGAGATTCCTGAAACTGCGGTCTACCATTGACGGACTCGACGGGCAAGCGGCCGCCATTTTGCGGCAAGTGGCGCAATATCAGCTGCAGGCGTTATCCTGTTACATGGGCATTCGGGAGCTGTAAAGCAGCCGATACGACAGGAATTGCCACCGGAGATCGCGAAGCAGAGAGAAAATCCCGTCTAAAGGAGCTGAATGGCACGTATCGTCATGTGCTGGGAGTTGGGTGGAGGCCTTGGCCATGTAGCACCCATGAAGCCACTGGCGGAAGCTTTGAGGGCGCGTGGACACGAGGTTTGCTTCATAGTCCGCGAAACTCTCGCCGCCGAGCTTCTGCTGGATCCGGTTAATTTGCCCTGGTTTAGGGCCCCCTTGCAGGTGGAACCTGTGATCCCCTTTCGACGGCCAACCCTGAACATGGCGCACATCCTGCACAATAATGGCTTTCACAACAGCATTGCCCTGATCGGCCGCCTGCGTGCCTGGCGTAACCTCTTCGACACCCTCCAACCTGAAATACTGGTGTTTAATCACAGCCCCACCGCTCTCGTGGCAGCACGCGGCCTCAAGGCAAAACGCATGCTGGTAGGAAACGGCTTCGATATCCCGCCCGCCACCATACCACTGCCTCCTTTCAATGTTCGCTATGCCAGCGTGGACCTGCAGGCTGATGAGGATAAAGTAACCTCATGCATCAACGAGGCACTGGCCACCTTCGGCACAGAGCCCCTGAAAAAACTGGCAGATATATACCAGAGCGAGGCGTGTGTGCTGTTTACCATTAAAGAGCTGGATCATTATCCAGGCCGCATCGCAGGGGACTACTGGGGATCAACCCGTCAGGATTCTGGCGTTGCGCCACAGTGGCCCCTGAAAACGGGAAGGCGCGTGTTTGCCTACCTTAAGCCTTTTAAAACCCTGCCTTCGCTTTTGACCACGTTGAAAAAGTCAGGCCACCCCATCCTTGTATACATGAATAATGTACCCGCTGATTTGAAGCACCAGTTCACCAGCGAGAGCATGAGTTTCTCCGCCCAGCCCGTGGACTTTGAAAGAACAATGCAGGACAGCGATCTCGTAATCTGTCATGCCGGGCACGGCACTTCCAGCGCCAGCCTGCTGGCAGGCAGGCCTCTTCTGGTTCTGCCCCTCAATCTCGAACAGCGCATGGTAGCGGCGCGGGTGGTTGAGAGCGGTGCAGGCCTTGCGGCCCCGGCGTTGGCCCCGGACGCGATGGAAAAGAAATTCCATCGGCTCATGGCAGAACCGGCATTCAGCGTCGCCGCCATGGCAATAGCTGAACGATACAAAACATTAGATGCAGGAAAACTGCCAATGCGTTTCGCGGACCTGGCCGGCAAACTGCTCGGATGTTGACATGTAAATTCTTCCAATAGCGATGCAATTCCGGGCTACAGCCTTATCCATTCTACAGGAAGCAGGTCTTTCGTGTCGAGATACCCGTGGGGACGAGGCAGGATTCCAAAAGGCATTTCCGGATCGGCGTGCTCCCCGGCAAACCACCTTGCCGGCGAGATCACCGTTTTGTCCTGCCGCCCGTTCAACCAGGCTCCCCACCACGAGAAAGAGGAATTGGCAATGATATGGGTGTTGCACTGCGACATCAGCAGCAGGTCTTCGACTGGACGAAGACCATCAATGAAAACAACTCTGTCGTCATGGAAATAATTCCGGCACCAGGGGATGTCGTCAGAAAAGCAGAGGAAAATCGTGCCGGAGTCAACCCGGGCCATAGCCCGCTCATAGTAGTCTGTCCCGCTCAGGTCAACGAAATGGGGATTCCCCACGTAGTCACCACGCCTTAAGTGTATCGAGCAGGCCTTCTTGCCGCGGAAAGGCGCAAATCGGGTGCGGAGCCGGTCAGCGACACCGGCAGAGGGTGTCAGGAAAGCGCGAACCTCAGTTTCACAGTGCTTGAAATACTTCTCGCTCTGGAAATATCCCAAAAGGTGCGTCGACTCCTTAATGATAATTTCCTGGAAACAGAAGGCTTGTTCAACATACGGCTGCGTTGACGGAAGCTCTGCCTTCTGCGGCAGGGGTTTCTCGAATGTCGCCGAATAACGCCATGGCGGAAACGCAAATTCACATCCGTGCCTTCGAGCAACCCCGATGGTCGCTGCGATCTGAAACAGCTGGTTACCCAACCGCCCCATCCGGCCAAAATTCCTGAAGGTTACGAACACGGCCATCCTTCCTTTTTTCTTCGTAAATGGGCACGAATTAAAACATGAGTCCGGCCGGACGTCAACGGCAGGCACATCGGGAAGCCGGCACATTCAGCAATTGTACAACCAGCATCGCCGGCCAAAACCCTGCCGTTAAATTCAACCATAACTTCTCTTGATTTACAGGTTGGAAAGCAAAATGGGATCTGCTTATATTCCTTCATGGCTAATCGCCCATCGTTCCCTGCAACTAACTGCAATATAACCGGTTACAGAGAACAGTTTTTATAAAAAGATTCACCTTAAGATACACTGGGAAAGAGCACGGATGAGAATCGCGATATCAGGCAGTGCCGGTATAGGCAAATCTTCCCTGGCAAGATCCCTTGCAGAAAGGCTGGGGATATCTTTGATCACAGAGAATTACGAGATCCTGCTGGACAGACCCGACAAATTCACCAAACATGACCAGGTTGCCGCCCCGATTATGGAGATATTCTTCGCCAAACAACGGCTTGAAGAAGAGTATGGCAGTTTCGTTACCGACCGCTGTCCCGTTGATCTGTTCCATTTCTGGATGAAAATGGGGCTGTGGAAGCGGGAGGATGAGACCGAGCGTCTACACAACATGGCAGTACAACAGGTCAGGCAATATGACCTGCTGGTGCTGCCTCCCTGGGGCCTGTTGAATATCACTAGAGACCAAGCCGCCGAAGATTCCAAGAAAAGGGCGTCCAACAGATATGTGCAGATGTACAACCATGCCTCGATAACCGGTTTAGCCATGCTCTGGATGCCTGCAGACCGGATTTTCTTTCTGCCAAGTACCAGCCAAAGCTTGGATGAACGAGTTGAAGAAGTGATAAGGGCCATTTCATACCTGAAGAGCCGATCACCTTAAGAAGCCAGGGACGCTGCCCCTGAATCTCTATTTCGACTTCTCTTGATTCTTGGCGCTAATGACCTGCTGAACAGCCTTCTTGGTGTCCGAATCTATCTTTGTGTACAGCCAATCCGCAAAAAGAGGCTGAAGATCCGGGTTGTACACGTAATGTATTATGTTCCAGGCCAGATTGTTCATGGGCTTACGTCTTCCGCAAATCTTGAAGTCCCTGAAACCCATATTATAAAAGGCCGTTATCTCCTCATGGGTTAAATAACAGGCGCGCCTGCCGTCAGGATTCCTGTTGTCCTGGAGGACGTTTACAGAGCCTTTGCACGAGCTTTTCTTCAATGCCTGTATCTCTTCTTTCAACTTGTCGGATTTATCGAGGTTAAACTGGGAAGTCAGCGTTTGATGCTGGCGCCGGTTCGGGCAACCATAAATGCACTCCTCGTTAACAAGGATTTCCGTCTTGCTCCTGTCCAGTTTGTCCATCAGATCAAGGTCGAACATGTGGTCCGTATGAATGACAACCCGGTCATAACGCTTCTGCATTTCCAGGTACCACTCAACCTTCCGCTCAGGATTCTCAATGAAACTCTTCACGACCGATGTCGTCTGCGACAATCCAGGCTTCTTTTCCCTCAGGTAATCCGCGAGCAGGTCACTTCCCAGAATGACACCGTTTAAACCGCATTTATCGTCGAGACATTCCAGCAGCCTGTGTGATTCCGGATCGTCCAGATGCTTTTTTTCGAGAACAAGGTTGGAAAAAGTCAGGAGGATACCAACTCCGCGGGCGTTCAGAGCCTTGAAGTAGGTTGCGGTATCGTCAAAGAATTTGACATTCATATTCATCCGTCCGCCGTTCCATATCACATCCGGAGCATCATGGAATGATTTCAGAACGTGGGAGATACGCAACTGCCTCATGAAATTAAGGACATCAGTCAGCAGCTTTCGACGAATGAAAAGCCCTGTAATATTCCACTTTATCTCCGGCCAATCCGGATTAATCAGATCCTTGGGACGTTTCAAATCAAACAGTGTTTTATCCGTCAGGACATGTTTCTTGCGATCAAGCTCCAATTCCTTGACCTTTTCCTCTAACTCCTCATAAGTAGGTTTAGCATTCATGACTCTTCCCCTCAAACCAGCGATTCCGTCTCCTGGCTTTATATCTCTTCAGTTATGGTTTACAGACAATTACCTTCATGAAAGCGGCAGAATCCATGGATGTTTATGCCTGTTTCGCAACCCCAAACGGGCAGATAAAATCACAAACTTCATCAATTGGCAAGATAAGTTCGGAATGAACCCGTCTGATTAACCAGTCCAATAGAATGCATTCACTCCGGGAAAACACCATCAACACCAGCTGCTGCTAATTGACAATTATTTTCCCGTCTTCTTCGCCGACTTGTCAGGTTCGATATCCAGCACGCCCATCGCCCGAAGAAGCTGATAAGTGTAAACTTCAATATCCGCTTCAGCAGAAGCCGCTTCACTGCGAGCGTTGATCAGGGTTACCTCTCCGTTCAACACATCAAGCAGGGACCGGCGGCCAAGCGTGCGCTCTTTCCTGGCAAGCGTGAGAAACTCATCCGCAATGGCTTCCTGCTTCCTCAGGATTTCTGCAGTTTCCTTCGCCGTACGAAGGTTCTGCCAGGCATTCCGCACCTGTTCAAGAACCTGCTTCCTCGTATCGACAACTTTTTCCCTGGCTGAATTAAGCGACCGGCGGGCAGCCCTGGTGTTATTTACGGATGACATCCCCAGGTTGAACTGGTAACGGACTTCGATCTTTGCCTGGTACTCCGTGCGTTCGGCCCGTATTCCGGAGTAGTTATCCATCCAATCGGCCTCAATAACTCCATTGATCGTGGGCATATTCTGGAACCTCTGGTACGACAGCACCACCTCGGCAGTCTGCACAGCCAATTCGGCAGTCCTGACCTGAGGGCTCAACTTCGCCGCCACCTCCTCTGCCTGCTTTAGATCCTCAGGAACAGCCTTCCCCTCAATGAAATCAACTTTCTGCAGTTCGGAAATCGACTTCGCAGGCCTTGAGAAAACCCGTTCAACCCCATTCTTCAACCCCACCAGCTGCCCTTCAGCGCGAGTTAACTGCGCCTGCGCGTGAAGCAATTGCGCCTTCGACTGGAGCACATCTGTCGATACGCCGCCACCCCTGGTGACCTTGGCATCCTCCATTTCCGTCTGCTTCTTAATATTGTCCACCGAGGCCCTGGCATACTCTACATCCTTCTCGCCCTGCTTAAGCCTCAGGTAGGAAGTCACGCCATTCAGAATCAAATCCTGCTTCACAATATTACCATCAACACAACTCTTCTGATAAACGACCCTGTCTCTGCGGTACAAGGTGCGCTCTGCGCCAAACAAAGTTAACGGCTGAACCAGGCGGGCAGTTCCATTGTAGGAGGAAAGACTGAGATTGGTATTGTTAACGGAAGGCGCACCATTGTAGTCCGGATACTGCCAGTCATAATCCCCCGACCCGTATGCGCCTGAAAGTTCAACCGTGGGAAGCATATTGCCCAATGTCGCATTCTTCTTCAGCCTCGCCGCTTCGATGTCAGCGTTTGCCGCTTTCATGCGGCTGTCCGATTCAATCAGCGCGGCAATGGCGCTCTTGAGATCCTCCGCCTTGACCTTGCAGCCAAATGCCATGCAGATAACAAATACAACAATAACAGTCTTTCTCACCAGCTTACCTCTTCATTTATAATCCCATTCAATACCCGCACTGATAACCGTTGCGATGGCGAATATCACAGCAATGGCACTGAAATCAAGCAGTTTCCCCTTATGCAATCCCGCCGTCCGCCCGATAAAAGAATCGCCGTTTGCTATTCAATTCAATTGCGAAAAACCAGCCCTGTCGATAATATTTTTGCCGCATGAATAATACAGACGAATATTCTTCATCCTGTTCTCAAACACAGCCGGACAAAGAAAGGTTACTCATGAAAACTGCAGCCAGCTTCACAATCCTCGCGCTCTGCGCCCTGCTCCCGGCCTTCTGCACAGCGGCGGAAACCGCGGAAAAAACCGTACCCTATACACCGGCAGCCTGGACTCCGGTGATCTACAAATCAGACATTCCAGCCGGTTGCCCGTTTGAGCCGTCAAAAACAATCACGGCCATGGCATTCACCCACACTTACTCAACCTATACGGACGCCGACACCTGGTACCCGTCATGGGCATCGGATGGAAACATGTACAGCGGCTGGACGGACGGCGAAATCGGGGAAGAGTCCTGCCAGTCGACCCGCCGGTCTAAAGCCCACACGGGTAATGCCAGAATAGTCGGGGACGACCCGATGAACCTCTCGGTCACATCCCTTGGCAAACAGCCTGCATCTGCCGAACCCTACGGAGGCCGTTACCCCTGCGCCAACCTGGTCCACGACGGCATCTGGTACTATGCTACCTACTGCGTTGACTTCGATACCACCAAGCCGGAATACACCGACCTCTACTCCTGGGCAAACTGCGGACCAGTGCCCGGCTTCCGCATCTCAAAAGATTACGGAAAAACATGGATACCCAGCCCGCTCACACCCGAAAAGCCGCTCTTCCCGGAATCAGCCAAGAACGGAAAGAAGGTGAAAATTGCCACACCGCATTTTGTAGATTTCGGGAAAAATATGCAGCATTCACCGGACGGCAAGGCCTACCTGGTCGCCCACGGCTGCCTGGATAACGATACCGAGCCGCGCATTGCGGACAACAGCTGGGTTGCCGGCAACGCCACCTACATGGCGCGCGTTACACCAAGCATCAGGAACATCAACGATATCAGGAAATACGAATTCTACGCCGGCCGCGATGCAAATGGAAAACCGGTCTGGTCGAAAAAGTTCACCGACATCAAGCCGCTCCATGCATGGAAGAACCATATGGGCTGCACGACAATCACCTATAACCCGCCCCTGAAGAAATACCTGATGTGCGTCACCGATGGCTGGCCCGGAGTCGAGGACATGAACTCTTACATTCTCGAAGCCGATGAAATCACCGGCCCTTACCGCATGATCACATTCATGAAGAATTTCGGGAGGCAGGGCTACTTCCTGAACTTCCCCTCGAAGTTCATCAGCGCCGACGGAAAAACCGCCTGGCTGAGTTATTCGGCAAACTTCCATAAGAACTATTTCGGCAACAGGACAGCGGCTGATCCCATGGGAAGCCGCTATGCCTTGACTCTCCAGGAAATCAAACTGCTCGACCCGGATGCGGCAGGCAAGGTTGCAGCCGCAGTAAAAGAGCCGGCGTGCGACCCCCTCAAGAGCGAGGCAAACCTCGCCCTCAAAGCCCGTGTCAACGTCTCCTCAGTCCACAAAAAGAGCAAACCCTTCACCGAACTGATAGAATACTCGGGCGAAGGCGCAGTGGACGGCGTGGTGGATTATAAGGACGAGATCAACACCCGCGCCTGGGTAAGCCTGGGCGAGAAGAACACTGCCATGATCCGGCTGGGCTGGGACACCCCGCAGACTGTTGCACGCATCTGGCTCCTCGACCTGCCAAACCTGAAGGATAACATCACCTCCGGCATGCTGCTCTTCAGCGACGGCAGTACAATCAAGGTCGGAGAACTGCCCAACGATGCCAAGTCAGCAAAAGAAATCACATTCCCGGCACGGCAGGTCTCCTGGATAATATTTATTGTAAACACTGTCTCGAAGGAAACGCAGAACGCCGGCTTAGCCGAGTTCGCCGTCTTCAGGGAATAGAGCCCTCAGCAGTCACCACTTCTCACCGGAAGAAGAAGTGCAGAACTTTTGGCGGCGGAGGTGGCGGCGGTGGCAGTTCACGCTTATCCGGAGGTGGCGGCGGTGGCGGCACCTCACGATCAGGAGGTGGTGGCGGCGGAAGTTCACGCTTATCCGGAGGTGGCGGCGGTGGCGGCAGTTCATGTCTGTCAGGCGGAGGCGGCAACGGCTCTGCTTTTACGTTGCACAGGCAGAACATTACAACGCCTATTGCCGCAAAATAACCGGGGACCTTCAAGAAACTCCTGCTGTATGTTTTCATGAACTTTACCTCCATGCTCTTCAATGCATTCAGAACTCCAGCCGGAGCGCGGCACCCAGCATCAGCGTGTCCTCGTTGATATCTTCTTTCATGGTGCTTAAATTGGCCCATTCCTGGAACCGGTAAATAACATTCAAGTCGAGGTATAATTTGGGAAGCAGCTCCAGCTCAACCCCTGCCCGCAGGGCATAAAAGGGCTTATCGGCAAAGTCACCGTCTGCATAAAGGATACCAGCGCCTACGCCCGCGTATAAACCGGAGCCGATAATCAGGTACGCCTGCGGAGCAAATGCGTTATCGTCAATGCCCTGGAAGCCTTTCGGAAACACCTCGAGATCCGCCTCAATCTTGAACAACGCAACCGGTTTATACTGGTAACTCGCCATCCAGGAAAGGCCGCTTTCGTCAACATTGTCCAGGTCGATATCCTCGAGCATCGTCCAGTAGTTGGCGGCCACACCGATACGGTGAACCGATTCAGCACGAACACCCTGCGCCATTACAATCAAGCCAACCGCCGCCACCGCCACAATATTCTTTATTCTCATTCGCCCTCCTTTCCCGCTGTTAAATACCTGCAGACAATTCCTAGAAACGCCAGTTCACAAGAACAATCGCCGGGGCAACTTCCCTCGGAAGGCCGGTGAACCATTTCTCGTTCTCGCTTATTACATTAACGATCCCGATCTGTCCGCCCTTTTCCGCCTTCTTGGCAAGATTTACTATCCCCAGCTGCAATCCCATCTTCAGGCTGCCTGCCTGGTTCACAAAACCGGACTGCAGTCCAGTAACGGATCCAGCCGCGGTATTTATCGCGCCCAGCTGCCATCCCGTGAGCGAAATCTTCGCAGAATTTATCGCCCCGAACTGTGCCCCGATGTAATCGTCGCAATAGTTTATCAGGCCGAGATTGAACCCCATGCTCTTGCCCGTTGAGCCGTTGACCATTCCAAAAGCAAATGCCCTCTGCGGATTCTCGCTCCACAGGCCAAAGGTCGCACCCTGGATCATTTCGGTCTTATCATAGATGGCAACATCCGGAGTCAGGCTCAACTGGAACATCCTGCTCCCCGCCATGGCTCCAGTCGCAGCCGTTAGAACAGCAAAAAATACAAGCATCTTCTTCATTGCAAGCACCTCCATGTTGTAAATTATTTTTATACGATCCGCACCGGATTTGCAACAGTCAAATCCAGCGGACAGGACAGAAGCCCGGGAGAAATCTGCAGGGAGGATTCCCCGTCACTCGACCGACGACACAATCCCCGCCATCTCCCTTTTCTTCCCGAACCCGGAAAGATGCACCCTGTTGGTCACAGTCCCGGCCGTGATCTCAATTTCATCCTGTCCACCAGCCATGGCGCGCCTCACGTTAAGCAGCGATCTGGCCGGATCGCCGACATGCATGACAACCAGGAACGACGTCTTGACGGACGGACCGGCTCCAGTCAGCCTGAGAAGATTGAGCCTGGTCCAGTCGTACTTCGGATAATCAGCATCTACCTTCTTCGACTCAATCGAAATCTTCACGCCCGCAGGTTCCAGCACAAGAACCTGGAGAAATGCACCTCCGTTCGAAACAACACAACGGTTGGAATCAACCCGGGTAATTTCCCCGGGTGAGTGGAGAAGCCATGAGAATTCCGATTCCTTCTGCGCGGAAAGCTCATCAGCCACCATCACAGTACCCGGCTTGATATAAAGGAAATGCCTCAGGAAGCCCGTCACTCCGGCCTCCTTCCTGTAAACACTGGAGGCATCACCGACAACGTAATCATAAAGTGCCGTGCTCTCCTTGTGAAGGAACCGGGCCCTGTGCCCTTTCCTGAACATCATCTGCTTGAACCATCTCTCCCCTTCTCCCTCCTCTCCAAATCCGTTAAAGAGGACCGTATTGTGATCAGCCGCCCTCTTGATCGTCGTCGAACCGGTATCGGCTGCCAGCCATTCGCCGTCCCCAAAGATCATGAAGCTGTTGGCATCGGGCTGGGAATGACCGGAATCGGGACAAACCTTGATCGTTGTGTTATCCAGCTGATGACCTCCGGAAGGACTGCAGATAAAGGAACAGATGGTCGCATTGCTGCTCCAGCTGCTGCGCATTACCGCTATGTCCCAGTCGGTGAAGAAAGCTGTTGTGGGTGTGTCCTCCGGAATGCGCGCCTTCAGCGCCGGGTCGTACCAGAGCATGGCAAACCAGCTTGTACTCTCCCTTGCGAGGCCGGAACCGAACAGTTCATCCGCCAGCCATTGTACGTCGCCCCTCCCATTCAGCGAAGCCAGCTTATAGAGCACAGAATACATATGGTGCCAGGAAAACCTTGCCGAGTCTGCTGGATTGATGAACAAGTTGTCGCGGCTCCAGGCGGAACGCGGCAGGGAGAAATACAGCGGGCACAAAGCGGCGTTCCGCAGCCAGGGCGACTTCAGGAATTCCGTGCCAAGCAGTTCATCTGAAGCCGTAAAGTATTTCAGCATGTTCTCAACGGAGTAGTTCCAGTAATTGATTCCCTCGCTCGAGTAACCGTCCTGTCCGTAGCGGGACATTGTTTTCTTCATCTGGCTGTTGGCATACAGGAGCCATTCTTCTGCCTGCGGAACGTCAGGATAGAGAACCAGTGCCGCAACACCCAGCGAACAAACAATGACCACCCTGTGGTTATTCAAATAGGGATAATTCTTTCCGCCGCTTCTCCTCATTCTTTCTCCCTGCAGCACGAGTTTCTTCCTGATAGCTGCAATCTCCTCTTTATCCAAAGCGCCGTACAGCCAGTCATATCCGACGGCAAGCCCGTAGAGAAGGTGCGCCGCCTCAATATCGGAATCATTCCCCCAGTGCCTCTGCCCGACAATCCATTTTATATGACGCCTGGCAAGTTCGAGGTACTTGTCCTCGCCTGAAATCAGGTAACAGAGTGAAGCCTGCGCAATAAGGTCACCTATGGGCCTGAAATCTCCCTTAAGTTCGGCAGGCGGAACGAATGCAATCTTCCTGTCCACTTCGGCTTTTACGCCAATCCAGATATTGGAGTGGCTCCCCTTGCTGGCTTCCCGCAGAAGAGAAATCCTGTCTCCATCCAGGTAAATGCGGGGATGCACCCCGTTCCGCAAAACTGGAGCAACTCCCTCCAATTTACCGTGGCAGAACCAGAAATACGAGTAGCCGGCATAACTACCGCACAGCAGGAGAATAATAACCGCAGCTAATCGCCATTTCATACAATCACCAGTTGCATACTCGTCACCTTTACCGCTTTGCGCCTCACAAGAAACACTTTAATATCGATGTTCCATGATCTTTCTGATTTCATTATGGCACATGACGCGCTTTGTACCAAATTGGACCCTTATGTCAATCGAACGAACATGACAGGACAAATCGAAAATCAAAGACCGGCCAGTCTTGTCCCATACCTGATCTTCCTCTGCACAATCCCGTTCGGCGAGCTTTCCATCCTTTCCGGATTGCCGTGGCTGACAGTGACAAAACTGGGCTTCCTGCTCCTCCTGGCATGCCTTGGCCTTGAACTCATACGCGGATGGAAACCGCCGTATTCTTTCCGCCTGTATGCCGTATCACTGGCATTTCTTTGCGGCGCTTTCCTGGCAACCATGTTTTCCCCAAACCGCGGCGCCAGCTTCACCTCTTTCACCCGCCTCACCGCTCTTACCCTGATGGGCATTGTCACTTTCTGGCTGGTGAAGGAGAAAAGGGAAAGGCTTTCTTCGATCTTCACAGTGCTTCTGGCAATCGGCACCATGCTTTCGCTCTTGGGAATTTACCAGTCACTGACAGGCAGAACACTGGGCACACTGGGTTTCTACGGTTCGTTCGGACGTCTGATAGAAATATTCCAGCCAACCGGCACTTCCGGCGTTTCAGTTTTCAGGGCCAGCGCAACATTCGACCATCCCAATATCTTCGGGACCTTTCTCATAGCGATAATCCCTTTTGCCCTGCTCGCCGCTCCGCCACAGGCCGCTGGCCGGCCAACGGCCGTTCTGCGGTTTGTTTCCGTCCTGCTCTGCGCAGTCGCCGTAATATTGACCTTCTCCCGGAGCGCCTGGCTCGGCTTGGCCTCCGCTGTTGCAGTGCTTTTCCTCCTGAGGGCGGGAAGAGCCAGGGCACTGCTGATCCTCTGCGCCGGTGTGCTGCTGGCCATCGCCCTGCTTCCTCAAAATGCCCGTACAATCCTCTGGAACCGGAGCAGCACCACCCAGTCATACGATGCCGGACGAATATATTCCTATAGAACAGCCGCAAAAATGATCGGCAGCCATCCACTGCTTGGAATCGGGCCGGGCATGTTTGATTCCGCCTACAAGACATACGGGTCTCCTGACGAAGTATACCGCCAGAACAAACAGCACCGGATGGACGCCCACAACATGTTCCTCGACTTGTGGGCGGAAGCCGGGCTCCTGACCCTCCTGCCTTTCCTGTTTCTACTGGCGATTGCCTGGACCTCGCTTGAAAGATTTGCCACGGGCAAGACCGGAACAGACGGACCACCTGTCATCGAACACAACTGCGCCGTCGCCCTTCTCGCCGCACTGGTTGCAGTCTCTGTCCAGTCGCTGTTCCAGAGCATCGAATACGAGGAAATCCTCTGGATCCTCATCGGCGCGGCCATGTCTTTCGGGAATTCCGTCCATAACACTGCAAACGAAAAGAGACAGATATGAACAGCAGGACCACTGTCAGTTTTCACCACGACGGGGATATATGGCCGGTAGTGGACAAATGGGCAGGTGAAAACGGCTATCGCCGTAAGGAGCCGGACAGTACCGGGCGCACCTACCAGAAAGGAATCGGATTTCTTGTCGCGCCTATGATGCTTAAAGTCAGCATGCATAACCAGGAAACCATGATCGAAGCCTGGATCAGGACAAACGTCATTGTCCGCCTCATGGCATTATTCATCGTCCCGGCCGAAATGGGAATAGAGTCGGGAGGTTTTCGCCTTGTTGCGCCAAGGAGCATAGCGCGAAAAGCAGTGAACAAACTCCTTGCTCAATTGGGACAACCCCTCATTCCCTGACAGGATAACCGGCTGTCCGGCCCGAACACCCGGCAATCTGCGCTTAGTTTGACAGCACCGATACCGTTGTGCGGACATTCTTGAGTATATTCACCTTTACAAGAACTGCGGTGTTTGACCCGCCTGCATAATCATACTCCGAAAGCTTCACTCCCCCGGTAGTTTTATAACCGCGGACAGACCGCCGCATCAGGAAACGGACCCTTCCGTCCGGAAAATCAAGGCCGAGACTGTTGCCGATCTCCGCACTGTTTGCAACCGCCGTCCCGTTGTTCTGGTTGCTGTATACGCAGGTTAACGCCGGCTTGCCATTGTCGCCGAACGGCTGGACCACATTCCCGGCACCGTGCGCAGAAACAGAAGAACAGGTCCAGCCGGAATCCGTCCTCGCGAAATCAAAGAATCCTGCCCGGCCGTAATTGAAAGCAGGGCCCGAAGAAAGCACAATGTAAGGGGCACTTTGAAGCGTCTTAAATGCGTGATTATGGCCCACAAGCATAAGATCCGGCCACTTCCCTTCGGGAGGTGTGAATGCACACGGAGTCTTGGCGTCTGCGCTGGAATTGAAATGCTGCCCCAGCAGGCGGTACTTGACGCTCCTGTTCGTAAAAGAGGCGGAATAATCGCTGGTAAACCATGTCCGCATTTCATTCCCCGATTTTGAGGCGTCGCACATATATACAAAAAATGATCCCATTGAAATTGAATAGGTCGGCTGGCCTATGCCGGACTTCCACAGGTTGATGTCACCCCTGTCATTGTTCCCCCGCGTGACAAGAACCGGGAAATCGAATTTATCCATGGCAGCCAGGTACCACTTGAATTTCTCGGCGGTGTTGACATCCCCGTCCTCCATCTCGTCGCCGGTGCTGATCATGAACCGCGGATTAATAAGGTTGAAAGGCTGTGCCGCCCACTGCATGGCATCTGCACTTCCATAGTTCCCGCCCTGCCCGTTTGCAGCCGTCGCTTTCTGCTCCTTGATCTGCGGGTCGGCGAAGTGGAGGATATAGAAACTGCTTTCCATGGCCTGCACCGCCTTGAGCGAATGACCGCTTTTTGCAGTGCCGCCCTGCTGATGGGAAACTGTGATCCCGAACAGCTCCGGAGGAATATTCGTGGAGACACGCACCTTCAGCCGCCAGCCGTTCCGGGAGTTGTTATAGACAAATTGACCGTACTCCGCCTTTTCGACACGGCAGTCGGTCCACTCGCGCAGGTCATTAAAGAGCTTAACTCGCCACTGGCTGGCCTGTAGACTGCGCTGAGCATCTACTTCAACAAGAAAAACACCGTTTGTTTCTACAAAAGCCGGGACCCCGATCCTGGGCCGGCAAATCGCCATCTCCGCCATTGTATTAAGGACCGAAAACAACAGCGTAACGAGAATAAGTATTCTTGTTTTCATCCCAGCCAGACCAAAACCTTGATTTGCAGCCACTTACGCCTTAAGTGCCCGTTCTCTCCATTGACAGGCCTTGAATATTCTCACATGCAGTTTAGAATTACAGATATAGCTATTTAGGCGAACATGTCAACCTAATGATTTAGGCGAAGCTTCGCCTAAATCATGTTGGCCATGAATAAGAAAATGAAAAGAATTATCATAACAGCGTTTCTCCTGTGTAGCAGAGTTTTGGCTGGCGATGACTACCTGTTTGTCGATAAGGCAAGTGGCAAAACAAACGGGCCAATTGAAATCCTTCCATATACAGACATCGTTCTTGAGGGAAAGACCTATACCCTTAAACCCACCATCGTGCCACTGGAGATGGAATCGAAAAATGTTCCCGCTGTAGACTTTCGCAACACACCAGTGTGCAAAGCAGTAAACACCGCACTCTTGACTTGTGGGTTGACGAACTCCCCTCCGAAAGTCGTCTTTTTACAGCAGGACAAGATCACAGAGCGTGTAACGTTTTCAGCCAAAGACATTACACTCGGAGTATTATTCAAATTAATTTGCGAAACATGTAATCTCACGCTTGTTCGAGATCGAAGCAGCCAGACTCTCGTTTTTATACCAAATGCCATGGCTAGCGAACGAACCACTGCCAAGGTGTTCAACATGGCAGCATCAACCTACGACCAGACGATAAAGCCCTATGGGTCATTCAATAGACTCCTGGTGGAGGTCGGAGTGATTCGCAGGGAAATGGACATGTTTTGCGAGTTCCAACGAGACCTAAGCGTTCTCGTCCTCTATGGTTCGCCCGAGGCATTGCACAAATTCGAAAACACCTTTACCATTCTGGATTTACAAGGAAAAGATGGCCAACCAACAAATTCACCGTATTCTTCACCAGCGGCTGGTTTGAAACGGTGATTTGGATCGTTGGCCCTTAAAAAGAATACTACAAACCACTTGACATATGTAGCCAATGGGATACACTCTTGCCATGTTTCAATTACAGAAAACGGAGGTTTTTGCGAAATGGATAGATGGATTACGGGACACCCAAGGCCGAGCAAGGATCCTGGTTAGGATTGAACGCCTTGCCGCTGGACTCCTTGGCGATGTGAAACCAATCGGCGAAGGTGTTTCCGAACTTCGTATTGATTGTGGTCCCGGCTATCGCGTTTATTTTAAGAAACGGGGACAAGAAATTATCATACTCTTGGCTGGTGGGGACAAAAGCACACAAGCCAGAGATATAAAGACAGCGTTACGACTTGCACAAAACTTATGAGAGGTAGATTATGAGCAAAATTAAAACAACTCGATATGACGTGGCTGAGCACCTCCGCACACCCAAGGAAATGGCGGCCTATCTTGAAGTATGTATTGAAGAAGCAAACGGCGATGCCTCCTTCATAGCAAAATCCCTAGGCGACATTGCACGTGCAAAAGGTATGACCAAGGTTGCGCGTGATGCCGGCCTCTCAAGGGAGAGTCTTTACAAAGCCTTGTCCGGAGACAGAAGCCCCGAATTCGACACTATTCTAAAAGTGATTGAGGCATTGGGCTTAAAGTTGCACGCAACTCCCGCTCATGCATGATTCTTGGGCCAACAAGGGCATCAAGGGTATTCGACGAACCTGCGGTTCATCTCAACCCTCATGCCATGCGTTCGGCTGGAATGATTAAGATATGAATGCAAGCCGATTTAGACGTAGGGGTCTTACCGTGATTAACTCCGTGGCACTCGGTCTAACGATGAGCTGCGTATTGCTGGGTTCATGCGCTAAAGATCCTCTTGAGGCTGATTCATTAGAAAGTGCAAGGAAGAACATTAGGGTGTCTGCAAATAGCAAGGGGTTGCTTGACGGCACGAGAACGATTGAAGCAACCAGAATATGCCTTTACTTGGTCAATAGCTTTTACAGTAGATGTAGTAAGACAAATATGGCTCTGGAGTTAAGCAACACGAATGACATCAGAGAGTTCCTGGCATTGCTCCACAAGAATGCCAAACACCCCCGATTGGAAAAGGACGACAGAAGAAGTCATGACATTGTCGTAGCCATTTATGGCACGAACAATGATCGGATTGATTCAGTGATCTACATCTCTCGATGTTATGACGAAATGGTGGCTTGGTATGAAAGTTACGCCAAGAAAGGCGAAGCTGTTGTCAGTTGGGATATCTGCGGAGGAGGGAAAACGGTAAATGAATTGGAGGGATGGTTCAAAGGGAAGAAACTCGATTTATGGTCCATTGACAAACCTCTGAAAACTAAAGCATCAGCAAGTGAAGTGCAGGACAAAAAAGAAAGAATAGCCGAACCAACGCTTTGAGAGTGACTCGGTGACCCAGCGGTCACCTCGCCTCTCAAGCTGATCGTTGGGAGCTTATGAAGAAAATCAACACAATAATTATTCTGGTTTCCATAGCGATAACAGGATGTTCTCGCCAACCATCGTTACCAACCGAGACGCCTGAACCGTACTTCCGCAACGACCTCAAGACCAACGAGGTTCGCACACCAGAAGGAGTGCTCCGCGTTCGATATTCTTACTACACGGGAACTAACGGAACAAATATCGTGCATGGCAAACAGTTTGACTGGACAACCAACGGCGTGCTGCTCTCAACACGATGTTATCAAGACGGGGAACTTCATGGTCTAGCGGAAGTATTTAGTCGCGACGGAGAAAAGAGACATTATACATTCAATCATGGAGAGAGTCATGGCCCTGCTGTCGCATGGTATCCCTCTGGCCAAAAGATGTATGAATGCACGTTTGTGCACGGCCGTATGGAGGGACCAGGACTATCGTGGTCTTCAGACGGATCGACAGAGGCCAGAGGGATATTTAAGAACGGCGAGCCCTACAGCGGCACCTTCATCATGTTGAATAGGCACGTAAAGTACAGCCAAGGAAAACTTGTTTGGGAAAGATATTTAGGACAGGCTCCCAACCATCCATCGGAGCGTATCAGGTGACCAGCGCGGCGCTGGCACCTTCACGCTCAATGGTGTCGTTGGCATGCGAATTATGAAATTGAACCCATACATCGGATTGCGAGTCATGGCAGCAGTTCTAGCCAGTACGCTGATCGGACTGTTGTGTAATGCATGTCAAACTCTCCACCCGGAAAGAAGTCAGTTTCTGGACGAGAGGCGGTTCACTCTTCACCGCCTGGAACTCGCCCACAATTCAAGAGAAGCCATTCAGAAAGAACTTCTTGACCGCTCTTTGCTTCGACGCTTTGCTCATGACATGGGCCTTTCCCCTGCTGATCTTGCATCGGTGCGCGTCGTAGTTGGAGATTACAATAAGTCGCTCGAACTTCAGCAGATCGGTTCAGCCACCAACGCCTTCGATAAACTCAGCAGAGCCCTAATATGGTATATCCGGCAAAGAGTAAAAGGTCACACCAAGGAGTTCCTTGTGGCTTGTATTACAAACCAGCCTCAGAAATCTGCCCTGGTTGATACCGATCTGCAACAGCTAGGTAAATGGCGACGGGAACTTCCGCTGTCGTGGCTGAAAGCACAGGGTTCCGGAACCACGACCAACAAGTGTGGTGATATTTCTCGCTGGGTTGAATATACCCTAGTTGATGGTGACATTGCAGAAGCATACCTCCTGTATTTCAATAGCGATGGCTCCTTCAATTATGATCGCTCGGAAATATCCGGGGACGAAAAGTTTGACGCAAAGGAAGTTGACCCAAAATACGAGAAATTGTTTCGTGAAGTTACCGAGGAGATCGAAGCAGAGATGAAGAAGCAAGGGGACTCCAAAGGACTCGGTTCTTGTCACACCTTCTGGAGACTCAAGAAAGAAAAGCTAAAGCAGAAGGGGATTCTCTGGCGATCACCAGCCGAGTTGAATCCGGATACCAGATACGATTAAAAAGTCATGCCAACACAACATCTGAGAGTATTGCCGTGAAGCGCGGCAGACTCTCAATGTGATCATTGGCCATGGAAAAGAGAATGAAAGTATTTCTTTTAGAGCATTTGCATCTCCATAGAGATGGAAGTGAAGATGTGAAGACAATAGGAATCTATTCAACCCGTGCCGTTGCCGTGGCTGCCACGAAACGCCTCGCCAAACAACCTGGTTTCCGTAAGTATCCGAAGATTAGAAATCCCCTAGTAGAGGATTACGCCAGCGGGTTTTACATTAATGAATACACGATCAATCAAGACAACTGGGCTGAAGGATTTGTAAAAGGATGATGGCCAACAAGGTGCAGGAGGATACTCGGTGAAACCTGCGGTTTCACCTCGATCCTCAGCACATGCGTTCGCTTTGAAGATGAATAAGAAAAACATAGTCGTGGCTCTGCTTGCGCTCGCCTCTGGATGTGCGACCGATCAATACACAAGATATGGACTTCACAACGCAGACAAGTGGGGCGTCGGTAGCCCTGGAATCATCGGCGAGCATACGCTGATCTGTGCCAACACGGTCGAAGCCACAAGCGACAGTTCCCCTCAGAAAGAATACGTTACTGCAACCGGCAGAGTCCTGCTGAAACCATATTCCGAACTGCCTATCCCCTCGGATGCTCAACCGCCTATCATCACAGTAATTCGATGTCAGAAAGCTGTCTGCACCACTGGCACCGCAATCTGGGATTGCACTGGTTGCATCCGAGCCTACCATCCAGATGGATCATTTGAGAATCTTGAAGCTGATCGGATGTGGTTTGAAGTGAAAGGAAGCTACTTCACAATTATATCGGCAAGAAAAGCGGAAAGCGAACCAAAGCATTGAGCATACTCGGTGACCCAGCGGTCACCTCGATGTTCATGCTGATCGTTCGCCATGAAAGAAATGATGAAAACAAAACACCAGAACCTGATTGATCGAATTAACAAGGCTGAAAGTAGACGCATGGTCTTCATGATGCTTTGCCTTATTGTCCTTCTTGCCGGTCTTTTCGTCATAGCATTCCTTGAAGATCAGACTATGAGTTGGCCCGGCCGAATTGCCGCGGCATGGAACTCCGCGGGCTTGATCTTTACAGGCGCAATGTTCGTGATAATGATAGTTCTCCTCACAGGAAACGCTGTATCAGTGCGATGTCCACATTGCAAAACGCCACTCATTTTGGAGAAACTTGCCCCCATTGCAATCGCTACTGGCCACTGCGGCAAATGCGGACGGCCCATTGAAGAAGAAGAGACTGGCGAACCAGCTTCAGCAGGTGACGCGGTAAACCGCGCACCTGAGAAGTGACGTTGGCATTGAAAAATGAATGATGAAACACAACGTCAGAAGTGGCATCCAATCACCTGGGTTGTCATTGCCATCGGCAGCCTTGCCGTTCTTCTTGCCATTGCCATTCCGTCATTTGTCAATTGGCGAAATGAAGTTGGCAGGCAAGCGTGTATCGACAATATGAGGATGACCACACCTGATAAAACACAAGGATCTGCGGCAGGTCAATTGAAGGAAGAAAACACTAAAGAGACAAATGCCAACCATCCATCGGAGCGTATCAGGTGACCAGCGCGGCGCTGGCACCTTCACGCTCAATGGTTTCGTTGGGTGTTAGCGTGCGCTTAAAATCACCCACCTAGGGGCGAATCAAAATCACCCACCCATAGGGAGCGATAAGTTATGTAAGTTACCTCTAAAAGGAGAGGTAAAAACACATGGCTAATCGAATAA
>Ga0172375_10003074_pt1 | contig 25606 bp, 25 predicted proteins | sample LakKiv1m_FD_114537 | JGI IMG/M metagenome (GOLD analysis project Ga0172375, IMG submission 114537) | Freshwater microbial communities from Kabuno Bay, South-Kivu, Congo - kab_092012_11.1m | ecosystem: Environmental > Aquatic > Freshwater > Lake | place: Democratic Republic of the Congo...
ATAATAAATAGAATGGGGGTATCAAAATTTTTTATCATGCATCGTAATCTTAACAAGATAATATAAATTTGTAAAAATTGAAAATAGAATAAACAGGATTATGGGCATAGTGGATCTTTCTGCTGAGGCAACTATTTCAGAGGTATAACTCCCGTAAGAAGTCATAAAACCGTAAAGTCCAAATAGCATTATTAATATACCTAAAACAACCAACAGTGAAGGCAAAAAAATAAAAACACATCGGTTGTCCCTAAGATCAAATGTAAACAACTTCTTAACAAAAACATAGTAGATTAGCAAAGCTAAAGAAATAATAAAGGCTAGCAAATATACGATTTGGGGGGAAAGCATATTCTGATAAAAATATGAAATTATTTTAACATGATCCAGCGAAAATATATTTGAAGCAATAGTATTAACAATCAGCAAGGATCTGGAGTCGCTATTTTGCGTAGTGATCCCATTTTCTGTAAGAAATCTAAACCATAAAAATCTTGGTAAATATAAACTAAGTGAAACTAATACTGTATAGATAATCTTTCTTGAATATAACAAAAACAATAAAACAAAAAACAAACCTATAAGCCAAAATGGTTCGCTTATTCTTATCCAACTAGATAAAGAGACAAATATTGCCCCGTACAGAAAAATCCTTAGATTAATATCCTTCTCCTTAAACGAATTTATAATGTAGACAAAACCAACAGCTAAGAAAACGGCATACGGCAAGTTTGTGTAAGCCATCATTGAATGACCAAAAATCGAATGACTTGCCGATACAAATAACGCAAGAATTAACGAGAACAACCTATTTTTGCTAATCCGAAAGGCAACAAAGAATAATGTCGAAACCAAACAAATATACAAAATTGTATAAACAAATAAAGGATTACTAAAGTTGAACAAATATAATACTGTATGCAATAAAGAGGTGTAAAGTGGATAGTTTGTAAAATATCCACTCGAAATTGCAGACATCATAAATCCTGTATCAACAAATGTTTTTGCTCTGAAATCGTATACAGCCAACGCATCCCAGTCTTTGACAGGCCAATAGATGTTTTGTAAAAAGGAGGATACGAATAAAAACATAATTATAGCTATTACTAACTTTTCAGCCAGACTAAGATTCTTAAAGATTTCCTTAAAACATAAACTATAACCAAATGAACTGTTTCCCTTTTTATTTCTTTTCACCAACAAATTAAGAATAAGGGCAACAATGTTCAGAAGAATAATAAACAATAGTAAGTAATTTGTCCCGAAGGGTATCCCAAACCACCAGTTGATTATAAATATTAAAATTGTAAAAAAGCCGCTTCCAATCAAAAATCCAGCAAGAACTTTTTCTACTAAACATGAAGTATTGTTCAAAAAACTATCCGAGACAAAAAAGCCAAAAGTCAAGATGCCCAAAAATCCTAAAAGTGAAATTACACTCATTCCGAACTCTCCTTCCGTACTTTTATAATACCCCACGCACGCTTATTAAATTCATCAGTAGGATCATAGTTTTTATTGACTTCTGCTACACTCAAGGTCAAAGGATCTATATACCAAATTTTTTCAGCTCTAACGTATACCTTCGGCCAACCCCAATCGACAGAATTGCTATACCATGAGCCCTTACTTATCAGGATATAATCATAGTCGCTCTGCGAGATATCATAAGTTGCACCATTAACCAATTTTCTGGGATACAGGAAAAACCTGCTTAAACCGGCGTTACCTGTAGACAGCCAATGTCCACTTTGTGGAGGAATCAAAATGGTTGAACTGGGAGGGGTTTGCTTTTGAACAAACATCATATAATCATAATAGAAACCCCAGGTGTTTCTCATTTTCTGATCATAATCCATCTGCAGGTGACTAAGTACATATAGGTCTTTTTTTATGCCGCTAACCAAAACGTTAGTTAAATTAACTATCAATCCATATGTCAGAACCAGTATTGTTACAAAAAGCCAAAAATTTTTCTTAATAAAGGTTGTGTTCAAATCTGGAACAAAAGATCGTTTAATACTGCCAACTATCAATAAAGATGCGCTAAATATCGGTAGTAGGAAAAAAACATCAGGCTGAAGATGAAACGTAGCAAAAACATAATTATTGTAATGCCGGTTTTCCGAGATTGCCATCAATAAAAAGGACATCAAAAGGATAGGTAAAAGAAGCGAATTTAAGTTGATTACTAGATTACCTAAATACTCTTTATTTTTATCTTTTGTTTTGTCCTTGTAGAAAATAAATATCATCGAAGAAAAAATAGTTACTAGAGCAAAAGCCTTGGCGTTTATAAAGATGCTTTTCCATACAAATCCAGGATACGTAAATGTTTCTACTGAAAGAAAAAAATATGACAAAACAACAAAAAATGGAAAACATTTATTGTTAAGTCTTACTATTTTAGCCAATAATTCATTTTTCATATCGTAGAAAAATTACAAATTTCAATAATTATATTAATAAAGATATATAGTAAATCATTAGCGGTATTATAAATAGGCTCATTCTTTGAGCCGACCCCCCTATGTCTTGCCACCACGGATAATAAACCGAAAACGCTACAGTACCTGCAAAAATTAGGACCACAAAAAACAAAATTATATAAAAAACTAAGTTACTACTTCTCTTAAAATACAAAAGTTTATTTAAAGCAATAACTACAAAAATCAAAAAGACTAGGCCCCAGGATGAAAATACATATTTATATAAATACTCGACACTTGCCAGCACCTTATCATAAGTGATGCCCTTAATTATTCCCCAATATCCAAGTTGCCCTTTGCTTGTAAGTGGGATGTTCATGCTATCCAAATAAACCTGAAAAGGTTTCCATGAATAATAAAAAAGTAGAATTACCGCTAAATATAAAGCAAAAACTTTCCAATTTTTACTTTTAAACATTTCAATAAATACAAAAATCAAAGGTACTATCCAAAATGGTTCGGCTATTCTCGTCCAAATAGAAAGACCCACCAATAAAGCAGATAATACAATTTCCGATCTATCCCTAGTTTTCATCCAAGAAAGCAAATACAACACACCCGAACAGAGCAGCGTCAGGTACGGCAGGTTTGTGTATGCAATAATAGCATGATTAAAAATTTCCGGAGTTAAAGCCAAAATTAGGGTAAACAGCATTGCCTTTTTCTGGGTTATGTTTCTTTTCAACAAAGAATAAAATATGAGAACAAACGACAAATAAAACATACTGTAGATAAATTTAGGATTATTTGCTCCAGCTTGATATATAAACAGATGCGTTAAAGAGGTCAGTAATGGATACTGCGCAAAATAAAAATGATTCTTTACAGCTGCGTCAAGAAAGTTAGTGTTCACAAGTAATACTTTCGCTCTGAAATCATACAACGCTAGAGCATCCCAATCCGTGATTGGCCACATGACATTGTTGATTAGTGTGTAAATGAAAATAAGCATTATAAAACCCCAAAAAAGAATTTGTCTGGGTTTGATCTTTCTTTTTGTATTCCTTGCCTTTACATTTCTAAAAAAATCAACTATTTCATGGTGTTTAATCCAAAAAAGAACCAAATCTAAAACACCTATTACACAAAAGGTGTTAGTTAAACTGAAGTTCAGGTTAACAAATCTGGCCAACAAATATAAAACAAAAGTAGAAATACCAATACCCAACAAAAACGATAATGATAATCTTTCATACCATGTTGCCTTTAGCTTAATAGCTATAGTTATCTGAATCCCTAATAACAAGATCAATATAAATAAAAATATTAACTGCATATTTATTTCTTGACTTTAATTACTCCCCAATTTTCAGAATCTTCCCCTTCTTGATAAACATAATCTACATTATCAATTCTTTTGCTTGTGAGGTCTCTAGGATTCCAATAAATGATATATTCTGCTTCAACATTAAACTTTGGCCAGACATTTGTGTAACCATATTCAAACAAGGAGCTGTCTTCACCATAGTCAATTAATACGAAATCAATGTCCTTGGTATTTATCTTTGGATCTTTCTCACCACCATTTATAAATTCACGGGGATATAAAAAATACCTGATATATGCAATGTTACCTATTTGCGGCCAAGGATAGGCCATCGGGGGAACTAATATTGTGGAATTTTCTGGGGTGTTCTCTTTTATGAAACCTATATAATTAAAGGTAATCTTCCCTATTATCATTTCCATTTTTTGATCGTACCCAAGTCTTAAATTCTCAAGTTTATATTTGCCAAGCTTACGAACAATATTCCTACCGTCAATAATTAAAAAGGAAATTAAAACAAGCAGAAGAGCCGCATGAAGAAACAAATCAATCTTTCTCTTTTTGACGTTATTGACTAAAAAGGCACAACTTATTAGCAAAGTCGGCAAAAGGAATAAATATGGCTGGATGTGAAGACGGCTAAAGACAAAGTTTGAATATAAAACTTTGTCCAATAAATCTATCGTGCAATAAATACACACCATAAAGAATGACAGCAACATAAGAATGTTTTTTAAAATATTGGTGTTGTAGATCTTCTTAAAAACAAGAAAAATCAAGGGTACCATGAATAGAACACCAATTCCCCAAACTTGATTAAAATGTCTCAAAACAAAACCCGCATATGTAAATGATTCCAACAACGTAGCTAAAAACATTGTGGTTAGCAAAGTGTTGAAGAGGCTAAATATATTTTTTTTGTCGATCGTTTTTTTATTCATGATAAAAATACCAATTATTGTGAGAGTAATAATATGTAAAAATTCCATCACCGGTAATCTTTTGCTTGTATAAAAACAGGCCAAACAGTTTTTTTACTGTCTGTTTTATCAATTCTATGGGCGTGGTTATTATTAGTCTTTTGGAAGTATCGTCTATCGATGTGTATTCTTCATAAAATTTCAGATTTAATTCCTCCTGCGAATAAGCCCTTTGAAATTGATCGGAATCAACCACAACATAATCATCAACAGGAAGGTTATTAAAATCAAGATATTCAACTTTTATATCATCTCTTCCCCAGAATTCAGAGAGATGAATCCGTGTTTCTGTCACAAACTCTATAGTTGATTCACGTTCCTTCATATTTATCAAAAGAACGGTATTTCTAGGCAAGCTAGACATCTTTTTGAATGGCTTGTAATATGAAATTGTCGCTTTTTCAATCAATATTGTCTCAAAACCCCAAATCAGAAAAACGTAAACACCGACAGATATCGCCATGGCTTCATAAAGGCGCTTATGCTTAGAGAACACACTTAGATTAAGCAACAATTTTGTATCCCTATATATTTCTATGAAAGAAAAGGCAATTAACGAAAATACAGCCGGCATTAAATACCTAGAAAGCGCATATTTCCATGGAAGCTGAATGGTAAGAAATAATATAAAACTAGCAAAAAGTACAAATTGGAAAATATCTGCTTCCGAGTTGAACAATTTTTTCTTTTTGAACAGGTTAATGATGTTTCTCAATAAATAAATAATTGTAAATATGGGAAATGTGTAAAGTGTATCTTTGCAAATCACTTTCAAGAAAGACGTTAAATTGATCATAAACATACCGATATCAAAATAATAGTTGCTGGAGTACCCTCCCCTTCGCAGATAAGCTAAGAGTATCAGTGTTAAAGAGGCTATCGTTGCAATCACTAACAAATAAAAGCCTTGTTTTTTATTTTTTACCAGCCTACTCTTTCTGGAGACAAAATAATAAAAAAATATCGCAGGCAAAAAGGCAACCGTAGTTTCTTTGGAAAAAGTAAACAGGATTAATACTACACATGACAATATAATATTTTTGTTTTTAGCTATCAGATATATAAGAATGGCCAAGAGCATCGTCAGCAGCGGTTCCTGGGGCCCCAATCTTAAAATATTTTCCGTGTTTAGGGGGGTCAGTAAGAAAAACAGTGACGCCATTAAGGAAATCAATTTTGATCTGGTAAGTTTATTGACTATCAGATACAGAAAAAGGGCTATTGTGCCTATTATCAGCATGTGAATAAAATGATGAATTTGGTAACTATTTCCTCCTATCAGCCAATTTATTATGTGGAAGATCCAATATGTGGGTCTAAACCTTCCACTGTTTTCCAGAAATTGGGAGGCAAAACCAGAAAAATTCAGATCAACCAACTTTTGAATAAAATTCCTTGAAAAAACAATGGTATCACCGTCATCAACCGTCATCCAGTAAATATGAGTATTAAAATATGTCAAAGGAGTCCAAACAAAAAATAGAAGAAGAAGCGACCATTCTTTTTTAACAAAAAGTAGCAATTTTTTCATTTTATCGATTCTTCAAAACTCGATAAAGATTAACAAAATCCTTCGGGGTTTGCAAAATCCTTCTAGTAAATCTCGAGGATCTTTTCTCTTCAACACACACAGGGAAATCGGCTAAGTTAAAACCTGCATATTGTGTTCTTAAAACAAATTCTGTATCAAAGATACCACTATTTGTCTTGCATTTTGATAATATCTTTTCAATTACTTTCCGTTTTACTATTTTTATTCCATGAGTGTCGCTACCTTTAAAACCAAGAAAAACTTTTAGGTACAAATTAAAGAGCATAGACACAGCTCTTCTAGAAAATGGTCTTTTGTCTTTAGACCAAAATGTCATTTTTGACCCTATTATCATGTCCTTTCCATAAAGGTCTATTGATGCCAAATCAATTAATCTGAGGTCATAAAAATCAACATTGTATATAATTACATAATCCCCTTTCGCCTCTTTCAATCCTTTTTTCATTGAAAACCCATACCCCGGTTGAGAATAGAGTACTTTTATTTTTTTATCAAATGAAATAATTTTGTTGACCTGTTTTTCTGTAGAATCAACACAACCGTTTATAACAACAAGAATTTCATAATTTTTTATTTTTCTTTTTTTTAAGTGATTTGATATATCCTTCAAAGCGGATTCTATAAGATACTCTTCATTTCTTGCAGGCAACACGATTGATATCTGCATGAGGTTAATTATATTGCAATTTCAGAAGTTTTCGTATCCCAGATTTAATATCTGTAAAATCACCAAAATTGATTCCGTATTTCCTCATAGAACAGATGTCAGCCTTGCTATTTTTTGGTTCTTTTTTTGGTTCGAGATGAATAATCTTTGCTCTATTTCCAACGAGCTTCATTACAATTTTTGTCAAATTATTGACACTAATTGACTTACCCGTACCCAAACTCACAATTGATCCACTTTTGTAATCCTTTTTGATAAACTTTTTTACCGATGAAACTACATCGTCTATATAGATAAAATCCCTGGTTTGTATACCGTCGCCGTAAATATTTATGGGTAAATTATTTTTAACGGCTTTAATGAAATTGTGTATTACATATCCATAGGCTTCTTTTTGGCCGGGACCATAAATATTCTCTGGACGAACAATAATAATATTTAATTTATTTTTATAAAGATTGAGTATATTTTCAGCATTAATTTTTGAAACCGCATAAGGTGTAAGAGGTTTTACTTTAACAGCAGCTGAAGAAAAAAATATTAATTTTTTAACACCTGCTTTAATCGCACTTTTAGCTACCGATGCGGTGCCTAAAGTATTGTTTTCAAGGTATTCAATCGGTTTTTCCCAAGATTCTGTTGCTGATATAAACGCTGCCAAATGAATAACAACATCAACATCCTTTATCTTTTTATCAAGCAGTCTTTGATTCAAGATGTTTTGACCATTAATAAGATCGTATTTGATCACTTTATAATCTTTCTCAAGTTTCGCCGTTAAATGCGATCCAACAAAGCCCGATGAGCCGGTAATTAATATCTTCATTGTTATGATTGATTTCTAATTTTATTCCTAGACTTTAAAGCTAATGCTATGCAATAAATATATAAAGGATAAAAAAGAATAGAAAGACGTTCCGTAGCATCCCCAATTCTATTCCAATAATCCAAATAGATGCTGAATATAAACGTTCCTGCTACCAAAACACCAATAAAAAGAACGGTTATTACAAACATTAGAAGATGTTCCCTCTGTTTCCTGAGGATTAATAAAACACCACAGAGAACAAACAATATAAACAGAGGCCACTGAGGAGCAATCAAGTATTTATAAATGAAAACGGCAACCTCACCCCATCTATTTAAATTAATAATCTCCTGAAGAATTGAATCAATTCCCATTTTATTTGTTATGTTGGTAGCCATACCGCTAGAAATTACTTGCTGATAGGAAATCCATATTTGTCTAAGATGCAGGACTATCAATGGATAAAGAACAATACCAACATATTTCTTTTTGAAAAACGAAACCGCAAATACTATCAAAATGACTGCCAGCCAAAAAGGTTCCGTTGCCCTAACATGGGTAGACAAACCAACCAATAAAGCAGATAAAATAAGGTATCCCATGTTCCCCTTTCTATTCCAAAGATAAATAAGAATTGCTCCAAGACTCAGGTAAACCGTGTATGTTAAGTTTGTATAGGAAAATAGTGAATGGTAGAAAAGAGGTCCTGTCATCAAAAGCACTGCCGTAAAAATAAGTCCTGCCTTCCTCGAAACAAACTCTCTTAGAATTCCATAGAAAGAAACACCAAGCGACAAATAAAATAGTGAATATATAAACTGCGGATACCTCCCACCGCATAAATAAACAATCGTATGGGCAAGTGATGTTAAAAACGGATAGCCATAATAATATGCATCAATGAATGCATCTTTCATAAATCCAGTTGAAGCAAACACATGCCCTCTAAAATCATAAAGGACCACAGAATCCCACATATAAACAGGCCAATAAAATGTGCTGATAAAACTAACGAGAATTAGAAAAGCTAGTACTCCTAATATAATTTTCTCTGCTAAATCAAATTTGGTGTTTTTAACACTTCCTTTTATTTGTCCAAGCAATGTTTTAATCTTTTTTAACTGAGTCAAGATAAGCGGAACGGATGCTGTAAATAGTAAAAGCGTTTCATTAAGAAGTGTGAATTTTATTCCCAAAAGATTTGTGGCAAACATGAGAAGTGTAAAGACCCCAATACCAATTGGGTAGGAAAGCCCAAGCTTCACAAATGAATTGGCTTTGGGAATAATAATCAATATCAACGGAAGACCAACCCCAAAGGTTATTGCTAATATAAATATAATAGATAGAATCATTTTTTAGTTATCCATTTCCAGCTGTTTGACAAACAACGGCTTTATTAAACCATATACATAAGTCTTGTCGTTGGGATCATAAATTGCATTCATTTTTACTTCTGCAACTTCGCTTGAATTCGGCTTTTTAAAAATAATTTCTGAAGCATTTATTTTTTGTCTTGGCCAACCATGACAATCAGGATCAGGTTTGCACGCCTCTTTTCCCCAAGTTATAAGAATATATGTGTTTGTTCCATAAGACTCAATATTGTCTTCCGAAATTAGAAGTGTTTCCTGAATAACATTTCTTGGATAGATAAAAGCTCTAACAAAATTTGGATTACCGCTACCCATAAGCCAAGGATCCTGCATTGGTGGAACAATAACTGTGGCATCTTCCGGAGTGTTGTTTTTAACAAACATCATAAAATCATAGAAAATCCCCCATTGATGCGTCATCTTCTCCTCATACGTACTTCTTAAATGAAAAAGAATATAAGAAGTCCTTGAAACACCCGTTTCCAAAGAATAACTCAAGCTTTTGACTATAAAATACACTATTAATAGTACAAATAGAGGATAAACCCTGCTTTTCTTCCCAAAATTTGCAATTTCATTTTTAAATCTCTGAACCAGAAACAAAGAAAATCCAAAAAGAACAGAGAGAATCAAACCATCCAGGTGGAACCCGAATCTTGAAAGCACGTAATTTGTATAATTTGCCCCTTCAAGAAGATATAGACCTAGATAAAGTATCGTAAGTACAACCAAAATAGTATTGCTAATTTTAAACACTATCTGCATCAGTTCTGATTTTGTATTAAGAAAGATAAGAAGAAAGATTGATATAGCAAAAATAATCTTTGCATCAACATAGAAATGATTTGCAAAAAAACCAGGATATTTAATTACTTCCAAAAAGAGAACTCCATAAGTGACTACAACGAGAAAAGACAAAATATATTGAATAAGAGGTTTTTTTATAAACTCCTCAATCCAACGCATAGCTTCAAGTATAGTATGACTAGAAATAAATTACTAATGTCTCCAAAAAATGAATTGTATCAAGTACAGAAACAGTTCAAGATGATTAGTATTCTAAAACGTGTGTGAACAGTGCAGTTAACTGACTAATTTTTAGTGACAGTATAAAATAGTCAGGTATAATATACATATCAAGATACATAGAAAATGTGATAAAAAGATGTAGCAAAACATTTAAGCAGAATTGTCAGATTTCCAGTACAGAACTTCTTCTAAGCCCCAAAAGTGACTCAAAGATAAATAACCAGCAGATTATATACACTTTATTTCCTCAAATTTCTCAAGAAGAATGTTTTTTATTTCTGAGATAATTGATCTATCCTTTAATGGCAAAAACCTTCTAATATCGCTATCCAATTCCTTTTCATCCCATACTTTAACTTTTTCAATAAATACATCGGGTTCATATTTCTCATTATAGTATTCTAATTTTTCTTTTACTAACTTAAGATCAAATTTAGTTCCTCTTTTTAGTAAAAACAGAAAATCATATAAGTCTCTTCCTTTTTCTCTATTTATTATCGCTCGATATTTCTCAGCCAAAATTTCCTCACTGGACAAATGTTGAATAACACTTGATGTTGTTATGGGTAAATCTGTATAAATTGTTCCTGACTTTGGTGATACCACATTCTCTCTTTGAGAAAAATCAAGCTTTATTGTGAGTGGTTGGGCAGAAACATCTGTTGGTAAAGATAGTTTTTTAGAAACACCCGTTAATGTCTCTAAACTTTTGACGCTTAATTCTCTATATTCTTTTTGTAGATTTTCTACAACTGTTTCTAGAATCACATCAATCTCTTTTGAATCCAGGCTCGTTGTGAAATCAAGGTCTTCAGAATATCTATTTGACCCGAATAGTATCTTTAATGCGGTTCCACCCTTAAAAAATAAGTATTTACTTTCAGGTATTTTGTAAACTTCTTCCAAAAAAGATATCTGTATTATCTCTTTTAATACAGAATATTTATCAATTCCTTTACTATTCGCAATGTCCTGTAAAATGTTACCACTAATCATACTTTTGTTATTTTACTACTTACCATTTACAATTTGTTCTGCTCTAAATAATTCTGAAAAGGTATGTAATCAATTTTAACCCGTAGCTTATTGAATAGATCCCAATTTATAGCACTCATGTCTAAATCAGATAACTCAATCTTTCTTAATTTTTTACTTGCAAAATAGGCAAGATCAACCAAAGCCTTTTCGGGAGTAGCGATCAAAAATCCATCACGTTTGACGTAGTCTGAGAAAAAATCTTTCGATATTTTTGTGTACTCATATTCTTTATCATTTATAATGAACTTTTTAGATTTTTGGGTTGTAACTGATGTTATTGAGTATGTAAATTGTGGAAGAATACCATAAAAAGAGAGGGCTGATTCAAGACTTATGTATGATGGGGTAAGAATTATTCCAGCCTTTTCGAAATCTGGCATCTTCAAATCCGATAAAACATATTTACCTTTAATCAATCTTTCTAAAAGATCATATTTTTCCATTCGTTCAATTATCTTGTAAATTGTATTACGGTTATCTATTTCAAAGATTTTTGAAAGTAAATCTGGAGTAATGACTCTAATGTTTAGTTCTTTCAGCTTTGAAACAATTTTTATTGTAGATATAGACGACATGATTAGTATAAATATATACTAATGAAGGAATCTATGTCAAGTACCATATGTATATAAAAAAATAAACAAAAAGGTTCTGCTATAATACATTTGAACTTAAAATGTCACAAAATATTTTCCAAAAAGCATACCATAGAGATCTTGAAAAGGTTTATAAAGATTTTTCCAATTCTCATGGAGAAATAATCTTAGATAATGTTATTGGTGAAATTCCTGACATACAAAAATATTTTAAGGATTTGAAGAAAAACATAAATAAAGAAACAAGAGTATTAATCTCATATCACAATTCTATTTGGGAGCCAGTATTTAATCTTGCGTCCTTAGTTGGTCTTAGAAAGAAAGTCACTAATCAAAACTGGATTGATCAAAACGACCTAGCAAATATTTTAAACTTAAGTGGATTTGATGTGATTAGTACTCAAAAAAGATTTTTTGGTATAACAGTAATTACTGTAGCCAAACAAAAAAATAATAACTCAAAAGTTATAAACAATGAGTATTCTGTTTCAATAATAGTTCCCGCAAGAAATGAAGAAGGAAATATTGAGAACATTGTAAAATCTATTCCAAAATTTGGAAAAAGTCAGGAAATAGTTTTTATTGAGGGTGGATCAAAAGATAAAACCTGGGAGGTAATAGTTAAACAAGTAGAAAAGTACAAAAACAATAAATTTGTTCAAGTAAAAGCATATAAACAAAAGGGTAAAGGCAAAGCTGATGCGGTTAGACTTGGCTTTGAAAAAGCAACAAACGATATATTTACGATCTACGACGCAGATAGGACTGTGCCTGCCTCAGACTTACCAAAATTCTACAATGTTTTGGCACAGGGACTTGGTGATTTTGCTAACGGTAGTCGTCTAGTTTACCCAATGGAAGACCAAGCAATGCAAACACTAAACAAGATGGGTAATCATTTCTTTAGTGTGGTGTTTACTAGAATCCTAGGTCAGCACTTCAAAGACACTCTTTGTGGAACAAAAGTTATATGGAAGAAAGATTATATAAAAATGAAGAAAGATTATCTGAATTATTTAAAGATTGATCCATTTGGTGACTTTGCTTTAATTTTCTCAGCCATTAAACACAATTTAAAAGTAGTCGAAGTTCCTATTCGTTATAAAGAAAGAGAATACGGCTCTACAAACATCAGAAGATTCTATCACGGACTTCTACTCTTCAAACTTGCATGGATTGCCCTAAAGGAGTTTAAGCTTTAGAAACAACGAAATACTCTACAAAACAAAGCGGTTTAAATATCTTCTCTAAGTATTTATTCGCAAAACTAGTTATTAGAGGAATTTCAATTGGTACAAGAAGTTTGTAATCATGTTTAACAACTTTCAAACCGATATTCTCCAACACACGTCTTAACTTGCTATATCCTACCCTTTTGTGCTTTCCTTCTTTCATCTTCAATCCAAGCATTTCCCAAATCATCAAAACAGGCTCCCAGATAGGATTTGCCATTGTTACAATTATCTTTGTATCATCATCCATTACACTCATTAACTCCTTAAAGGTGCTTCTGTGATCATCTAGGTGCTCCACAACATCACTTAAGAAAATGTAATCAAATCTGTCTCTCGGCATAGAGGTTGAAAATTTTATATTCTTCTTACTTGAATGTTTCTTTCTTGCCGCTTCAATCATTTTCCCGCTAATATCCATTCCGTATCCGTACTTTGGGTTGAGAGAAACCAAAAGATCCCCAGTTCCGCAACCAAATTCAAACACCTTCTTGTTTTTGCCTATCAAATCTCCTAAAAGTGCCTTAAGACTTGAATAGTAGTACGAGTATCGTACCTTTCCGGCATCATAAGAATCTGCAACTTTATCAAAATGTTTTTCTACAATACTTCTTTTCATATATTTATATGCCTAGTAGAGAGATTACTCTTGAGTTTATCACATAACAAATTCAGAATCAGCCAAGCTTGACAATTTTGACTCGTTATGTTATCCTGTACACAAATGTACAGAATAAATAAACTCTCACGGCTAGACAAGAAGCTTTACCACAGCGGAGATTTGGCTGTTTTGTGGAGTATTTTCAACAAAAATACCCTTTATACCGCTATCAAACGTTATGCGAAAAGTGGTGTTTTGTTCCCAATTTATAAGGGTCTTTATTCAACTATTCCTTTAGATGAAATTAATCCTTTGGAGCTTGGTGCTGCAATTGCTCACAAATATACATATTTAAGTACAGAATCTGTGCTGGCTAAAGCCGGAGTAATCTATCAAATAGTGCATAGATATACTTTTGTAAGCGACTTCTCAAGAGAAATAACTATTGGAAATAGCAGTTTTATCTTTAGAAAAATAAAAGATGACTTTCTTTTGAACACTGCCGGAATATCAAATCAAAACGGGATTTTTGTAGCAAGTACAGAAAGGGCGGCGGCCGATTTACTCTATTTAAACCCTAGCTATCATTTTGATAACCCTGACAACGTTGATTGGAATGAATTGACCAGAATTAAAAAGGAGGTAGGATACCTATGATAGACCTTAGACCTGAAGACACAATTCACAAATCATACTTAAACAGAATTTTGACAGAAGTAACAGATAACAATACTCTTTCTTCCTCGCTCGCATTTAAAGGAGGAACTTGTGCCGCAATGTTTGGATTCTTAGACAGATTCTCAGTGGATTTAGATTTTGATTTGGTATCTGGCATAAAGGAAGAAACTGTAAGAAAAGAATTTAGAAAAATATTTAAATACCTGGATATAACTATTAAAAAAGAATTTGATAACGTACTCATGTTCCAAGTGCAATATCCAAGCTCTCCAAACAAAAGAAACACAATTAAAGTCAGCGTAAATAGTTTAAAAATAAAATCAAACGTATATAAAGTTCAGTACTTACCTGAAATCAACAGGCTAGCAAACTGTCAGACTATAGAAACCATGTTTTCCAACAAACTAGTTGCCGTCACAGACAGATACAAAGAACACAATACTATTGCTGGACGTGACATCTATGACATACATTATTTTTTTATAAACGGATATAAATACTCTGAAAAAGTGATAGAAGAAAGAACAAAAATGAAGGCAGATAAATACATTGAAATCCTACATAAATTTATATCCCAAAAAGTGAACCAGACCATAATAAATGAAGATTTAAATGCTCTTTTGCCTATTAGTAAGTTTCAGTCTGTAAGAAAAGTGTTGATCCCAGAAACTTTGCATTTTCTGGCATTAAAATCAAATTCTGATAAGAAATAGTTAGTAGCCTAAAAATTTTCTGGAGGATATTTTAACTTCCCCATCTCCGCCATACGATATTTTGTTTGAAAGATTCGGAAAAAACAATTCAAAAAAGTTTTTGCCCGAAATTACAGTCTTAACAGTTTCCGTCGGCGACCATGGAAGCGTCTCATCATCCACTGTATCAACAAAGGCAATTGTTTTTCCTTCCATCGCTTCTTGATTTTCCCTGAAATATTCAAATACCCTTTCTGAAGTTCTAACTCCCTGAGTTATCCAATTTGTGTCTATGGTGAGTCTCAAAGTAAAGATTGAAAGAAACAGCCAAACAACACAAAACAGAATTTCAAATTTGGAATCATAAATAATATAAGAGACAAAAAGAACTATTCCGATAAGAGGAAGCGTCAAATAGTAGGTAAATTTATGAAGAGGGAGAAAAACCACCGGCAGGATTGTTGCCAAAAACCAAAAAGCTGAAAAAAGAATTATAGATTTTACACTCGCATTTGTTTTTGACTTGCAAGATTTAATAAAAGCGTAAACAATAATAACCGCCTGAATCCCAAATAAAATAAATATCGGAACAATTTGGGACGACCAATACTTCATTAAATTGGGGTTAAAATGAATTCCCGGTCCGACAAAGTCCACAAGCATCTCGGGAAGACTGAAGGACCAAAGAAAATACCAAAGCGCCGTATTAGCCGCCTTAACTAAAGAAAAATTCCAAACATAAGAGTCCCCCTCTATCATCCCGAAATGAAAGAAGTGCAGATACAGATAAACCATAACCATCAAAACAAAAGGCATCAACTGCAGAATTACTTTTTTAAAGGATAATTTCTTTTTTACCCCCATGTTTTGAAATAGATAAACCGCTCCCAAAAGCCCCGGAATCACCACTGCAGTTTCCTTGCACATAAGGGCCAGTACAAAGAATATAAATGAGACAAGCATCTTTGACTTTGCAAAAAATATTACCGTTGTAAGAGTAAGGAGTGTAATCAAAAGCTCCTGATATGCTCCAATATAGTAAAGCTGACCAAAGTGTGTAACGCTAACCGCATACAAAAAAGACGATATTCCGGCAATGCCGTCTTTTTTAGTAAGAATCTTTACCAGATATCCCACCAAAAGAATATTGATAAAGAATGTTGCAAATGAAATAACTCTTAGCCCCAAAGGATTAAGATTAAAAACGGATGTCCCTAGAAAATAATATGCTCTTAAAGGAAGAGGTCTATAGACCCCAATATCCGCCACATCATTCACGGGATCAAAAAAGCCAATAAACTGAGAAAAGTTTTCCGCCTTTGAAATTCTCAAAAAATAAAAATCATCATGAGTAAAAAACGAAGAAAGAGCGGGATAAAACATCATAAAGGAAACAACTATGGAGACAATATACAGCCAGTATTTCCCAATAAATCCAGTTATTTTTTCCTTCATACAATCTTAACCGCAATCAGCCGACCAATGTTGTGCAGTTTGTGAAGAAGTAGAATTAATGGATTTTCCGTATACTTCTTTACAATATTCTCATCCTGAAGCAAAAGAGTTTCCGAAAGGCTTGATGAGATTGTCCCGGGTTCTAGTCTAAAACTTGACAGGTATTTGCCCATTACTACCGGCATTTTGGATTTTGATATTTTGAGCCATAAATCATATTCAAGAACAAAATTGTTGTACCCAATGAAGGGTCCGAATCTCTCCCATGCAACTTTTGTTATAAATACAGATGGCTGCATAAGATAGTTGGTTGTCAAAAGCAGGAATCTTAAATTTAAAAAAAGAAGCACGTTCTTGTAAACAGTGGGTAATTTTGCAATTCTTCTTCCCCCCCCGTCTATCATTCTTCCCCTGCCCGCAAACCAAAAAGCGTCAATATTTGCCCTATATGTTTTCTCAACTTCAGAGAATGCACCCGGAAGATATTCGTCGTCTGCATTTATATATGCCAATATTTTCCCTTTAGCCTGTCTAAAGCCTTTGTTAATTGCGTCCCATTGTCCCCTGTCCTTCTTGGATTGGTATCTAACTATTTCAGGATATTTTCCGGCATATTGTTTAATAATTCCAAGCGTTCCATCCCTTGATCCCCCGTCCATGATTATTACTTCCAGATTGGGATAGTTTTGATTGATTATTGAATCAATAGTCTTTCCGATGAAATTCACTTTATTGAATGACGGAATAACGACGGATATCTTGGGAGATTTTATCTTCATGGAAGTATTTATTTTTTGGCTTTTTTCAAAGCCTCCTTGCGAATCATGTCTTCAAGTTTTTTCTCCATTCTTTTAGTTCTCAAGTATGCAGAGCCAATCATTGAAATCACCAAAACAAAACCTCCAATAACCATAAAATCAAACACCCGGGTAACCAGAAAAGTGCTGGCAAAGGTCCTAAGAAGCTCGGGAAAAATTATAACAACAATCGCAGCGCTCCACATAAGAGACCATGAAATAATCTCAGACCTTCCAAGCTCGCCCCTTTTGTAATGAAGCACTGCAAAATAAACCATCGAGAAAGCGAATATTAAAGCGATTATTTGTAAACCGATTATCATATCAGAGCGTAAACCTCCATTTGATTATCTCAAACATTATACCAAATGCATCCAACACCGTGACGCCTTTGACCTTGTCATGATATAGAGTTTCAACGGGAATCTCATGAAACAACATTTTCATCTTGGCAATCCTTGCAACCATCTCAGTTTCAACGCCATAGCCGGTAGAATCCCACCTGACCGCTTTATAGGCCTTTTTCGTCAAAGCCTTAAAACCGCAAAGCACATCCGAAACATATATGCCGAATAAAACAGCAATGAGAATTGATGTGAATTTGTTCCCCAAAAACCTGATTAAAGGCACCCCGTAATTGTAGTTTCTTGTACCGAAGACCGCATCGTACTTTTTTTCTTCCAAAACACCTCTAAATTTTTCTAAATCCTTTGGGCTATGCTGTTCATCCCCGTCCATAAATATGACAGCATCCGCTCCTTTTGAAAATGCATAATCCGCCCCCGTCTTCATTGCCGCCCCTTTCCCTAGATTAACCCTATGGGTAAGAAGAGTTACGTTCCCTCCTTTATACTTCTTCAGATAACTACTTGAGGTGTCTGTCGAGCCATCATCAACAAGAACAATCGGAAGCTTGCACCCCAAAACATCTTCAACAACTTTGGATATGTGCTTTTTTTCGTTGTAAAAAGGGACAACTATTGATATGTTCATGACCGATGGGTAATATACCAATCTATGGTATTTTTCAGTCCCTCCTTAAATGAAGTTTTAGATGAAAAACCAAACTCTTCTTTTGCCCGACTCACATCAAGCATTCGCCTCGGCTGACCGTCCGGCTTTGTTTTGTCCCAAACAATCTTGCCTTCAAACCCCGTTAGTTTTTTAATTAAATCCGCCAGATCTTTAATAGTAATTTCAAATCCCGCTCCCAAATTTACAGGGTCGCTTTTGTTGTATTTTTCGGCTGCCCTAACTATCCCCTCCGCCGCATCCTCAACGTATAAAAATTCGCGGGAAGCCTTGCCCGTACCCCAGACAACCACATCGCTATCCCCATTTTCCCTTGCCTCAACAAACTTTTTGATAAGAGCGGGGATAACATGAGAGCTTTCGGGATCAAAGTTGTCGCCCGGACCATAGAGATTTACGGGAAACAGGCAAATCGAATTAAATCCATATTGCTCCCTATATGCCATTGACTGCACAAGCTGCATTTTTTTGGCAAGACCATATGGAGCGTTTGTTTCTTCAGGATACCCCTCCCATATATTTTCCTCTTTAAAAGGAACGGGCGTAAATTTGGGATAGGAGCAAATTGTTCCCAAAGCAACATATTTTTTAACATCCGTTTCCCTTGCAGCTTTCATCATGAAAGTGCCCATAAGAATATTGTCATCAAAAAGGTTCCCCGGATATTCCCTGTTGTAGCCGATTCCCCCAACATTGGCTGCCAGATGGATTACTACATCCCCTTTCTTGGCAACCTTCAAACAATCTTCATAGCGCCTAAGATCATAATCCGATTTATCCGGAACAAAAATCGATTTTGGATTCTTGGCTTTTATCTTTTCAACCAAGTGTTTCCCCAAAAACCCATTTCCTCCTGTAACAACTACCTTTTTATCTGTCCAAAAATTTTTTTTCATAAATCTCAAGCTACCCAATAACCTCTGACAAAAAGTGACAATAGGACAACCTGTAGAATCGCTTGGGCAATTATAATATATCTTAAGCCTTTATTAAACCTGGTGATCAAAGGAAGCAGAGGAAAAGCCAAAAGAGCGTATCGCGGCATCGAAGTCAGCGTTCCTGTTAACGTTGGTACAATCACTGCCAAAGCGACAAATACCCAATAGGAAAGCTTTATTTTTTTAAAAGCAATTATAAGTCCGCCAACAAGTACTAACGTAATAAGAAGTTCAAAAGCGGCATTCCAATAAATAATATTCGCTGGATCAACCGTCCAAAATATTTTGATATATCGGTAAATCACTTGGGGCAAGCTTGTAAAAGGAGCGCTGCTTCTTCCGGTTCCAAATGAAGGCAGGGCTGTCAAAAAATATAATGGATTGCCAAACATCCTATATAAATAGTACATATATCCCGCTATTCCCAAAGGAGCAACGGCAACCCCTATTAAATCCCGCCAAAAGAGCTTACCCAATTTGGTCAAATTATGTCTATATTTAACAATCAGCTCTATTCCTAAATAAATGGACAGAAGCGCTCCCTGAACTTTCGTAGCCGATGCTAAAGCTGCAAAAAGCCCTGCAAGCATATAACTATCCTTTCGAGCAAACCAAAATGTCAAAACTGCCAAGAGCAAAAACAGGGATTCCGTGTATACCGCCCCGAAGTAAAAAGCTGTGGGAAAAGACAATAAAAGAAAAATTGAGATTACTGCCGATTTATGACTATATTCCTCTTTCCAAAGCTTAAAAAGAAAATATAAAGCAGCGACAAAAAATATATTCGATGAAATAATACCTATAACAAAATAGGACGGATCGGTAAATAGGCTCATGTCCAAGTTTCCCGTTTTAGGAATAACGTTAAATATTTTAATTAGAAACGGATATAGCGGAAAAAAAGACTGAACATACTCAGCGCTGTATCCATTTTGAGCAATCCTAAGATAATGCACACCGTCAAAATTCCCAAAACCCCAAATCCAGTTAGGTAAGTTTGTTATCGTAAGCACTCTGTCCACATACGGGAACCTGCCCCCAAAATTGGCAATCACAAATCCTGCAAGAATTGCTACAAGAAAAAGCGCAACTCTCCAAATAGTAAAATATCCGAGTATTTTTAAAAAAAGATTCTTTTCCTTCATTTGTAAACCTTGAGAGTTTCTTTTGCAGTCTCATCCCATGAATATTTCCTGACGTTTTCAAAACCTTTCTCGGATAAACTATTCCCAACTTCCTCTCTATTTACTATAAGTGTAATTTTTTCAGCAAAATCTTTTGTGCTTTTTGGATCCGCAAAAAGAGCCGAACCCTCGGCAATTTCCACCAATGCCTGCGTCCTTGAAGCTATAACAGGAACACCCATCGCCTGTGCTTCTAAAAGAGGCAAGCCAAATCCTTCATATAAAGAGGGCTGAATATAAACACTTGCCAAATTATATATCCCAACCAAATCTTCATCGGAAACAAACCCTGTTCTTACAACACCCTTCCAATTAATTCCCTTTAGATGTCTAAGTTCGGGATGATTCAAATCCATCTTTTCGATCTCCAAAGCCTGTTTTCCAACAATAACCAAAGGCAGTTTTGCCGTTTCGCATGATCTAACAAGCAACGGAATATTTTTGTTGTAGTTAACGTCTCCGACATAAAGCGCAAAAGTCTTCGGCAGCCCAAATTTATTTTGTACTTCAGCCAGTAATTTACTATCCGTAACCGGTTTAAAAATGCTACGGGGGGCAAGATATATAACATGAACTTTTTCAGGGCTTACACCGATAAATCTGCAAATATCCTTCTTGGAAGTTTCGGAAATAGTAATAATGGCATCAATGTTCCTTCGAATCAGATATTTATTTATTTGCCAATTGATAAAACCCTTTATTCCGGACGGGTAGTGAGCGGGGTAAATAAGAGGGATTAAATCATAGATTGTCAAAACATATTTGGTACCTTTCGGTTTATTAAACGGAACAGAAATTTTAAAAGGATTAAAACGGGTAAAATGAACCGCTCCATATGCACGTAGTCTTGAAGCAAACACATCAACCCCGTCAATCTTAAGTGCATTTATAAGCTCCCTTGTATAAACCCCGATTCCGCGTACTGAGTCTCCCGTAGAAAGCGGTCCGATATCGACAGCGATTTTATTATTTTTGTTCATTGTCTTTCTTTACTATATATTTGAAATAGGCAATCGGGAAATGACTTGCCGAAAAAAAACTCCAAAGAAAGCCTCTTACCCCGTCCATAAATCCCAAGTGCCTAAAATAAAGATTAAAGAAAGTAAATAAAGGCTTAAGAAATATAAACGTAAGAAACGATAATAAGCCTTTAGAAGTCTTTTTATTTTTCAATTCTTTTGCATGAAGATCTGTGTAGCGGTTTAGCCTCATCAAATATTTTTTAAGAGTCGGGGAGTCGTAATGCAGCAAATCTCCCGAAAGCCAGGAAACTTTTCCGCTAAGTTCAATTTGTTCATGTACCGACTTTTGAGGAAAATGCGCAAACCCTTTTTTAACCAATCTTATTACCCCATCAGGGTAAACCCCTGCATGAATTAAAGCTTTTCCTAAAAACATATTTCGTCTGGGGATAAAATAACCTACAATTTCCCCCTCATCCGTCCCAATTTTTCCATCCCTTTCCTCAATTAATTTTTGGTGCCTCTCAAAAAGTTTATTTATTTGGTATTTATAGGTTCCGTCAAGAACTTTTTTAATATCACCCGCCAGTTTTGGAGTAACCACCTCATCGGCATCCATCTGAAGTATCCACTCCCCTGTGGCCTTTTCAAGCGCTATCTCTTTGGTTATGTGGAATATCTCATGGTGAGGTTCCGTAAAGACATTTGCCCCCAAACCCTTTGCAATTTCTCTGGTTCTATCAGTTGACTCCTCGTCCACTACTATAATTTCATCTGCAATACCCTTTACGGATGAAAGACACCTGCCTATATTTTCCTCTTCATCTCTTGTTGACAGAACAATCGAGAGTTTCATATTTTTCATTTGTATCCTTCAACTATGTAAAAAGCATCGCTGCCGTTGGGATATTTGATAAGCTTTCTTACTTCAAAATCGTTAATATACCTAAGACCGCTGTAGTAGCTCGGCGTCATGATATAGAGCATTCCATAGGTCGGATAGCTTTCAATTATATTCCAATTTCCTCCAAACTGGTATTTATCGAAGGAAACGACAGTGTTATAACTCTTTGATTCGCTCTCGTCATACCTAACGGTTTCCAAAAGTTTGGGCAATGGAGTTTCTAGATAGTAAAGGAAAAAAATGTAGGGCTGCTGCCTTATTTTATCCATATAGACCTTTGTGTAGTCAGGATTCTTTTTTAGATAAGATACAATCTCCCTCATCCCATACTGCCACTCTATAGCATCCCTTTTGGAATATTCGTTGTAATAGTAAGTCAGATAGCTATACACCTCACGGCCTAAAGCCAAAACTATAACAAAAGCAATAACAATCCTAATCCAATTTCTGTTTAAAAGTGTTACCAAATAGCATGCCCCAAACCCGGAAAGAAGAAGGATTGGTCCCATCATAAAAATTGCCCTGGTCGACCCCGGATCAATTTGAGAAATAGCTCCCGGAATTGGAGAGAGGATAAGCCAGGAACCGATTACAACCAATCCTTTCCATTTCTTTTTCAGGAAAAGCGCTATAATCCCGAGAGGGGCAAGAACCATATCAATTTTAAAAAATTCCCCGATTACTTTAACCGAACCTCTTGGATTCTGATCTCCCTTTTCAAATAGATAGGAGTCGGAAAAATACCCTTTGTAGTTATGCCAATAAGTCTGGGTAAGTCCCCCATATTTAGTAATTGTTTCCTCCGAAAACTTGGTTTGATTTACTCTGGCAAACCCCAATATGCGAGGATCTTTGATAACAAGTCCCCCAAATAAAAGTCCCACAATAAAGGATGAAATTAAAACCTTTTTATTTGCAATCAATTTCTTAAAATTCAAGATAACCAAAAGAAAAACAAGGGGAGGAATAACTACTTTAGCGGAATGGTATGAAAAAAAGCTAAGTCCAAAGGAGAAAAAGGATAAAGGCACCAACCAATTTTTCTTTTCAATCCCAAAATAAAATAAAGTAAGACCCAATATAAAGAAAAATAGGGAGAAGTTTGCCTCCCATAACCCCCTTGAATACTGAAGACTATACGGCGAAATTGCAAAAAAGAGAGCCGAGAAAATTCCCGCCGCCTCACTCTTGAGAAGTTTTTTGGCCAGGAAGTATATTGCGACAACCCCAAGTGTTCCCACAAGAGCACTTCCGGATCTTGTTGAAAAGTCATTACTGCCGAATATTTTTACAATTACGGCCGTAATATATATGTGAACAGGGTGTTTGTCGTCCGCAAACGATTTGAAAACGATAGGGAACTTATTACCGTATTCATCCGCACCCCAGTTGGCAATTGTATAAGCGTTATACCCCGCCGCAACTTCGTCCCAATTCAAAGAAGCAGGGACCCGATCAAGCTTGTAAAACCTCAAAACTGCAGCCAGAGTAATAATAAGAGTCAGAATAATTATTTTTAGATATTTCATGGAAAATGTTATTTAAATTGAAATCCCCCGAATGATGAGACCAAAGAAAATCCCCATTTATCTGGCGGGTTGTATTTTACACTACCTCTAAACTCCGAAGGTGGAGTCTTCTGATAAAAAAGAGCGAAAATATAGGGCTGGGCATATTTATCCGTAACAACCCCGCTTTCCTTTGTACTAAATATTTCCTTGTATTCATATTGCCAGGCAGATTTTGTTTTTTCTGCATAGTTATTTATAAAATCGGCATAGTAACTTTCAAAAGATAAGGCATAAGCCAAAACCGCTATAACTAAAATGATTGCCGAATGTTTCTTAAACTTACCAATCAGATATCCAACCCCAATGGTGGAAATGGCGGCAAATGCGGGGGCTGCCAAAATCGCCCTCAATGCATGGGGAGACTCCTTGGTAAGTGACGCCGGAATCGGGGCCAGGATAAGCGCTGCCAAGGGAAGATAAAACGAACTCTTTTTACTCTTAAAGATTGCCCAAATACCGATTAGAACCAGTAGAGAATCGATTAAGTAAAGCTGACCATGCCCCGGAACCTGACTCCTGGGATTAGCATCTCCCGTAGTAAACAAAAATTTAGGACTGAAATTGGCAAAATAATTTTTTACAAAATCGGATTTATTTTCAACCGCTACCTGTGCAAATCTCAATCCTCCAGTATCAAATTTATAAAGCCGGTAGATAGGATACAAACTTACCAAAAACAGTAGTGCCGAAAGAATAAAAACAGGAATATTTTTCTTTCTTAACTTATATAAAGAAAGCCCTGTTAACCATATAGGAATAATAATTCTGAATGAGTTGTAGCTATAAAAAGAAAGAATAAAGGTAAATACCCCCAACAAAATAAATAGTCTTCTTTTCTCACTTAATAAGAATATATAAGGCCCCAAAAGAAAGAAGAAAAGTCCCGCCGTTGCCTCATATCCCGTTCTTGAGAAAATAAAAAGCCAGGGTGAAACACTTAGGATAAATGCTGAAAGAATCCCAAGAGTCTCCTTCCCTGTAATCTTTTTTACCAAAAAATACATAAGGATTATTGTTCCCAATGTATATAAGACCGCAGGAAGCCTAACTGCCAGTGCATTAAGCCCGAAGATTTTTACAAACGGAACTACCGAATAGATGTAGACAGGCAATTTAAACTCACCAAATGCTCGAAAGTGAAGGGGAAGAAAACTCCCCCATTCATCTTTCAGGTCGGTTCCTATTGCAAAGGCGTTATACCCGATTGAAGCTTCATCCCAATAAACGGATGAAGGAATACTGGCAATCCTGATAATACGGGTAACCAAAAAAAACAATAAAACAACAACAAGTATTATTTTATTTTTCGACATAAATTAGTTTGACTCGATAATATCAAAGTCGGGACTTCCATCAAGAAAGTCTACCGAGTAAAGCCTTGAAACCGAATCAGGAAAATCGGAAGGTCTACCGACAAAAAGAATCTTCTTTTCCGGATTTGCCTCAACTATATCCTGATAATGAGTTCCTTCATCTCCAAGGTCCGGAAAATAAAACTTATCAAACTTCAAAACCCAAACCCAATCGTATGCTTCATAGCGAACAAGATTAGGATCGTTCTGATATTTCCCCGGGTCCCAATTCAAAAAGAAAAGGGTAAACATGTGGGGTTCCCCATAAGTTCTTGAGAAAACTATCAAATCGTAATCGCTATAATGTTCCCCTACATAGGTAACCGCCTGCCTATACCCATACTGCCAGTCTCTGGAATACAGTTTGGGATATATGTTGTAGTAATTATTAAGGTAAGACTTCATC
>Ga0172375_10003076_pt1 | contig 25595 bp, 22 predicted proteins | sample LakKiv1m_FD_114537 | JGI IMG/M metagenome (GOLD analysis project Ga0172375, IMG submission 114537) | Freshwater microbial communities from Kabuno Bay, South-Kivu, Congo - kab_092012_11.1m | ecosystem: Environmental > Aquatic > Freshwater > Lake | place: Democratic Republic of the Congo...
GTCGGGCAGCTTCCAGGAGAACCGGTCGCTCGACGCGGCGGTCACCGAGGATCTCACCTCCGCATCCGGCACCGCGGGGATCGGGTACCAGCCCGCAGCCTGGGCGACGATCCGCCTCTCCGGCACAGCCTTCCGCCAATGGTCCAACGGCGCGGTTGGAACCGACCTCACCCGGTACTCCGCCTTCCTGGGGCTCACCTTGGGGTACACGTACAACATCTACTGACCGACAAGAGGACTCGATGCCCCTTCGCCCGAACATGCAGCCCCAAGAGTTCCTGGAGATCTTCCTTCGCAGGAAGTGGCTGATCGTCTTCTCGATCCTGTTCATCCTCTTCGGTGCGAGCGTGTATTGCGTTGTGACGCCCGAACTGTTCCGGTCCAGCACGACCATCCTCGTCGTGCCGCAGCGCGTCCCGGAGAATTACGTGAGGAGCACTGTCAGTACCCGGATCGAGGATCGCGTCGCCACGATCCGGCAACAGGTCTTGAGCCGCACCCGGCTGGTGGCGGTAATGGACGAACTGGGCCTCTTCACGGAAGAACGTAAAACGCGGCCTCTTGAAGAACTCGTCGACGGGATGCGCAAGCGGATCACCATCGAGACCCGGCAGAACGACGCGTTCACGCTATCTTTCGTTCACGTGAACCGGCAGACGGCGATGCTCACCACCTCCCGCCTTGCGTCCTTCTTCATCGACGAGAACCTTAGAACCCGGGAACAGCAGGCCGTGGGGACGGCCGAATTCCTCGACTCGCAGTTGCAGGAGACGAAGAAGAAGCTGGAAGAACAGGAGGAACGGGTAAAGAAGTACAAATCGGCCTTCATGGGGGAACTGCCGCAGCAGCTGCAGGCGAACCTAGCGGTGATGTCGCGCCTGCAGGATCAGCTGAAGGCGAACTCGGACGCAGTGCGCACCGCGCAGGACCGCAAGATGTTCAGCGAGTCCCAGGTCGGCACCCTTGAGTCACAGGTCGCGGCGATAGAAGCGCAGGTCCGCGTTGCGGCGGGGAATCCGGATGCGCCCGTAGTGGATCCCATCTCTCCATTGGACCCCGCCGCCCAGTTCCTGGCGGAGTTGAACACGAAGCGGGCCCAGCTGGCGAGCCTTTCGACCAAGTATACCGAACGATATCCCGAGATCCGCCGCTTGAAGGAAGAAGTCGCACAGCTGGAAAGGAAGGTTGCGGACGTCCGAGGAAACACCGGACCTTATTTGCAGGGCACGGGAGGGAATACCGCCGTCCGTCGAACCGGTCATGTCTCTGGGAACCCGGTCATCCCGTTCTCCCGCGAGAAGGATGAGATCCTCCGTCTGCACTCCGTGATGAAAGGCCTCGACCTGGAAATCCAATCGCTCAACAAGGAGAACGCCGAGATCCGGAAGAACATCGCCGCCGTCGAGAGCAAGGTGGAACGTTCGCCAAAGCGGGAGCAGGAGATGATCTCCCTCACCCGCGACTACGAAAACCTGAAGCGGTCGTATGACGAACTCCTGAGGAAGAAGCTCGACGCGGACGTGTCGCAGAACCTCGAAAAGCGCCAGAAGGGGGAGCAGTTCCAGATCCTCGACCCCGCGAATCTCCCCGAGAGTCCATTCGTTCCGAACCGACCGAAGGTCTTCGGTATCGCGCTGATGGCCGCCCTGATCATCGGATTCGGGGGAGCGATCGGGCTGGAGGCGATCTCTCCTGCGGCCCGGGAGCTGAAGGAATTCCGGCACTTCACCGAAATACCGGTATTGGGGGTCGTATCCAGCATCCACGACACAGTGTACGAACGGATGCTGTCGCGGAAACGGACCGCCGTCTTCGGCGGATTGCTCACCATCACCCTGGCGGTTACCGTATTCCTCGTCGTCTTTGGGGAAAAGATCCGAACCATCCTGCAATGGGCGCGCTGAAGACATGAAGATGCCATCGTTTAAAATTTCCCGTGGAAACGACGCAAATCGGGCCCACGGGCGAGTCGACCTGTTGAACATCGGGGAGGAGGACCCGATCTTTCTCGAGCAGTTCAAGGTGTTGCGGTCGAAGCTCGAATACAAGCTGGACACGCTCGCGTGGAAAACGATCGGGATTACGAGCTCCATCGCTGGCGAGGGAAAGACCTTGACGTGCGCGAAGGTCGCGATGAGCCTGGCGCGAACGAAGCGGAAGGCGGTCCTGCTGGTGGATGCGGACATCCGCAAGGCGGACCTGACGAATGGATTCGGGACGCCGAGGCATCCGGGGCTGACGGAATACCTTCTCGGCGCCGCTAATCTCCCGATGATCGTCCGGGAGAACGTGGTGTCCGGCCTGGACATGGTTTCTTCTGGGACGTCGGTCGCCGCCCCCGCGGACCTGCTTTCCGGGGACGGTTTCCGGTGCTTCACTGAAGACGTCCGGAAACGGTACGACATCATCCTTCTGGACACCCCGCCGATCCTTCCCGTGGCCGACACGATGTCGATGCGGGAACGGCTGGATGGCCTGATCTTCGTCTACCGCGCCGGGTTCACCCCGCTCGCCATGTTCAAGCAGGCGACCGAGGAGATCGGGGAAAAGAAGATCCTCGGTGTCGTGTTGAACGGGGTCGAGCCGAAATCCGAGCGGTATTACGGAAAATATTACGGACACTACTACACCTCCCTGAAAAGCAAAGAAGTCCGCGAGTGATCACCCTCGAAAACCGGTTCTTCCCCGCCCGAAGCGCCGTATGCTTCTTCGTCGAGGGGGGAATCATCATTATTTCTGTTATTGCGAGCTTTTTATTATTGCACGGAGGCAGTACCGTTGGGACCATAGTACTTCGGGACGCGGTCGTTCGAGGTCTGGTCGTGGCTTTTTTTTGCCAATCATGCATGTACCTTCTTGATATGTACGACCTGAAGAACTCTCAGACGTGGGGGGAGCTCTTTTTTTCCCTGCTCTTCGCGGTGGGGTTCGTCTGCATAGGCATCGGATTGGTCACCTACGCTGTCCCGGAGTTCGGCGTCGAAGGGTCGATGTACTATCTGACCATCCTGTTCGTCGCTATCTTCCTCCTCTTCTGGCGGATTGCTTTCGACATCTATCTAACGCGACTCGCTCCTCGGGAAAATATCTTGATTATGGGTACGGGAGAGACCGCCCGGATGGTGGGGGAGGAGATCCTCAAGCGCGAACGGCTCGGATTCCGGCTGGTCGGTTTCGCCGGTGATACGCAATCTAACGATGTGCGAACCGGCGGCACCGGCAAGATCGTAGGAGACTATTCGCAGGTCGTCGACCTTGTACGCGAGAACCGTGTGCGGAAATTGGTCGTGGCTCTCAGCGAACGCCGCGGTGGCTATCCGGTGGCCTCCCTTCTGGACCTCCGCGTTCGCGGTTGCACGGTCATCGAGTGGCCTTCCTTTTACGAGAAGCTTTCCGGGCGCGTTGCGATCGACAACCTCTCTCCGTCGCACTTCATCTTCCATGAGGGGTTCAGCAAGTCGCGAGTCCTACTGTTTTCCAGACGCGTGGTTAGCCTGCTCGCAAGTATCATTCTTCTTATATTTCTCTCTCCGATTCTTCTCGTCGCGGCGATTCTCATCAAGTTCGACTCTCCGGGGCCGGTCTTCTACCGACAGGATCGGGTGGGAAGGAGGGGGAAGGTCTTCAGGATCATCAAGTTCCGCTCGATGCGGCAAAATGCCGAAGGGGAAAGTGGCCCCCGGTGGGCGACGGAAAACGATCCACGAATTACTCGCCTGGGGAGGATCCTCCGGAAGTCCCGTCTCGATGAGGTTCCCCAGTTGATCAATGTGTTTAAGGGTGACCTGAATCTGGTTGGACCTCGCCCGGAGCGCCCTACGTTCGTAGAGGTACTTGAGAAGACGATCCCATACTATTCGATTCGGCACACGGTCCGGCCTGGTTTAACAGGGTGGGCGCAGGTGGAATTTCCCTATTGCGGCACCATCGAGGAGTCGAAGGAGAAGTTACAGTACGACCTCTTCTATATTAAAAACATTTCCGTAAAACTCGACCTCTTGGTCCTGTTCAAGACGATCAAAATTGTTCTCCTGGGCCGTGGCGCGCGGTAAGCGCGGAATGAAGTCCGTCAATTAGGATAACGAGCTTGTGCGCAACGTCTTGACCATTGATGTGGAAGACTACTTCCATGTATCTGCTTTCGAGGGTCTTATAAAGCGGGACGAATGGCAAACCTACCAGATGAGGGTTAGCAACAATACCCGACGTATTCTGGATATTTTGGATGAACATGGTGTTCTTGCGACTTTCTTCCTTCTCGGTTGGGTGGCGGAGCGTGATTCATCGTTGGTCCGGGAAATCCATAACCGGGGGCACGAGATTGCTTCCCACGGATATTCGCACCTACGGGTGACCACGCAAACCCGGCAGGAATTCAGGGAAGATATCCGTAAAAGCAAGGCGGTGCTTGAAGACCTGATCGGAAAGTCAGTCGTCGGGTATCGTGCCCCGAGCTATTCGATTTCCTTGAAATCTCTCTGGGCTTTTGATGAACTGTTTGACGGCGGATACACCTATGATTCCAGCGTTTTTCCAGTAAAGCATGATTTTTACGGGATTCCGGATTGGCCCCGTTTCCCTTTTTATATCATACGGAGTACCGATGGGAATTGGGCTCCGGAAAAAGATTCCTCCGCTCATTATGGTTCCGAACCCGACGTGAGATCGCGCATGCTGGAAATTCCCATTACGACCCTGAATCTTGGCGGGAAAAACATTCCGATCGCCGGGGGAGGGTATTTCCGGTTTTTCCCGTATGCATTCACTAAGTGGGGGTTGAAACGTATAAACCGGATTGAAAAGAGACCTTTTGTTTTTTATCTTCATCCTTGGGAATTTGATCCCGATCAGCCGAGGATAAAAGGTATACGCATGAAATCTTGCTTTCGACATTACTTGAATCTCGATAAGACCGAATACCGCTTCAAGCAATTATTGTCCGACTTTCAATTTTCGTCCATGGGCGCATTCCTTGAGGCCTATTCTTCAAAATGCGCGTGAAGCCTCTCATCGTCCTTGGATATCACGATATCTCAAGGGATGGCGACTTTTTGTCCTGGATGAGAGTAAATGAATCAGCTTTTGATCGACAGATCTGTTTTCTTAAAAAAATCGGAACGTTCATCCGGCCGGAAGACCTGGATAATAGCGACCGGTTGCGAAAAAATCGGCTCAATTTTCTACTGACTTTTGATGACGGCTACAGCAACAATTACTTTGTGGGATATCCCATCATTAAAAAACATGGCATACCGGCGTTAATTTTCATTTCCACATCGAACATGCAGACTGGCGAACCGTTCTGGTTCGACAAGATCATCCAACCGATCCAACGCTACAATATCGACTCGCTAGACCTACGCGAACTGGGGTTGAGCAACTACAGATTTTCTCGTTTGCGCGATTCTTTGCGATGGGATGGCATTCAGATGCTTCTTGAGGATATAAAACGAAAAGATATATTGCAGGATGGCAAAATCGTCGCAGGGATTGTTGCATATTTGAAGCGGACATATCCAAACCAAGAACTCCAACCAAATGGAGACAATTTTCAACCAATCAGTTCTGCACAGATTCTTGAAATGCTCAGTAGCGGCCTGTGCTCCTTCGGCTCCCATGGGCACCAGCATACGATCCTGACCAAACTTTCAGACGATGAGCTCGAAAGGGAACTGAGGATATCCCGTACAATTCTGCAAGGCCTCGTTGGGGAGAATATTCACCACATCAGTTATCCAAATGGGAACGCCGATGAACGAGTTAATCGGGCATGCCGGGATGCCGGCTATCGTTTCGGCTATACGACCAGAAAAGGGGTGGTTGGGTCATGTATGGAAGAAATGAATATTCCAAGGGTATTGATCGGTGGATTTGATTCTACCGCAAAAATTGTATTGCTCATTGGCAGGGAACTATTGCGATACAAAAGTCTCGCGGCATAGGGAGAAAAGACGTTCTTGGTTAAAGAGCCAGCTACAGCGAAAAATACGGCACAATGGATCCGGCAGGCTGGTCTAGGTCAATCCCTGCTATGGATCGTTTTTTGCGGGACGTTTCTTGCCGCGTATTTTCCAGTTCTCATCGGCCTGATCTTTCTTTGGGCTAACTCTGACGACTATTCCCACGGGTTTGCGATCATTCCCCTGGCACTCTACATCCTCTGGCAAAAACGGGAGATTCTCCACAGTGCGCAAGTCCGAGGGGCATGGGTAGGTTTCCTTGTTGCGACGGGCTCTCTTCTTGTCTACATAGTTGCAAAAAAAGGTGAAATGCAGACCTTTGCATCGGTCTCCATGATTTTCTTTCTCTGGGGAACCGTCATCTTTCTGTTTGGTTATGAAATCTTTAAGGCCTGCCTGTTCCCGCTCCTGATCCTGTTCTTCATGATACCCGTACCGGCCCAGATCATTGCGGCGCTGACCATTCCTCTCCAGTTGCTCGTCACGGACGCCAGTGTTTGGCTGGCTTCGCTCTTCGGCATACCGATTCTCAGTGAGGGGAATGTCATCCAACTCCCTCAAAGGACGTTTCAGGTTGTGCAGGCTTGCAGCGGCCTCCGGTCGATCATGGCTATGCTGACCCTCGGCGCGGTTCTTGGCTACTTCACGCTGCGCTCCAACGTGCTCCGCGCCATCCTGTTTCTCTTGGCCGTCCCCATTGCCATTGCGGTCAATATCATCCGGGTCTTTGTCCTGATTGCGGTCTTTCACTCCCTGTCGATCGATTTGTCCGAAGGATCGCTGCATACCATCATGGGGCTGACCATATTCGGCATCGCCATTGGTCTGTTTCTTCTCACGAGCAAAGGGTTGGAACATTGCGATCGGTAAATCCGATCAAGTTGGCAATTCTCGGCGCGTTACTGGTGGTGGCTGCGTTTGTCGTCAACGGCCATCCCGGGAAACGTTCGGAGAAAGTCACGAAAGAGCCGCTTCGGCAGGTTTTTAGCAGGATAGGGGGATGGGGTGTCGTAGCGAATTTTCCAATGGATGCCCAAATCGTCGAAGCGCTCAAACTCGATGATCACCTGTTCCAATCCTATGCCCGTGAGAAGAAACGGGTCAACCTCTACATCGGCTACTATCGAACGGCAAAGAAAGTCGGCGCGGCGCACGATCCGTTGGTCTGCTTCCAGGGCCAGGGATGGCAGATCGGCAATCGGGATACCGGCGAGTATGTCATTACACAGTCTCCTGATCTGAGGATTTCCTACTCTTCCATGATCGCGAAGCGGCAAGACGATCGGGAATTGATCGTCTATTGGTTCCAGGCAAACGGGAAGGCGAATGCCAACACGCTGTCACAAAAAATCTCCATGCTCCTGGACAAACTCTCAGGGACAGGTGAAGACAACGCCTTCGTGCGGATCAGCGCCCCCATCGGTGGTGAACCCCCCGAAGCTGTCCGGAAGAAATTGTTCGATTTCATCGAAGATTTCTATCCGGAATTTTACAAGTACGTAACTCGGACCTGAGTCGGATAAGTTGCCCGTGACTGAAATGATCTTTTTCCTGTCGTTGCTCCTTGTATTTTATGTCTATGCAGGTTATCCCCTGCTGGCGGCCTGCCTGGGCACTCTGCTTCAAAGGAGCGTAAGGAAGGAGGCGATCGAACCGAGTGTCACCATCCTGATAGCGGCCTACAACGAGGAAGAGGTGATCGCCGCGACCTTGGAAAATAAGCTCACCTTGGACTATCCGCACGACAAATTGGAGATTATCGTCATATCGGATGGGTCAACCGATGGGACAGACACCATCGTCAGCCGCTTTGCCGACCGCAATGTACGGCTCCTGCGGCAGGAACCCCGCGCCGGGAAGACCAGCGCTCTAAACATGGCGACGCCGCTGGCGAATGGTGAAGTCATCGTTTTTTCCGACGCGAATTCCCTCTATGCCCCGGATGCGTTGCGCCGGCTTGTCGCCAATTTTGCCGATTCGGAAGTGGGCTACGTGACCGGCAAAATGATCTATGCCGATCCGGATGGTACGCCCATCGGCGAAGGGTGCAGCGCCTACATGAAGTATGAGAATTTCCTGCGTTCGATCGAGACCCGCCTTGGTTCGATCGTCGGTGTGGATGGTGGCATAGACGCAATTCGCACAGCTCTCTATCGACCTATGAATGCCGACCAGTTGCCCGATTTCGTGCAGCCTCTTAAAGTTGTCGAGCAAGGGTACCGGGTCGTGTATGAACCCGAAGCGATCCTCTGGGAATCCTCCCTCAAGGAGGCAAACGACGAGTACCGGATGCGGGTCCGGGTGTCGTTGCGGGCGTTCTGGGCTCTGTTTGACATGCGGCAGCTGCTCAGGCCGGTGAAAAATCCTCTGTTTGCCTGGCAGATATGGTCGCACAAAGTACTGCGCTACCTCTCTTTTCTTTTCCTGATCGCCGCCTATGTTACCAACGGCATGTTGTGGAGCAAGGGGATGCCCTTCAAGGCGACATTTGTACTGCAAAATATTGCGTTTCTGACTGCCTTGACCATGCCTTGGCTGGAAAGATTCGGGGTCCGCGGGCGGGTTCCGACATTCGGCCGATATTTTTTCCTCATCAACATGGCGGCGGCACATGCCTTCGGCAAATTCCTCTTGGGAAAGAAGCAGGTGGTCTGGACGCCGCGGAAGGGATGAGGTGAAGGTCCTTCATGTCATCGACAGTGGAGGACTGTACGGCGCTGAAGTGATGCTGCTCAATTTGATGAGCGAGCAGGTCAAGATGGGAGTTGAGCCGATCCTGGCCAGTATTGGTGATCGCTACGTTGCTGATAAACCCGTTGAAGTGGAGGCACGCCGTCGTGGCCTTCGGGTGAAGGCATTTCGAATGCGGCCTGGGCCAAATATTCGCGGGGCCTTTGAAGTCCTCCGCGTTGCCTGGCAGGAACAGGTTGAACTGCTTCATTCCCATGGCTACAAAGGAAACATTCTCTTCGGTTTCCTGCCCAGGAAGCTGCGGCGTATGCCCATGGTTACGACAGTCCATGGTTGGACTTGGACCGGGGGAATGACGCGCATGATGGCATATGAATGGCTCGATTCGCTGAGCTTTGCTCGTATGGACCGGGTAATTCTTGTCAACGAAGCCATGAAAGATCACCCCAGGTTTAGGAATCGGTCACACCTTGCTGTGGAGGTGGTGGCAAATGGCATCCCCGGCGATTACTCATTCGATGCCCAGGACGATACCGCGGGACTGAACCGGGAGATTCTCGATTTTTGCCGGCAGGGGTACACCATCGGGGCAATCGGCCGCCTTTCGCCGGAAAAGGGGTTCGATGTGTTGCTGGCGGTCGTTGCCTTTCTTGTGGCAGAGGGCAGGGATGTTCGCTTGGTCCTGCTCGGCGAGGGGGGACTGCGCAACAAACTCGAGGAAAGTGTGAAAGAACTGGGCCTGAAGTATCGGGTTCTCATGCCAGGCTACGTGGGAAACGCCAGAAACTACCTGCCATTTTTCAATCTTTTTGCCATGCCGTCGCTTACGGAAGGCCTGCCCGTTGTACTTCTTGAGGCCATGCAGGCCGGTGTTCCAATTGTAGCCAGCAAGGTAGGTGGAATCCCGGATGTGCTGGCGGGCGGCCATGCCGGGCTTTTGATCGAGCCAGGTAGTATGGAATCCATGAAGCAGGGGATCGTTGATGTTATGCAGAATACACAAGCGGCAGGACAACGCGTGCAAGTGGCGGGACAACGCGTGCGCGAAGATTTTTCCAGTAAAGCCATGGCTGAGAAGTACCTTGGGATTTATCAAAGGATTGCGCAGTGAATATTCTCTATATGATCGACAGCATTGCGCAGGGAGGGACGGAACGGCAACTCCTCGAATTGATCCGGAATCTGGACAGGAGCCGTTTCCGACCACACCTCTGTACCCTTAAGGCGTCGAACAATCTCTATGATGAACTTGACATACCGAAATTATCACTGGATTTCATTAGTTTCAACCATCATTCAACGATTAAAAAATTGATCAGCTTGAGTCATTTTATCAGGGAAAACCGGATTCAGGTTATTCAGACGTTCTTTCAGGATCCGTTCCTCCTCGCAGCATTGATGAAGCCCTTTCATCAGGTAAAACTGATCGGATCGTTCCGGGATCTCGGATTCTGGCGGACGCCGTCCGAAAACAGGAAGATGCGTCTGGCGTATCCCTTCTTCTCAGGGTTCATCGCCAATTCGCAGGCTGTCAAAGAGCATTTTATCAAGACGGACGGTCTCAGCCCGGAGAAAATCAAGGTCATCTACAACGGATTTGACAGCCAACTCCTAAACTGGGATTACGACGTGAATCGTAAGGGGAATGACGGTCAAATCGTCGGGATTGTTGCCAACCTGAACCGGCAGGTAAAGAGAGTGGAGGATTTTGTCAAAGCCGCAGCTCTTGTTTACCAGGAAAAGCCTGATATCCGATTTGTTATCGTCGGAGATGGGGAGTTGCGAAGTGACCTGGAAAATCTTGCTGTTCAACTCGGGGTGCGCAACATTATTGAATTCACCGGTCGTGTCAAGGACCCGATACAATTTACCAAATATTTTTGTGTTGGGGTAATAACCTCCGAAACGGAAGGTTTCTGTAATGCCATTATCGAATATATGGCCTGCGGGATTCCGGTCGTTGCCACAAATGTTGGAGGAAATCCGGAATTGATCAGCGAGGGGGAGAACGGCTATCTTGTTCCAGTTGGCAAACCGGAAGCCCTCGCAGAAAGAATAGAGTACTTGCTTAAAGATGCACTGCTTCGAAAAAAAATTGGCAGGAATAATAGAGAAAAAATAATTAGTAAGTACTGTATATCAGTTATGATTGAGAATAATATAAGCTATTATAATAAAATGTTGGCTGCATGGTGAAATTACGAAAAATACGATCTGTATTTTTATCAAAGTGATGACGTCTAATTATCAATGTAATAAAGTTGTTGTTTTAGGAGCGCAACACCCAACAGGGTTGACAACTGCCCGTTCATTAAGAAGGTGTCCTGTAGAGATAATAGGATTATTCTATAGTGAGGATTCTATTTGTGAAAAATCGAACATATGGAACGATATAGTTCATGTTGAAAAAACTACACAAGATATTATTTGTAAACTTGAAGATATAAGCCGAAGTAGTAGGTCCAATATATTTTTACTTCCATCCGATGACGAGAGCGTAAAAATTGTATCAGACAATAGAGCAATAATTTCCAAAAAATATGTTTACGTACTTCCTGATAAAGAGCAGATAGATCTTCTTTTGGACAAATCAAAGTTTCAGAGATGGGCAGAAAAAAATGATTTTTCCGCTCCGAAGACACGTTTTGTTTCTAATTTATTACAACTTGAAGAGGCAATAATTTCTCTGCAGTACCCGGTGTTGTTGAAGCCACTATATAGAAACCCGGAGTGGGACAGACATATTCCAAATGCCAAAGTATTTATCCTGGAGAAAAAATCCGAACTGAAGTTATTGCCGGAGGACCTTTTTTCCATCGCTCCGACGATGTTGGTCCAGCAATGGATCCCAGGTGATGATGACGGTATATATTTTTGTTTGGTGTATTACGATAAGAATGCTGAATTGGTGGATTATTTCTGCGGACGAAAATTGATGCAATGGCCACCATTAGGTGGTTCCACGGCAGTAGCAATAAGTGACGACAAGGAAGAAACGAAAGAAATTACGCTTTCCATTTTCAATAAAATTAAGTATCGCGGCTTGGGATCAGTGGAGTACAAAAAGAATCCTGTAGATAATAAAATGTACATAATGGAGCCAACCGTCGGTAGGAATGATTATCAGTCGTATATTTCTGTAATAGGTAACGTTAATTTAACGGAAATGGGGTATTGCGATGTGGTCGGTAAGGAGCATTCGCCGGCTGTAAGAAGAAAATCAATATGGTTTAGTGAATCGTCAACATATTATGCGATAAAGTATTACATTAAAAAGGGAAATCGTTATTATATTAAGCACCTACCAAGGATTATCAGAAGGGCAGGGTTTTCGTTATTATCAATACATGACCTTGCGCCATTTATTGAGTTTGTTAAGCGTTATATTGCAAAAATAATATACAGAAACAAATAATTGAAATTATATGTAAATAATTTATATTGAAATATTTTAATCAATATGGATAATAATATTAAGAATAAGTATTTTAAATACGATCTTTATCGTTATTTTTATTCTAGCGACTGCGTTGCAGAGATAAGTTTTATGGCAAAACTGAAAATCGTTCTTCTCACGCAAGGTATCTGGGCGTTGGTGGTATATCGTGCCGGATCGTGGTGCGTACGGAACACTCACAAAATCGGTGTAATGTCCAAGATACTGCTCCCATTGCTGACGATATGCCAAAAGGGAGTCGAGATCACGACCGGGATCGATATTCCCTTTACGGCACGGATTGGACGTGGACTCTATATAGGCCATTTCGGACAGATTATCCTTTCCACAAGAACCGTCATGGGAGAGTTCTGTAATATTTCTCAAGGAGTAACCATTGGACAGGCTGGCCGTGGCCCAGAGCAATACACGCCGATAATCGGTGATCGGGTTTACATCGGACCCGGTGCGAAAATATTTGGGAAGGTGGTCGTTGGAAACGATGTGGCGATCGGAGCCAATGCGGTTGTTACAAAGGATCTGCCGGAAAACGCGGTAGCCGTCGGCATTCCAGCAAAAATTTTAAATTATGAATCAAGTAGGGATTTCGTAAATTTCAATAAAGAAAAGATGGATCTTTCGTCATTAAGGAAATCATGATGATGAAGAAAAAGATAAAAAAACTGGTTACGAGTTTCAGGCCGTTTCTGAAAACGTTGAATGGACTGGCTGTGGATATGCCAAGAGTGTTCGTTTGGCACAGGTTTACTGCGCCAATGAAAGAAAAAACAGGCCGAGTCGCCGCCGATGTTTTCGGTTGGCAATTAGATCGGATCCGGAAAGACTTTCAGGTATTAACGCTTGATAAAACTCTCCAATATTTCCTGGAACATCACCAATGGCCTAAGCGCAGTGTGATTTTGACGATAGACGATGGTTATCGTGATTTTTACCACTGGGCATACCCGGAACTAAGGAAGCGGAGTTTACAGGCGACTTTATTCGTAACTGTCAACTTCGTCGCGGGGAAAATCTGGCTATGGCCTGACCGACTGCAGTGGGGTCTCGATGAATCCGCTGCAACTGAAGTGGCTTTACCGTTTTCTGGTGAACTACGGAGATTCTCCCTGAAGGACTTACATGACAAGGCAATTGCTTGGAAGATATGCAGTGACCATTGCATAACCCTTGCCGATGTCAATAAGAAGAGGTTTATCAGGTCGGTATTGGGTGCTTTGCAGGTGTCGTGCCCTGATAAACCGACCGAAGAATACCGCGCCATGACGTGGGATGAATTGCAGGAGATGGATAAAAACGGTATCGAAATCGGTTCTCATACCATGAATCACCCAATTCTATCTCGAATCGGGCAGGAAGCATTGACGGAGGAATTGGGCACCTCCAAAAAAACCTTGGAGGCAAAATTGGGCCATGGGATTTCGACTTTTTGCTATCCGAACAGCGGTCCGGGTGACATCAATGAAACCGTGATCGCATCAGTTCAGGAAGCCGGGTATTCTGGAGCTGTTTTTGGAACGGATCTCAAGACATGGCACCCCGACAAAGTTCCAAGAATGGGAGTAAGTTCTGACCGCACCGATTTTCTCTGGAAGTTGTATGGGGGAGAATTGCTTCAGCAATCGATACGAAAGGGATGAGAATATGTCTCTAGACCCCCTAGTGAGTGTTATTATCCCTACTTTTAACAGGAAGGAAATGGTGGCAAGAGCCATCGAAAGCGTATTAGACCAAAGCTATAATAACCTCGAACTTATTGTAATAGATGATGGCTCATCCGATGGGACAAGAGAATTCCTTAAAAAATATTGTACCGACAAGCGATTTAATTATTATTATCAGGAAAATAAAGGACAGAGTGCAGCAAGGAATCTTGGAATAAGCAATTCAAGAGGCGAATATATCGCATTATTAGATTCCGACAATTATTGGATTAAAGAAAAACTTAAAGAACAAATTGAATATATTGGTGTAAAAAAGGAATATGATATTTTATACAGTGAAGTATTCCTGGTTGACCAACAAGGTGATGTGATAAATAAAAACCATTCCAAGCGTTTTTTAGGTAATATCCTTTTGAAACTCTTACAATGCAACTTTGTGACCAATAATACTGTACTTGTTAAAAAAAAATGTTTTGAGGAAATGGGAGGGTTCGACGAAGATCTGCGTTACGCGGAGGACTATGACTTGTGGTTGCGTTTTGCAACTCGTTATCGGTTTATTTATCACCCTATGGCTGTTACCTACTACTACTGCGAAGGGGATCGTCTCTCGTCCAATGAAAAAAAAGTTCTCGATGCCAACAATAGAATACTTTCTCGATTTTTTCAGATGTTTCCCGAAATTGTTTCCAATCGTGTGAAAAAACATGCCTGGAGCCGGTTTCACAAATGGGAGATTGAATCCAGATGGAAATCAGGTCAGAAGCCTTCAGTTAAAGAACTCGCCAAATTGATATACCTAAATCCGATGTATATTCAATCTTGGAGACTCATGGCCAAAAGGATTATTGGATTATATAAAGAATATCAATGATAAAAAAAATAGTTATGAATTCAATGTCGAGCGTGATCGTGCCATTAGTTAAGACGGCCATTACTTTTGTCATGGCACCATTAATCGTCCATGCTTTGGGGAACTATGATTACGGGGTTTGGGAGATAGTTTTTTCGGTCGTAGGTTACATGGGTGTTCTTGATCTTGGCCTCATGCCGGCCATCGTACGTTTTGTGGCACGTTATCATGCACTTGGGGACAAGGAAGAATTAAATAGAATCTACAGTAGTGCCATGGCATTTTTATTCCCCGTAGGTTTATTGAGTTCGATGGGACCGCTTGTCTTCTCTTACTGGGCGCCGCACTTTTTTGTTAACGCACCTACTTCAGGTGGCATGAAATACACGATATTTTTTATTATTGTTGGAAGTCAGGTTTTTTTTACTTTTATAGGTTCTATCTTTGACTGCTATATTGAAGGGTTACAGCGCTACGCCCTGAGAAATTATACTACTATCGCGTTCTCAATTATTGGCGCATGCGTTATGTATCCTCTTTTAAACAACGGTGGTGGGCTCATTACATTGGCAGCTGTTAACACCATTGGATATTCGCTTAAATATATAATTTATGGATTACTATTGTGGCAGGCGAAGAATGGGGGTTACAGTTTCAAGGGAAAAGATGTATCGAAGAAGACTCTTAGGGAACTTTTTGGCTTTGGCCTAAAGAGTTTTGTTTTTGCTGTTTCACTACGAATTTCAATGCTGGCCGATTCCCTTGTCATTGGAGCAGTTCTTGGCCCAGCAATTGTACCTTTTTATGTTATACCGGTAAATTTTTTAAGTCATGCGCGCAATATAATCTGGGCAATGACAAGAAATTTCATGCCGGTGTTCAGCGAGCTTGATGCTGTAGCGGAAACAAGTTCAACTCGAAATCTCTTTTTCGCTTGTTCTCGTTATGCTTTAGGAATTATTATCCCAATTATAGCGGGGGTTTGTATTCTTGGCCCGTCATTTCTCAAACATTGGATGGGAGAGGAATATGCAGAAAAAGGAACCCTTGTCCTGTACATTATAGCAGCAGCATACATGATCCAATGGCTTAATCCTTTTTCAAATCGATTCCTTACTGGGGTTGGGAAGCATGGCATTATGGCGAAGATCGGTATTGTAAGTTCCGTTCTGAATTTGGGACTCAGCCTCTTGCTTGTAAGATTTGTCGGAATAGAGGGTGTTGCCCTTGGTACGTTGATCCCTGCATTAATATTCGAGCCGTATTTATTATACCAGACATGTAAAATAATGGAGACCAGTGTATTGTATTATTATAGAAATGTCTGGCTACCAATGATATTTCCAACAATATGTTTTATTTTTGTACTGGAATGTGAAGGAATGTTTTTACGGAATCATTCTATTCTCGATGTGGTTATTCAGGCTACAATTGGGATTGGGGTGTATATGCCTATATTTATTGCAACAGCAATGAAGTCTGATGAGCGAGTCAAAGTATATTGTCACTTACGTAATAAAATATTTTCGGTTGCATGATTTTGCCGATATTATTACTTTTTATAATTAGTTATTTTTTACATTTTTCTGCCCGTTTTCCTGCACTTAGTGCAATGAGGATTGACTTTGTACTCGGCGGACTGCTTCTTATTGTTATATTTATGACGCAATTGTCGGATAAGTGGCGCGTTTCCATATTGACGTCAAGACGTCTAAATATTTTTTTGATATATATATTTTTAAGCCTTCCAGTAGTTACATGGCCAGGCTCCGTAATTCGTTTGCACCTAATTGAATGGATTAAGGTCGCACTTTTTTATATTTTTGTAATCAGCGTTGTGCGTACGGAAAAACAACTCAAATGGATTATGACAATTTTCCTTGTTTGCCAAACATTCCGGATTCTTGAACCGCTGTATCTTCACATTGCCACAGGGTACTGGGGAGACGTTGCATATACCCATGTGGGGGGAGTGATGACCGGCCTCAATCGTTTGAGCGGGGCTCCGTTTGATGTGGTCAACTCAAACCAGCTTGCTTGGGTGATTGTTACCACTCTTCCCTTTTTCTTTTATCTTTTATGGCAAGGTGAAATAGTATGGAAGGTGATATTTCTTGCCACCACTCCATTTTTTGTCCAAGCCATGCTCTTAACCGGTTCACGCAGTGGGTTGATTTCGTTGGTTGCGACAATAGGCTGTATTATATATTATGGCAAGAAAAGGTTGAAATATTTAATTATTGCTATTGTGGTACTTTTACCGGTGTCATTCTTTGTAGTTAAAAATATGACTTCGGGTCTTCTAATACGTTATGAGTCACTTGTCGTATCTGGTATTGCTGGATCTGATACTGCACACGGTAGAATAAATGCGTGGAATAAACAATTTGAATCAATATTGAACAATCCTTTGTTCGGTAACGGATTGGGGACATCCAGGGAAACCAATTTTAATGTTATTGGTGGAAGCTCACAAATCACTCACAGTCTCTATATAGAAATCTTACAAGAAACTGGGATTATCGGGTTTGTGCTCTTTATGCTTTTTGTGGCCTCGATTATAAAGATCCTCGGGGAGGCGAAAGTACTTCTGGAACAGGCAGGCAAAGATGGCAAGGATTGGCTCTATAGACTTATATCCGCAACCCAGGTATGGGTGTTTATGGACCTATTATACAGTTTTTCTTGTTTTGGTTTGAGAAGTTGGGAATGGTATTTTTTCGGTGGTGTTGCGACGGCCTGTCTTGCTATTGCACGGGATTACGTCGTCTCGTCGGAACAGCTTGTGCAGGATGATAATGTTTGGAGTAAGGCATGATATCCATAGATAACCAACAGGTGGACAGGAGTGATGCCGTGATACCAAAAGTGACTGCAATTATTCCCTGTTACAATCGGGAGATGTTCATCCGTGAAACGTTAGAGAGTGTTTTGGGGCAAAGCTACGAGAATATGGAAATTATTGCCGTGGATGATGGTTCTACTGACCACACTCGGGAAATTCTAGAGGAATACCGCGACAGGATCAAAATTATGGAGCACAAGGGGAGAGAAAATAAGGGGCAGTCGGCTGCTATAAACTTGGCTCTACACGCATCGCAAAGCGATTATGTGGCAATTTTGGATAGCGACGATCTCTGGTTGCCGACCAAGATAGAGAAACAGGTGGATTTCCTCGAACGTGATCCAAGCACCGGTTTGGTCTATGCGAATGGGTTGGTGATTGATGAAAACGGGAGGAAACTATGGAAGATTTACCCCGAGGGCTATAAGGAACTGAATAAGCCGGGGGAAGTTTTAGTGAACTGTTATTTCCTTCTTCCAAATAATGCCTTGCTCCGGCGGTCTGTCTTTGAGAAGGCAGGAGATTTCGATGAGACACTTCGGTCCGCACAGGACCATGACATGGCGATCCGGGTTGCGGAAATCACATGTTTGGGATACTTGGATGAAATATTGTTTAAATATCGAAAGCATTCCGATAGCCAAAGTTACCGCTTTGCAAGGAGGCGGTGGGGAAACGGGTTCATTATTTACGAAAAAGCTCGCAAGAGGTACCGATATACTTGGAACGTCCGTAGACGTCGTTTGGCAGTACTGAACTTTCGGATGGGGCAGTGTCTCTTGGAAGAGAGTGCTTTTCTCCGTGCTATCCCACATTTTTTAAAGGCGGGTCTCCTCGATCCAAGGCGAGCGATACGGCTCATCGTGGGGCGGGAAAGTGCGGGCGGCCTTCATTGACACTAAGAAAAATCAAAGGGATATAACCAACAAACATGTGCGGAATTGCAGGAATTGTCAATAATAGCGGAGTACCGGTCGATGTCGGCTTGGTCCAAAGAATGTGCGAGACCATCTGGCATCGAGGTCCTGACGCCGAAGGAATCTGGGTTCAGGGGGCCGTTGGTCTCGGGATGCGGCGTCTTAGCATCATCGATCTTGCCGGGGGTTCGCAGCCGATTTTCAACGAGGACAGATCGGCGTGTATTGTTTTCAATGGTGAGATTTATAATTACCGGGAACTCAGAAACGATTTAGAGAAACGAGGATACCATTTCCACACTTCTTCCGACACGGAAACAATCATCCACCTATATGAGGAATTTGGCGAGGATTGCGTTAAACATCTGCGGGGAATGTTCGCTTTTGCCATTTGGGACCAGAAAAAAAATGTGCTTTTATTAGGCCGCGACCGCCTAGGTAAGAAGCCGCTTTACTATCTGCATGACGACAAAAAGTTAATTTTCGGATCTGAGATCAAGTCAATACTCCAGCACCCAGATGTGAAACCGGAAGTATATCGTCCAGGAATAGTCAATTACTTGGCCTTTGGTTATTCGCTTGATCCGGATACTCTTTTCAAGGGAATCAGCAAACTGCCACCGGGACATACTCTGACGTGGAAAAATGGCCGGGTTACTGTTTGTCGGTACTGGGACCTGGAATACCGTCCAGACTACTCAAAGTCAGAACAACAATTTCTTCAAGAAACTGAAGAGTTATTGAGTGAAGCTATCAGGATTAGACTTATGAGCGAAGTGCCACTCGGCGCCTTTCTCAGCGGGGGGATCGATTCCAGTCTGGTTGTTGCTCTTATGGCCCTGCAAATGGGGGAGCCAGTCAAAACCTTTTCCATCGGCTTCGATGACCAGCAATATAATGAATTGCCCTATGCTCGCATGGTGGCGAACAGATATGGGACAGATCATCATGAGGAGATAGTTCGACCCGATGCAGAAACAGTCATTCAATATCTGATCCGGATGTTTGACGAGCCCTTTGCTGATTCGTCGGCGATTCCGACCTATTATGTTTCAAAATTGGCTCGTCGCCACGTGTCGGTAGTGCTCTCCGGAGATGGGGGAGACGAGATTTTTGGAGGCTATGGCAGTTATCTGGACAGTCATTTCAGTGGTTACACAGATCGCATTCCACAAATTGCCAGGCAACTTTTATTGGGCAAATTGGCAAAACTTCTCCCCGAAAACTTCCCGGGAAATTATACCATGCATTACTTGGCTGCCACTCAAAATGAACGATATATGCTTAAGGGATCCAAAGGGCTTACATCAAAACATCAGGATGTTTTCAGCGATAATTTTACTCAGGAGATAGGCAGCACTGACCCTTCGCTGGCTTTGAAGCACTATTGGGATAATGTCAGTCATCTTGACAGTTTATCTCGGAGGCAGTACCTGTCAATCAAGACCTATTTGGCTTCTGATATTCTTACTAAGGTTGACCGGGCAAGCATGTTCGTTTCCTTGGAAGCAAGGGCGCCGATGCTTGACCATAAACTTGTTGAATTTGCAGCCACAATACCACCGCATTTTAGAATTCACGAACGAGTGACGAAATACCTTCTTAAAAAACTAGCTCAAAAGTATTTACCGAATGAACTGATCAACCGTCCCAAGATGGGATTTACCATGCCGGTAGCTCAATGGATCAATCGTGAGTGGAGGGAAATGAGCGAAGATTTAGTCCTGAGTGATCGAGCGATTCAAAGAGACAACTTTAATTCCAGGTACTTGCGGCAAATCGTCAATGAGCATCGTCGAGGAAGGCGTGATCACAGTTACATTATCTGGACCTTGATGGTTTTGGAGATTTGGTACAGGGAAATTATAGATGGGAAAAAGTAGTATAATTGTTTTCAATTAGGAACAGGACAAAATTTCTACAAAAATAAATATCTTGTTGTTGGTGCGTTGGCCTGGAGGAGGAATCAGGACATTTTTTAAATATGTATATCTAAATTTTGATACAAAAATATATCATTTCACATTAATGGCCCCGAATTATGATGGTTCTGTATTGTTAGCGCAGGAACTTGAGCGATTAAACATTAAAACAGTTTTTACTAAAACTAATAAGTCATTTCCTTCCCTCAGTTTCTCTGCAGTATTTAAGGAAATTATTACAGGGCGCTATGATGTTGTGCATTCGCACGGATTTTCGTCAGGTATTTATGCATCTGTTCCGGCCAAATTGAAAAAATTGCGCCATGTGATGACGGCGCATGATATTTTTAATGAGGCTCAATTTAGTGGATACAAAGGTCTAATAAATAAGTTTATCATTTCCATATTGTTTCAGTTTATAGATAAAATTCATTGTGTTTCAGATGATGCCAGAGATAATCTAATAAGATTTTTTCCAAAATTGAAAAACATAGTTACAATTCCACACGGGATAGAGATTAAACAATTTCTCGATGCTGATGTCAGAGATTTCAGGGAAGAATTGAAATTGGGGGCCGATGTCTTCATCATTGGTTTTTTAGGAAGATATATGGCCCCAAAGGGTTTTAAATACTTAATTGATGCTATGAACAAAGTTTGTAAACTAAATGCTACAACAAATCCAATTGTAATTTGTTTTGGAGAGGATGGAGGATTTCTTAATAGGGATCGTGATAGGATTCGGAAGTTAAACCTTCAAGATAATTTTATTTTTGTGCCATTCGAAAAAAATCCGGCATCATCTTTAAAAGGACTAGATGTAGTTGTAATGCCATCTCTATGGGAAGCGTTTGGCCTGCTTGCTATCGAGACTATGGTTGCAGGTACGCCAATTATTGCAAGCAATTGTATTGGGTTAAGATGTGTCTTGAAAGATACTCCTGCTATTAAAATACCAGTAAAAGATAGTGAATATCTTGCCTCTATGATAGTTAAGGAGATGAATGACTCTAGTAAGAATATTTTCAAGAAATGGTCTAATGAAAACGCCTTGAAATATGATGTAAGCAGGAAAATAAAATTGTATACAGATTTGTATGAATAAATGCATGTTGATCTGTATAATATTTCACGAGTGCTTCAATTATTCGCCTATTATTTATTGTTGCGCGAGAAATTATATTGTCATCATTGATTGAGTTTATATATAATCGTTCACCGATATTACTTCAAAACATATTGGTCTCTTTGTACGGGCTGAAACTCAGGCGGGAGCGGTATGGGGGGAATTCAGATCGCTACTATTATGAACTACTGGCATCGCAATACCTTCGGGATGAAGTTCTTTCGGAGAAGGTTAGTAATGCATTCGTCCATATTGCCCGGCATGCAACAAGGACTGTTCCCTTCTACATCGATTGGGCGGCAAGGGAAAAGATACGTGAGGAGGACATTCGTGGAATCGGAGATTTGAATCGATTTCCCATCGTCCAAAAAAACGATATAAAAAATAATCCAAAACGATTTATTTCCTGTGCAATACCTCCCTCGCGCCTGTTTCGTCTTTTCACAAGCGGTACTTCGGGTAGTCCCATGACGGTGTACTGTGATTACGATTCTCGTCGGCATCACTATGCCTTTTTCCGACGACTTCGTTCTTGGTTCGGTGTTGATTTCGGAGGGAGGAGGGCAACCCTTTTCGGGCGAATCGCCGTGTCTTCCAACCAGAAACACCCTCCTTTCTGGCGGTACGATATCGCCCAACACAACATGTTGTTTTCCTCTTATCATCTCTCCGAGGAAAACATGGGTCATTACTATCGGAAGTTAAAATCTTACAACCCGGAAGAGATCATATCGTATCCGTCCAGCGTTTATCTGCTCGCAAAATATATCCTTTCGAAAAAAATGGAACCCCTCCGTCCGAAGGTCTTAATTACTACAGCGGAGACTCTGACCGATTTACAGCGGGATGTTCTTTCGAGAGCCTTCCTGTGCCCGATCATCGATCAGTACGGGAGCACTGAGATGACCCACTTTGTTTCGCAGTGCGAGCATGGTACCTACCATGTCCACCCGGAGCACGGGATCATGGAAGTACTCGATGCTGGAGACCAACCGGTTAGGGAAGGGAACGCCGGAAGTGTCGTTTGCACCGGTCTCATCAACTATGCTATGCCGCTGATTCGGTATCGCCTGAACGACATGGTCGCTCTTGATAGCGGGAAGTGTTCCTGCGGGCGAAATTTCCCGATCATCAAAGAGATCTTTGGAAGGATGGACGACCTGATCATCACGCCTGAAGGAAAAACCATTGGACGGATGGATCCGGTTTTCAAGGGACTTACGGGAATCTATGAAACGCAGATCATCCAGCATGCCATAGACCGGATCGAACTGCGGATTGTCCTGGACCCGGCGGACCGCGAACGGATACTACGGGAGCTGGAAGGGGAACTTCGGAAACGTCTTGGCTCTGAGGTCATGATCGACATGATGGTTGTTTCTGAAATACCAAAAGATAAGAACGGGAAATTCAGAGCGGTCGTGTCCAAATTGAAGCATAGCGTGAATGCAGAAAAGGGCTGAAACCGTAAGAATCCGGGCGGTTGGCGATGTATGCCTCGGCGAACATCCATTCTGTATCGGGTGGGGGGGGCGCTCCACAATCCTGCGCTCGGGGAGTTCATACCCATTCGAATTCGTGCAAGAGGTATTGTGCGAAGGGGATATTGTTATTGCCAATCTGGAAGGCCCCGTTTCGGAATCCGAGGCGTTGGACGGGGGCATAGGGAATCGGATATTTAAGGGAGATCGATATGGGGTGGAGGCCCTCAAGCTTGCTGGGTTCAACGTCGTTAGTATTGCCAATAACCACATATTCCAGCACGGGTCGGCCTGTTTTCAAGAGACTATCCGAATTCTTGCCCAATATGGCATCTTACCGGTTGGTCTCAGAGAAGGAGGAAGAACTGTCCCCAAGATAATGGAAATCAGGGGAATACGATGTGGTATTCTCGCCTACTCCATTGTTCCCGACCCCTTCCGAAAAAACGAACAACATGGAACACCCCCGAATTTCGATGAAATGATTTCGGAGATCCGGGAATTGAAAGAGGAAGTGGATCGCGTCGTTGTGAGCTGTCATTGGGGGCTGGAACTGATGAGGCGGCCAGAGCGGAGGACTCGGGTACTTGCTCATGCCATGTCGGATGCTGGTGCGGATCTGCTTATCGGTCATCACCCGCACGTATTGCAGGGAGTAGAGGAATACAACGACTCCTTGATCCTGTACAGCCTTGGAAATTTCTTCGTGGATTTTCTCTGGTCCTCCGCGTTACGGCACTCGGTCATCGCCGACATGAATATGCCGATTTCCGGGCGAATAGAATATAAGTTGATTCCCGTGATGGTCAGTTCGGAACTTCGGCCTATCGTTACGAATAAGCCAGAACAGTTATGGCGTCAAAGGTTCATGCCCAAAATTGACAGCATCGCGAGGGTGCCTTCTAAGGGGAGTGATAGGGCCGAATTCATTCACGTAAACCGACTTAATATGTATAACCAGCTTCGCAAGATCGCATTCCTCTTTCGCAACTGGAAGCGGTTAGATCCTATAACAAAGCAATTCGTTAGAGATAAAATATACGGATCCTTATAAAATGGAAATGCCAATTTTAATCATAATACATTATGCCCGAAGTGGGATCACATCTCTTGTTACATCACAGATATTGAATGCGGATAGGGATGCATACAACTTCACAGTCCTCCTATTCCAGAAGGACGATGCAATGGAACAGACTCTGGGAGCGGCCGGGATATGTGTTAATTGTATCCCAGTGGAGGGAATCACCGATCTTCCAGGGGCAATAGCGAGATTTATTCGCCTGATTCGCAAGATTAAACCGGCAATTGTTCACACTCATTCATTTCTGCCGCGATTGTTAACCCGTGCTGCCATTTACGTTCAGCGCAATCATAATTTCCGACATGTCACAACCTTCCACAGTGACTATCCTTATCTGCACGGGGGTCTACTTCGCGATCGATGCAAGCGAGTGGCGGAAAAGTGGGGAGTCCGATCACAGACGTGGGTAACGTTCAACTCGCAGTTTGTCCGTGATATCGTTTCAAGGATTTATCATTTGGAGCAGGAAAATACGACATTGATTTACAACGGAGTATCAGTCCAGGGGATACGGGCAAAGTGTAAACAAATTACGAGCTATCAAAGCGACCAACAGTTTAATATACTAAGCGTCGGAAGACTCTCGCCGCAAAAAAATTTCAGCCTCTTGATCGGATCATTAAAAAAGATCGTCGAATTGTTCCCTGCTGCTTGTCTCACAATCGTTGGGGATGGCGAAGAGAAAGGGCGATTGGAAAATTTGATCGCAACTGAGGGGATTGGAGATTCCGTTCGATTGCTGGGATGGAAAACTGATGTAACACCATATTTAGAGGAAGCCGACCTCTTTGTCTTGCCTTCGCTTTACGAAAGCTTCCCAATATCCATCCTTGAGGCTGGTCTTCATGGACTTCCGGTAATCGCTACGGATGTAGGGGGCATCCCGGAAATAATCCGAAGTGAATACAACGGGATCCTTCTTCCGGCAGGGGATCGGTGTGCACTGGAAAAGACAATAATATCGATGATGGCCAATCCGAAAATGCGCACGGAGTACGGGAATAATTTATTAAATCTTGTTCTCGAAAAATTCACCATAGGTACCCATGTAGATCAGATGCAATCGCTCTACCGGCGAATATTATCTGAAAATGGCATCGTTGCCGCTTAGAAAACGAGCTAGTAGTCTGGAGCAACTAACGACATGGTTCGAAGATTACAAAGAAAACCATCCCCACAGGGGCTTGAAGATGCAGTTGCTGAGGGAATACAGGCAATCCGTAATCGGCACATGATCCTATCCGGTAAATCAGATTTAACTCCTGTATTTTATCTGTATTTGCATTGAGAAAGGTGGTATTTATATATGCGTAAATATTATTATAGTAATAAATTGTCTATTGATGATATGACAGTTGATCATAGAGCAAGAATCATATTGCAACTAATTCCAGATAATAATCTGACAGGAGTTTAAGAGATAACCCATCTCGCTCCCGTAACCGACCGATATTGAACGGGTTTTCCCATGCGTTTGCGTAAGACCCCACTCGCCGCCCATGACTTTACCGCCAATCGCAAACAAAATGAAGCGGTTGCGCATTTTCTGCTTGACATGTAAGACCCTTATGATACGCTTCCAACATGCCGCATCTCCA
>Ga0172375_10003077_pt1 | contig 25594 bp, 12 predicted proteins | sample LakKiv1m_FD_114537 | JGI IMG/M metagenome (GOLD analysis project Ga0172375, IMG submission 114537) | Freshwater microbial communities from Kabuno Bay, South-Kivu, Congo - kab_092012_11.1m | ecosystem: Environmental > Aquatic > Freshwater > Lake | place: Democratic Republic of the Congo...
GCTGCTGGACGAGCCGACTAACTACCTCGATCTCGAAGCCCGCGAGTTTCTCGAAAAATGGCTTATGGATTATCCTTTCGCCATACTGCTTGTCAGTCACGACCGCTTTTTTCTAGACCAGGTAGTAACGCGCATCACAGATTGCCACGACTACAGTCTGATCGACTACCATTGCAATTACTCGCAGTATCTCATCGAACGCGAAGAGCGCGTGCAGAGACTTATAGCACAGGCCGAGCGCATCGAAGAGGAAAGACAGCGCATTCAGTCTTTCATAGACCGTTTCCGTTATACAGCCAGCAAAGCCGTTCAGGTTCAGTCAAGAGTCAAGCAGCTTGAAAAGATCCAGAAGATCGAACTGCCTTCAGTCCGCAGACATATTCATTTCCGTTTCCCGCAGCCCGAAAGATCCGGTAAAATCGCGCTCGAAGTCAAAGGCGTCTTTGCCGGATACGACGGCAACCCGAATGTACTTAAAAACATCAGCTTCGATCTGCCGCGTGGCGATAAAGTTGCTCTGGTGGGCATCAACGGCGCGGGAAAATCGACTATGATGAAATGCATAGCCGGTCATAAGCAACCGGACGCAGGTGAAATACGACTCGGTCACAATGTATCGATGGATTATTTTGCGCAGGATGTCCATAAAACATTGGATAAAGATGCCACTGTATATGAAACGCTGAAGCTCATTGCACCTTTCGACATCGTACCGCACCTGCGCAACCTGCTTGGCTCATTTCTTTTCACCGGCGATGCAGTGGACAAAAAAACTTCAGTGCTTTCCGGCGGTGAAAGAAACCGCCTGGCGCTGGCTCGTATGCTGCTCGTACCTTCGAACCTGCTGCTGATGGACGAACCGACAAACCATCTCGATCTTGACGCAAAAGAGGTATTACTGGAGGCCCTGCAGAATTTTGAAGGCACAGTAATGTTCGTTTCGCATGATCGCTATTTCCTCGATAAGCTGGCGACTCGCGTAATCGCTCTCGACAATGGTGAAATGTCCGATTTCCCGGGCACTTACCCCGAATTTCTGTATTATTTGCAGCAGCGTCAGGCTGATGCGGCGCAAAGCAGCCCCGAAGCCGTCGCGCAGAAGGCCGTTCAGGAAGAAAAAGCCGCCAGCAAACAGGAAAGAGTCGATAGATACAAGGAAGATAAAAAGCGCCAGCGCGACAAAGAACGCCTGCAAAAATTGATAGCCCAGATAGAAGAAGAAACATCCTCGAAGGAAAACAGGCTGACCGAGTTAATACAGGAAATGTGCAAACCAGAATTCGCCAGTGATTTCGCAGGATTGGAGAAACTTGTTAAAGAAAGAGAAAAACTGGAAAAAGAAATTTCCAAACTCACGGAACAATGGGAGGATTCCTCTCTACAGCTAGAAGAAATTGAATAACTGCTACAGCAATTTAAACAACCATCTATCGTGCCGATATTATTGATTACTTTATCCTACACTTTAGGCATGAAAAATAATTGACAACTGTGTATTGTTAACGTAATGTTAACACAGTTCGTTGATTCTCCTTATGGTTTGTATTTGTAAAAGGACAGACTATGTGGCGCTTGAGTGTCGCAATCCCGGGGGGGAATCGATGGAGTAAAATCCATTCAACTATGACTGCATCCAGTCAGTATTTTTCCGTTGCATCCAATTCAGACAGTATTTTTAAAATTGGCCTTTTCAGTCAAAACAGCATGTTAAGTCAATCGTCTCATAAATCCTCAAACCATGTAGTAATTCTGGAAAGTTGTTTCTGAAGAAATAAAGAGGTAGTTTTTTGACCATCCGATTTAAAGTCCTGTTGTGGGGGGGCTTTAATGGAAGATTTGTACTGGTCTGCTTGTTCACTTTAAGCCTTCTAGTTATATCGGCATGCGGCTCACAGCAACAGTCTCAGATTTCCGACATCAGCATAGACGGTAATCAAATAGACCAGAACGGGAACGGTAATGAATCGTCTGAAGATGGCGATTTTGACGACGAGACAGAAAACCCGCAACAGAACGATATCGATACACTAATCAACAGCACAGACGACCAATCCGCGCAACTTTTTGACAACAGGCAGGATGTATCGATAGACAGCGCTGATCCATGCCGTATGGCCGAAAATGATCTTGGATATCTGGCATGTCGCACAAACCTGGCTAACGAAGGCGAATATTATCAGCTTTCACAGAGCGACGAAATTACTTCTGAAATTGAACGCATAGCAAAATACCTTATCCCTGCGACCACAGAAGCCCCGCTTCCGGGCATGATTCAGAATGTAAACAAGTTCAGTCTACACTACGAATTTCTTAAAACTGTATTCCCGAAATTTTATGCAGCGCTCACGACGGATCAGTATGAGGACCTCGTCCTTAATTCTGATACCAGGCAGTATTTTGCCGGAGCGCTGGTTAAACTCACAGAAAAATGCAAAGGCGCTGCATTTGGTTTTACCGTCTATCAGAACACATCAGAATCTCTGATGAGCAAACTGGAGATTTCGTATATCCAGAAAGCTGTTTCTGCATTAATGCCTGGTGAAGATATTCTGTACTTCCCGATGTCTTCTGCAGAAGAAAATGCCGTTTCCTCATGGGGCAAGAGTACCGATGAAGTAAAAGTATACGATTGCGGATTGCCTGTCGATTACGAGGTATACAACTCCGGCAGCACATACGGATATGTAAGAATTCTTACCATGTCCGAGTTTGAGGAAGCATCTTACGAAGGACTCCTCTGCTGGCAGGACATTATCGTTCTGGAAGGTACACCGTTCAACATCACTTCCCCCTCCGCTGCCATTGTAACCGGAGAACGTCAGAACGTATTGAGCCACATCAACGTGCAGGCTTCTGTGCGCGGAACCCCCAATATATACGTCCGCAATCCTTTTGAGGCTTTTGCAGTGCATGAAGGCCAGCTTGTACGTCTTGACGCGGATGAAAGCGGCTACGACATCACAAGTGGAGTCAGCGCAGAAGAGGCTCGGGAATGGTGGGAAGAACACCGGCCCAGGCTCGAAAATGTAGTCGTTCCTGATTATTCATATACGGCGTTACCGGAACTGGACGAAGTGGCTGTTGCAGATAGATTGCAGCGCAGTACCGCTTTCAGCAGATTTGGAGGCAAAGGCGCAAATCTGGCTATTCTTTCTTCTGTAATTGACCATCAGTTCATGGTGGATGGCGTCCTGATTCCATTCTATTATTTTCAGGATTTTATGGATAACAACAGCATCACCCTCAGCTCAGATCCATCGAGCAATGAGGTTTCTTATACAAACTATATGAAATACTGGGTAAATAACGATGACTTCCTGCTTTCAGCGACTAAGCGACGTGAGGTGCTCGAAAGACTGGTCAACGATATAGTAAGCGCAAGTGAACTGGACTCCGGGCTTGTTATCAATATTGCAGACAGAATTCAAAATGTTTTCGGTTCCGAGAATGTCATGGTGCGGCTGCGCTCTTCTTCCAACATGGAAGACTCCATCGAATTCAGCGGTGCCGGTTTGTATGAAAGCTATTCAGCCTGCGCTGCTGATTCTTTCGGTGGAAACCCCGCTATTTCTAAATGCGATGCTTCAAAGAATCGTCAGATGGCCATTCAGAGCGCATTGCGTAAAGTATGGGCCAGTTTCTGGAGACCCCAGGCTTTTGAAGAGCGTTTCTATTTCCAGTATTACAACCCTGTAGACACTGCTATGGCGATTGTCGTTACACAGGCATTTAACAACGAAGCTGCAAACGGCGTCGTCTTCACCGGTCTTCCCAACCAGCCTGGTGATGAGCGCATGCTGGTTAATGCACAAGCCGGTGAAACCAGCGTAGTCAGTCCGCCACAGGGGGTGCTTCCCGAAACGACCATACTGAAATTTGAAGGAGAACGTACCGAGGTTACACGCATACAAACTTCTTCGCTTGTATCTTATCCTGCAACAGTATTGAGTGATGCAGAATATTCACAGATGGCTGTCGTCCTTGACCAAATCCGCCGTAATTATCCCATTGATGCAGATGACTACCCGGAGGATTCGATAATTCTTGATCTTGAATTCAAGTACACGCCAGACCACAAGCTCTATTTCAAACAGTCAAGAGCGTTTCTCATCAGAACAGAAAGCGCCAATAACGACTCAAACGGCTTTAATTTCAAAATCGAGCCAGATACTGCGATGTGCGGTCAGTTCGTCGATTTTCGTGAGCCTCTAGAAGAATACGCACTTAAAACAATGGTGAACCTGAAACAGCAGCAGGTCATCCTGCCTGTTGAAGGTGATATCAATATTGAGTTGGTGGATTCCATCATCTTCGGTCCAGATCAGATTAAGCTCGAAGCGGTATCGTCTCCGCAATGGGAACGTCAGAGTGCTCTACAGAATGGTAAAATGGCTTATCAATTCTCATACTGCAATACTTTCGCAGGAATGGGAGTCGAGGCGGAAATCTGCTGGCAGACTTCAGGCTATGAGCTTGCAGGATCATTCACTCCTTCTTTAATTACCATTGACGAAGATCAAATCTCCAATCTGCGCAACAATTGGAACATGGCGTTGTATATTGATGGTATTGAAAATGAAATCAGACTTTCTTCCTGTACATATGCCAACTTCCCAACATACAGGCGCTCTGCCGTTCTCTCAAATGGGCAGAAAATAACAATGGATGTTCGCAACTACCCGACAATTATAGGGTCATCGAATGCTGCCCTCGTTTCCGTTCAATTCGAAGACGGCGAAGTCTTATACGGCGATGATAATTATTTCCGCCTTGTCTATTCTGCCGAACATCACAACATACACGAAAAACTGATGTTTGTATTTGACCGCCCCACATCTGGTCTTGGTGGTCTCATTTTTGAAGAACCTTATGCCGATGATCCCGATCCCGTTAGAGTTTTCGAGCTGGATGAAAATCTTGACATACTTGGTTCCAGCGAAGTTACAGACTACGTGGTCGAAATTATTCCTTAAGTGCTTCATGTTATTTCTTAATTCAGTAGAAATGGGTCTAAGATGAAGTCAAGACTTGACCACAAAAATTACTGCCTGGTGTTCTTCATTTTTATAAGCATCTTAATATTTATTTCTGCCTGCAATAACCAATCTGATTTGAGCGGGAGTGATGGTGACCAGGAATATGAAACCAGCACTGAAAACGATGAAGAATTTGAAGTGACTCCCCCCGATGGAGACATAGACTATACGGAAGACGATAATTACGATTTCGACCTGGAATCAGCATATGAGTCTGACGGTGATGATGAAATGTCAGAAATCATAGAGGAAAGCGAAGAAGATCTTGAAAACTCAGACGATGCAGAAAACACAGAATATATAAACAGTATTCCGTTAAACGGAGATATTGTTTTCACCGAAATCATGTACAACACGTCAACATCCGAGCAATGGGTTGAGTTGTTGAACATCAGCGATAAATTCCTTAATCTTTCTGGTTGTACTTTCAGCAGCGGCCTGCAATCAGACGAAATATCTTTTAATCTTGAAATCGCTCCTGAAGAAACAATCCTTTTTGCAGTTTTAAACGTACAGAATCTTCCTGACGGAGTTGATATTGCATGGAATTGGCCCACAGCAATCCTGCTGGAAGACGTTAATGAAAATAATTCTTTTGTCCGGCTTACGTGTGCAGGAGAAATTATTGATTATGTCAATTTTTCTGAAGATGCCCTGCCATTCGATAAAATCGCAGAGGCCAGCTTATCGCTTTGTCCGGGCTTTGAAGACACAGACGAGAACGACGATTTGCGCAACTGGCATTTTGCAACAGTGCAAATGTCGGAAACAGCAGCAGGAACACCAGGCACATTTAATGATGAATGCATAGCGATTGATGGTGATGAAGACTCTGATTCATTCGAAATGCAGGAAAACGAACTGCAGGAAGAAGATGAGCAGCAAGAAGAAGACGGAGACGAAGAAATAGAAGACGGGGATGGAGATATTGAGGAATACCAGGAATCAGATGCTGACACTGATGAAATGGAAGAAGAGATTGAATACGATGAAGAAATAAATAAAGATCAGCCACAGCGCGGAGAAATAGTCTTTACTGAACTCATGCCCTATCCAATGGCTCTTCCGTGGAGTGAAGGCCAATGGGTTGAAGTATACAATCCTACTGAAAAATCATTACAGTTAAGCGGTTGCGTTTTCTCGTCCGCAAAGGGATCCGCTGTAATCAATCAGGATCTGCTGCTGGCTCCACAGGAATATGCAATATTCGGAATAAAGCGTTCACAATCTTATCCAATGGATGTCGAACTTGACTGGATCTGGGGCGATTTCCAGCTCGAACTGGAATCCGACCAACTGGATCTGACATGTGGAGAAAACGCCATTGACTCTGTTCAGTACGAAGAAAACGGCATGCCGTTTTACTGGCCTTTTGGCTGCAGTATCTCAGTCTGTGCCGGAAGCGAAGATTCAGAGTTGAATGACAATCTTGATTTCTGGCGGGCATCAATGGAGATAATGAGCAATAATGACCGTGCTACTCCAGGTTATGAAAACGAAGGTTGCAAAGACTTCGAAGATGGTGACTATGACTACGACGGCATAGGAGTAGAAACTGATTCAGAGAGCGATTACGATGTACATGACTGCCATTATGTTAATCCGGCGACATTCGGTGGGCCTGATTGCGGACATATGATTGATCTGGGAAATGGTCTTGAACACGAAATATGTACCATAGTTCCGGAGGATGACTGCCATTCTTATTTCATGGGAGAAATGACCCCTCACGGCATTAAAACCAATGCTTTTCCATCCGGCGACATAGACGCCACGCCAAGACACATAGTCCATTTGACGACATTCTCAATGTCTCGTCACCCCGTTACAGTAGCGGAATATCGACAGTGCATGCTGTCTGGAGAATGTTTAGAGCCTGATCCGGATTTCTGCCTTGTTGAAGGGTCTCCCATTCTGGCGGAAACCAATATATGGGATGACGCCAAACTCAATCACCCCGTAGTCTGCGTGAACAGATACAATGCCAGTCAGTTCTGTTCATGGGTTGGCGGAACAATGGTAAGTGAAGCACAATATGAATATGCCAGTGTCGGACCAATGAACAATCTAACTGCTGAAAGAAGTTTTCCCTGGGGAGAAGACACGGATCAGTGCCATGTTAATATGTGGGGAGAAGATCCATTCCCTGAAACTTCACCTGTAGGTTTTTTCGATGGCGGTTTGAAATCCAGGGAGGAAGGCGGCTGGTCATTTGGTCCTGATTATTATCAGACCTGTGACGATTCGTCTCCGTTTGGAATTCACGACATGAATCATAATGTTTCCAATCTTCTGGCTGATCTGCCGTCTCTTTATCAGACATGGCCCAATCATCTGATTGATCCAGTTATAACAAACGGACCTCTACAGATTTTCAAGAGAGGTTCAAGCTGGTATCATTCAGAAATACGCCATGCACAGAACTATCTGAGAAATGTTTATCCCGAGTATCTGCCGCTATACACATCCACGCAATCAACCGGGTTCAGATGTTCTTTCCCATATAGCGATACAGAGTAATAGAAGCCATCTCATAATCCATTTCCTGTCATTCTGAGCACAGCGAAGAATCTGAAGCAGAATCAAGGTTTCCTGAGAGATCCTTCGCTGTGCTCAGGATGACAGACCTTTCAACCTCATGTTTTGAGATGGCTATTGGAATTCGACAATAAGAAGCCTGTTCATACCATCTCGGCCATTTGCGTCACCAGAAGCTGTTCTGAAGTTATTCCAGATGCTAATCCGACTTGAATTTGTCTGTGCATTAACATATTATGGTTACGAATGTTCTATTGGATTCAGCTTGTTAACAGGGGATTTTGATGAATAAAATCCGTTTCATTCTTATGGTGTTTTTATCAGTTCTCGTTTCTTCAAGTCTTACTGCATGTTTTGAGAGTTCATCAGACGATCAACAGAATGATGAGATTGACGGGGATATTGATAAACAACAAGCCGGCGGTCTTAATCAGCCTTGCAACAGCGATCAGACCTGCGATATAGGCCTGCTGTGCAGCAATCAGGATAATATCTGCATTCTGGAATCCAACACCGAGACAGGCGGTCTTAATCAACCCTGTAATACTGACAATACATGTGATCAACCATACATTTGTCAGTCCGGAACCTGTATTAAAGACAGCAATCCTGCTACTGGAGATGCAGGACAACCCTGCAACAGCGATGGCACCTGCAACGAAGGTCTTAAATGCTCGGAAGATAATGTCTGCTATCGTCCTTCAGTTATACCGGACGGCGATTCGGAAAACGGCTCCGATGATCAGACAGATGGAGACAATTTATCGGATGGAGACGGGCTGCCGGGTGATATCGACTATTTTGTGGATGGCGATTTCGAGATAGCCGATGAGGATTTCGGCGAACTCGACATGAGTGAGAACTACACTGATTACGAATACGAATTGCCGGATACTGATCCGGGCGACCGTCCACCTATTTACATTTCATTCCTCTGGCATATGCATCAGCCAATTTACTGGCCTTACGAAAAAGTTACTGAAACTGCAACGAATCATCCGGGCTATCCCGGTGGCGATGTTGGACTTTATGGCATATTCACCAACCGCAGCGGCCCTTATACTTCATGGCCCAAAGATGCTGTCGGCAAGGGACTGGATTTAGCCCATCTGGGTGCACAAGTCAGCTTTTCCGGCTCACTGATGGAAAACCTCAACAATTTAGCCGCAGGCGGTATTGCATTTAATAACTGGCAATCATCGTGGAGTGATGCTCTTAACTGGGAAACAGACCTTGGCAACAAACGGCTGGAACTTGTCAATTTTGGTTATCATCACCCGCTGATGGGTCTGGTCGATTATCTTGACATACGACTGCAGATTCAGATGCATCGCAAGATGCTCTCGGACAACATTGGCTGGGCGAATTCAAAAGGCATATTTCCTCCCGAATGCGCCTTTACACCACGCATGATTCCAGCCCTCCTGGATGAAAATATTGAATGGGTGCTGGTCGACAATATACACTTCGACCGCACACATAAAGATTATCCATGGGTGGCGCAATCAGGCCTGCCGCGCCCGAATCCGGCAGAGCAACTCAGTCAACCGCCAACCAACTGGGTTCAGCTTCAGAATATCTGGGCACCCTCAAAAGTTTCTGCACCCTGGGGCTATCAACCGCATTATGTCTCATACACCGATCCAAGTAGCGGACAGATGAAAATAATAATTGCTGTTCCCGCAGCGCGCTATGAAGGTAACGAGGATGGGCGTGGCGGATTTGGCGCATTACAGTATGATTCAGTAATGAGCCAGATTGAATTTGCGAACGTAGATCCGGCTCATCCTATCCTTATTGTTCTGCATCACGACGGCGACAATTATGGTGGTGGAACCGATGCTTATTACGGCAGCAACTTTCAGAATTTCGTTAACTGGCTGAAAGAAAACCCTGATCGTTTTGTCGCCACGACAATACAGGATTATCTCGATATGTTCCCGCCCAACGAAGGCGATATCATCAACGTAGAAGACGGCTCGTGGGCTGGAGCAGATAACGGCGATCCGCAGTTCCTTAAATGGAACGGCGGATTCAACGAGGAAGGGTACTCGCCTGACCGTAACAGTTGGGGAATCATGACTGCGGCGCGCAACCGTGTTATGACGGCTGAATCCATTCAGGCGCATTCTTCTGTCGATGCAATTATTAATAAAACCGGAAACAATACCGACAAAGCCTGGCATCATCTGCTGAATGGAGAAACAAGCTGTTACTGGTATTGGGATGGACAGGCTGACTGGGACAGCCACCCGGCCCGCGCAGCTAATATGGCAGTGGAATATGCCGATCAGGTCATTGCTTCAAGAAGCGATGAAAATGTCCCACCAACAGTTTATGTACCGCAGCGTAATCCATACAACCCCGGAGTCGATGCTCAGACAACAAACAATGTAGAAATATGGACTTATGTTTATGATGTCTCCGAGCTGGATTATGTCGTACTGAAATTCCGCGTGGATAAGGACGGTGAACGCACTCCAGCTAACGAAGTCTATGCACCATCCGGCTCTTGGGAAAGTCTGGTGATGGACAGCGTTCTGACCGAGTCCGATACCTCCCCTGCCCCACAGTATATGGCCCGGCGCTATTTCAGCACCATTGCAGATCTTTCGAATGTACTGGTCGATTATTTCGTTGAAGCGCAGGATAACAACGGCAACATAAAACGCAGCGCCATTCAGCATGTCTGGATAGGCTCCAGCGGCGGATCTTCCGGCAGTGACCTGTGGGAGCCGGACAATCCGACTCATGATGATGAGATCACTATTACTTGGTCACAGGCGGCTAAACTGCATTGGGGTGTGAATAACTGGACTCTCCCCGATGAATCCTACTGGCCGGAAGGCACTACAAGCTGGGGTGACAATAAATCCGTTGAGACACCACTTGAAGGCCCTGACGAACAAGGAAAATACAGAATTACCATCGGCCCCTTCGGCGATGAAATATCTACCGTAAATTTCCTCTTTCATAATAATGAAGGAAGCTGGAGCTCACCTGATCAGACCATAAATATCGAAGACTGATATTTGCAGACACTGCCGCATTTTTAAGCTGTTACATTGACTTGGAGTGCTCAGTGGAAGTATGATTTATATCGTAAATAAAGATCTACATATAGGTTTAAGGGGAGATCAGTCATGTCAGATTCTGGCAATAAATCCGGCCTCGGCAAGATATTATCGAGATTCCGCCGCCGCTCTGATTATTACGAAATAAATCCGCATATCGGTCAGATTGCCCCAGACGAACTGGATACAGCCGGTGCCCTGATGCACACCTTGACACAAAGTGTGTTGCGTTTGCTTTACCTTAACAGGCACTTTCTCATCGAAATGCCTTCACTTCAGCCCGATAAATTCAGATCTGAAATAGAAAGCATAATGGCTTTCTATCAGAATCCTATCACTCCGGAACAGGCTGAAGATTTAAGCAGCGGCAGCGTCAGCATCATCACCAACCAGAAGGAAAGTGAGCTCGAGTATCTTCAGGCGCGTGAAGACGAACTTAGAATTATAATAGATTTCATCGTGGAAGAAGTGCATAAGTCACTGAGAGAAAGCGACAGCTTTGGCAATCAGATGGCTGGTACGCTAAAGGGACTTAGCCGATCTCTTGAAATCAGTGATTTGCAAACGCTGAAGGATACACTTAAACTCAGCATTGAAATCCTGGCGAATCAGATCAACGATAAATTGGAAAGAGACCAATCCTACATTAAGGTATTGCAGGAGCAGGTTGAAATTCTGCGTTCTCAAATGGAGACGCTTAAAACCGAAACCCATACCGACGCACTCACAAAGCTTTACAATCGCAGAGCTTTCGATGAGCGCATAATTTCCGAAGTTAACATGGCGCGTCGCCTGCGCCGTCCGCTGAGCCTGGTAATGATCGACATGGATTATTTCAAGGAAATAAATGACACATACGGACACCAGGCCGGGGATGAGTTGCTTTGTGCCTTTTCTAGTATGCTCTCCAGGCAGTTCTTCCGGAAAATAGATTTCATCGCCCGTTACGGCGGGGACGAATTCATCATCATAATGTCGCATTGCGACCTTAAAGGCGCTCAGAACGCTGCTGGACGCTTGCTTAAAGACGTTAAGGATAATCCGTTGAGGATAGGCAAGGACGAACTGAAAACTGGCGTTTCAATCGGAGTCGCCCAATATATACTAGATGAAAAACCGGAAGACTTTGTCAAACGAACCGATGAAGCATTATATGACGCGAAAAACAGCGGGCGGGGAATTGTTGCGATTTCGCTGGCGAATATTAAATAATTCAGGTTCTTTTCCCCTGAACACACAACAGCATCGGACGAATAATCTTTTCTGCCGGCTTCATATTTGAACTATCAACAATTTCAATAAACTGCTCTGCGCTGAAAGCGCCTGCAAGACATGCACGCACAACAGGACGAAAGTCATCTATACGCGGCAGTCTGGAGGCCCATTCAAGCTTTGTCCAGTCGCCACCAGAATGCAGATCGCGGATACAAAACAGACCGCCTCTGCGCGTAACTCTGTAGGCTTCGTCAAGCATTCTTACCGGGTCTGCAACTTCATGCAGAACATTGAAGCTGAATACCGCATCGAAACTTTCATCCTCAAATGGTAAAGAGCAGGCATCGGCCTGAAGTAAGCTGATCGAGGCAGGATTTATATTGCACTGTTTTCCGTAAAGGCAACGGTTGGTTTCTGCCAGTCCAAGCATATCAGCATTGAAATCAATCCCGACCAGCGCCTCCGCCTTGCTATCTTTAATCCATTCCAGACCAACAACACCGGAGCCGCAACCGATATCAAGAACACGTCCGCTTTTTATTCCGAAATCCAGGAGCGGTTTTACTGGCAGCATTCCGGCATCGCGCAGTGCTTTAATCATGGAGTCGAAAATGACGCAGTCATATTTGGGCATTCAGAGTCTCCGATTCATGGCTTATCTTGAAATCAATTGATACAGAAACCTTATTATGAGACGATATTTGTGAAAGACAAATTTTCTAATGCTTTTCTAATCTTTAAATCGTTGCAATGAACCAAGGTTTATCTATTATATTAAGAGATCTCAAGATTGAAATGGAGTTTCTTTATGCTTCCCAATTTTTCAAATAAGATCCTCTGGGCAGTGATTTTGATTGCAGTATTTGCAGCATACAGTCCCATACTGTTTGCAGCAGACCCTACAACAACAGACGAATCGACAGCAACAATTCAGCCGGAAGAAGAGACAGCTCGGACTGAAACAAATCCGGAAGCTCTGCCTGAAAATACGGAAAAAGACAAACCTGCGAAGAAAATCGACCGCGAAACCATAGATCGCAGCGTCGACGATTTCTTCAACGCACAGACGAATAAGATCTGGCAATACATGCGACCTATATTTGAAATCCGTACTGGATTCAAATATGAGCAGTGGGACGAAAAGAACGTTGTTCTTCGTGAGGCAGGCTTCAGACTCAACGATGCCCGTCTGGGCTTCAGAGGTGCGCTCGATCCATACCTCATCAGCGATACCTGGAAGCTGAACTTCGATTACGTCCTTACTGCAATGTTCGCAGGCACTCCTAAAGTAGCTGATGTTTATGGCAGCCTTGAGATTTACAATTACTGGTTCAGCCCACGACTGAGACTTGGTGTAATGAAAATTCCATTTCTGGCCAGCGAAATGGAATCGGATTGTGAACTGATTTTCACCGACCGACCGCAATATGTTTCACCCTACGGCGCCAGCTATCTTACCGGCCTCACTAAAATCGGTCTGGAGCGCCATGCCGGTCCTTCGCTGCGGCTTGGTTTTTTCGACAACATGCTGTCCATCACAGGCGGAACATACTCTTATCTTTCAAAACCCAAGGAAGAAACCTGGAAAACTACAGTTTTTGCCGCCAGGACAGAATTCAATTCAAAAACACTTATTCATGAAAGAGTCAGCATCAAGATCGGTGGCGGTTATTTCAAGCAGAATAAAATGCCTCTGATATTCGAAAACAGCCGCTATGGCTTTTCTACGGATGCCCGCATAGACCTGTGGGGAGCATTTGTAGGCGCTGAATGGGCGCTGCAGATTATGGACGATACTATAAACAAAGACGAATATGCTCGTCTGAACTATAAGAACACTATTACGCGAGCTATGGGTTACCAGCTTTACGCCGGTTATTCCTTCCCAAAACGCTGGCTCGAAATGGCATTCCGCTATCAGTGGTTCGACCCGGACGACACTAACCTTCTGTTGCCTATTCCTGAATCGGCCAACCAGGCCAGACGCTGGTTCACCGGCGTTGTCAGTTACTGGCCGATAAATCTAGTGCGACTGATGCTACAGTACACACACAAAATGGAGCTTGAAGCCGAAGCTAATGGCTCATTTACTGCCGCGCAACTGAAAGATCTTGATAATGATGAAGTGATTTTCCAGTTACAGGTTGCCCTGTAGGAAAGAGAGAATTATTATGATTAAAAAACTGCTTATCTCTACTTTTATAGCCCTTTTTATTTTCATTTCTGCAAATGCTGATGCTGCATTGAAAAAAGGTCCGTATATTCAAAGCGCCGGCAAAACCGAAGTAACCATTGTCTGGCAGACAGACCATATAAGTGATGGAAAGATTAATTGGGGACTGGATGAAAACCTGGGCAACGAAATAAATGCTCAGGCCGGTGAAATGCATAAAATAGTAATCAGCGGTCTTCAGGCTGACACCACTTATTTCTACCAGGTTACAAGCGATGGAGCTACCAGTTCCATATATTCTTTTATTACCGCCCCGGAACCTTGGACTCCTTATCGATTTATTGCATTTGGGGATTCGCGCAGCGGCTACGCCGACCACAGGCGCGTGGCCGAAGCCATTCTTCAGGAAGCGCCGGACATTTATTTCAACAGCGGAGATATTTCCTGCACAGGTACGGACGAATTGTGTTGGCAGAACCATTTCGATATTGAAAAAGATCTTATGGCAACAACATATATGATGCCAGCCATAGGAAACCACGACACAGATGGAGCGAATGTTGCCAACTATCAGAAGTTTTTCGCGCCGCCCCCAAACGGCAAAGGAGACCTTGAAGGACGTTTTTATTTCCAGGACTGGGGCAATGCGCGTTTTATCGTTCTTGATTACACCATCGGATTTCCTCCGGGCAGCGTGCAGTCCGACTGGATGCTCGAAGTGTTGCAGGATGCATATGACAGCAAGGATATTCTGCACACATTAATCATCGTACACGAAGGCCCTTATACCGCCAAGTCAGGACGCAGCGGAAATTCCAACCTGCGCAATATGATGGGTACCTTCAAGGACTTGGGAGTTACCTGCATCTTCTCCGGACACGACCATCACTACTATCGTGGCGAGTCTGACAATGGTGTTAATTTTCTTGTCACCGGTGGCGGTGGCGCGGGACTTTACGATTGCGACATGACTCAGGACTGGGGCATTCGCAACGTCATGTGTGAGAAAACCTACCATTATGTGATGTTCGACGTAAACGGTCCTGACATTTCAGCAGTAGCGATAACATCCAACGGTGAAGAGCTTGAACGCTTTACATGGAGAAGCACTAAAACACCTCCCGATTACAACAATCTCCCCGATGGTGATGAACATCAAAATATTGACGGCGACAATACTGTCATTCCAGACGGGGATACTGGAAACAACGACAACGGAGGTTTGCCTGTAGACGGAAAAGAAGAAGAGCAGTATAACCCGGAATTCGGTTTTGCCGGATGTTCTTCCAGTGGCAGCCTTTCCGCTGTTGTAATTCTACTGTTCAGCACAATATTCCTCGTTCTATACAGAACAAACCGCGCTAAAAGTATAAAAAACAAATTAAACCAGTAAAACCGACAGGATCTCAATAAATGAAGCCAAGATTTATTAATGCCATATATTTTTTGTTGCTGCTGGTGTTGATTCTTTCTCTGCCTGCCTGTGAAAAGAACGAGAAACTGGCGCTGGCAACTGATGGCGATGCGGACAGTTCGGAAATTGCAGTAGATGGCGATACTGATATGGAGACAGTTGAAAAAGATCCTTATCTTAAGATTGAATCTCTGTATAAATGGCACAATCCGCAAAACAGCACTCTGTCTCTTGGCAAAGATGAACTGCTATGGTCCGTTTCCAGCGCCGGAATTATCGGATTGAACACATCTGGTACTCCCGACGATGAAGGCGATGATGTCGTCCTTATGCACAATGAATTGACACTTGCAGACTGGCCTGGCGACGCCATTGTTTCATCTTGCGCGGACGGCAGCGGCTCAGTGTGGCTGGCGACGCAGAATGAATACTATCTGTTCTCTTATGGCACCGATTTCGACGACCTTTCCGACGATACCTTTATTAAAGGCAACTTGGAAGGCAACTTTGCCATCAGTGATATAAAGCTGCTGCTTTGCAATAAAGACAATCATGGCGTCTGGATTTCAACAGGTGCCGGGTTCCTTGCAGTCGATCAGACCAACACTCCTTCCGACCCGGCAGATTGGAAACGCAGAAATTTCATAGGCGGCAGTATTATGTCCATGAGTCCTTACGCCGCATCTTATGACGGCACGCAATGGCTCTGGCTGACTGTTTTTGTCGAAGACAGTCTGAAACTTTATGCTGTTGATACTAAAAGCGTGACTGACAGCGGAGACTCCGGCATTTATCCTATAACACCAGGCTTTGCCGATGCCGTTCAGATTTCATATCTGGCGGTTGATACAAACAAAGGCCTTTGGCTTATTAACGGCACCAAGACCTTTTATTTCAAACATGGAGAAACTCCTGCCGATACCGGTGACGACTATTGGATTGAGCTCTTAAGTGGCACAGAACTCGGATTGTCTGCTGTTTTCCCTGCCAACGAAGGTCTGGCTTTCGGTCTTAAAGGAGACAGTGATCTTTACCGTCTGGATGCGAATAATACCGCCATAAAAAAAATGGCGGATGTCGGTTTCAGCTCGGACAATACTATTAAATCGGCTGTCTCACAGGACGGAATCGGTTTATGGTACAGCAGCAAAAGCGACTTCGGCTATATAAGTTATGTCGATGATCCCACAGATGCAGCCTGGGAGATGCAGCGCTATGTGAGAGTCGGCGGCGTTCCAGCCAACGACCTCAGCGGCTTCGCGGCCAAAGAAAACATGGTTTATCTTGGCGGATCGACTGCGGTAAGCAGCATTGAGTACGAGGAAGATGCTGATTTCAGCGATTTCGTTTTTACCTCATGGCCATTGTCTGTTCCCGATGATCCAGCGCCATTCTTCGTTCAATCGCTTGCAGCAATTGACGATGGTATTCTGGTAGGAGGCGCTGTTCCCTCCTATATAAGCAATGGCGGAGAGTCCAGCGTATGGGACGAAGGCTCCTGTCCTCAGAACATAAATTACATCAGCGCCAACCAGGGCAATTTCATCTGGATGGGTGCTGGCCAGATCGTAGCTGGCGTAATGGTGCCATGGTTTTACATATACGATTCAGGCGGTAGTTTAAAAAAGAGTTCGGACGACGAGTGGATCAGCTACAGCAACGAATATTTCGGTGGACTTGAGGCCGGTCCGATAAACGACGTGGATTTCATCAACGAAGACACGGCGCTTTTCGGCAACGACCTGGGTCTCTTCGGTGTCACATTCGGTGAAGACCGCCTCGACCCTGAAGACCTTACGGTCGAAGTCGGTCTGCTTGACGGAACGCAGAGTATACGCGCAATAACCAGCGCCGGAAATGGCTGTTTCTGGATCGGCAGCTTGCGCGAAGGATTGTCTTACCTCGACACCAAAGGCACTGCAGCCAAAGACGACGACGAATTTTATCACTATGAAAATGTAAAGATGAAGTCCTACATTCCCTCGCTCGATAAAAACGGACGACTGTACTATGTGATCGATGAAGGCATCATGATTCACGATCCGATGGGAACTCCGCTTGACGAAACAGACGATATGGGAGTTGTAATCACTCTGAACTATGAACAGAGACCAACTATCGCCATCGATGGCAGAGGCGGAATCTGGTTCTCGCTGCAAAACGGCAATGGAATTTACTTCGCCCGATTGGATGACGGAGAACTGAAACCCTGGTCTGAAATCTGGCCAGAAGAATCCACAGCCAGATAATAATTCATAACCATAAAAGAAACGCGCGCCCTTCGGGTGCGCGTTTCTTTTATGGAACTGGCGAATCTATTTTATCACATCCGAATCGGCCTGCGCCTTCTGAGCCGGATCGCCGATAATTGAGAACAGGAATGTCATTTTCATTATGTATTCACGAGTGGCGTCGCTCTTGCCCTTGCCCATACCATGACCTGCTCCAGTGTCTCTGTGGAAGAGTATGGGAGCATTAGAAGCGCTGGCAGCTTGCAGAGCCGCAATGAATTTAGCTGTATGCACCCAGTTGACGCGTGAGTCTGTATCGGCAGTGTGACCATACACTGCTGGATATTTAACGCCTTTGATTATCTGGTGATAAGGTGAATAGCCAAGCAGGAAGCCGGTATCATTGTAATTATCTGCCGAGCCATACTCACCTGTCCACATCTCTCCGGGAGGGAACTTGTGATAGCGAATCATGTCGTATAAGCCCACCGAACCTACACCTGCAGCAAAAAGATGCGGTACACTGGTTACCATCGCACCGACCAGCAGACCGCCGTTAGATCCACCTTCAATGGCCAGACGTTCGGGACGAGTGTAACCTTGCTTGTGCAGGAAACGCATGGCGTATTCGAAATCCTTGAAAACCTGGAATTTTTTTTCCAGCATTCCAGCCTGATGCCAATCTTCACCGTATTCACCGCCGCCTCTGATTCCTGCAATGGCATAAACGCCGCCGCGTTCCAGCCACGCCATAGCGCGCCTTGAAAAATATGGCGTCATGCTGATCTGGAAACCACCGTAACCGTAAAGCAGCGTCGGGTTGTCGCCGTCCAGAGCTATGCGGTTTTTATGAATTATGAAAATATTGACCATTGTTCCATCGTATGACGGATATTCTGCCTGCTGGATCACATAATCATTTGGATTGATATCTGATTGCACCGATACGGCAGGCTCTGAAGCATTTCCAGCTTTAGGGTCTTCGATATCGGCCTGAAACAATGTAGAAGGATAAAAGAATGAGGTGAAAGTATAGGCGATCCTGTTGGATTCAGCTTCTCCGGCAAACCCGTCTATCATGCCGATAGTCGGCAAATTGACATTACCCAGCGCCAGACCTTTAAGATCATATACTTCCAGTTTGGCGGAAACTTTCTCCAGCCTGTTCAATACAATGCGATCTTTAATCATCTGGAAAAATTCCACCGGCCATTCACCTTCAGGAATAATGGTCTGCCAGTCTCCCGGTTCTGCGGGAACCGACGGAATAGAGACCAGCTTCCATTTCGGGGCGTTCATGTTGGTAAGTGAATAGATCTTGCCACCCCGCATTTCGATTCCGTTCAGTATGGCACCGAGATCGTAATACAGGTTGCGCATACGCTTTGTAAGAAGGTCATAAACGTAAAGGTCGCAGTCCGTCCAGCCGTGATACTCAACGATTGCAAGCATGTCGCCTTCCTGCGAAAGCCGCAAGCTCGTCCAGTCGGTAGAATTACGTTTCTCTCCAAATATCAGCTCGTCGCTGTTCCAGTCTGCACCCAATTTATGAAAATAAGCCCTCCGGTTGTAACGGTCACCTTCAGGATAACGCGTATAGAAAAATCCACTCTTATCCGGCAGCCATTCTATGGAGGCATGGCGTGTATTGGGAATCTGATCGTCCAGCAGACGACCAGTGTTCACTTCCAGAATGTGCAGAACGCTGTCTTCCGAACCGTTCTTCGAAAGACCGTAGGCCAGCAGTCGCCCGTCTCTGGACGGATAGAACCAGTCAAGGCTGGTTTTCTTCTCGGGGTCGATGGCGTTAAGGTCTATCAGTACACGTTCGACATCTCCGGACAGCAGCATCAGATTGGGCTGCTCCAAATCGGCAGCATCCCGCTTGAGGTAAAAATAGCGACCGCCCGCTACCGAAAGCGAAGTAATGAAACCAACATTGAAATACTTCTGAAGACTCTCTTCCAGTCCATCGTAATAGTAATTGTAAAGGTATGTGTCCGTGTATGAATTCTGGGCTCTGACCCATTCATCTGCGACCCCTTCGGTCTCCATCCAGCGGTATGGATCAGCTATGCGGTATCCGTTGATTATATCGTATCGCTCGGGCTCCACCTGAGTCGGCGGATAGTGGCGCGGAGCAGTCCACAGTTCGCGGATAATCTGTTCGCGTGATTTTTCGGCAGTGCAGGACGCCAGAGACGCAACGATAATCAACAACATAAATGAACTTACACAGCTTGCAATGACTCTATTCATATCAGAATAACCTCTTAAGTTTCTTTTCCCGCAAACATCATATATGCGAAGCCCGAAATGTAAATATATTCTTTATACCTGATCCGCACATAAAAAAGGCCGGGATTTCTCCCGGTCTTTTTTTATTTGAAACAAAGAATATTTTTTTAAGGAACAACTTCTCCAACACCGTACTCAGAGTACTCCGCACCAAAGCTGTTGTCTCCATTGTGGTGACCCGAAGAGTCTATGCAGACGTTCTCATCGGTGAAATCATCCATATGCCACAAGCCGGTGGTTAAAGCATCATTAGTGAAATACATCTGCGGAGTATATGTGGTTCCATCGTAACGAGCTACTTTGCTTATGCGCACTTCATCGATATATCCTTTGAAACCATAACTGTTGTAAAGTGTTCCCAGGCAACCGATTTCAAGCAGATCCTGCTGATACGATGATGGCGTCATCCAGCCGATGTTGTTGGCATAGTGTCTTGCGCGAGCACCGTTTACATAGAGATCCATCCTGGTATCGGCCCATACTGCCGCCACATGGTTCCATTCGCCGACATTGATTACGCCGTGGGCATTCAGATAATGCTGGCTGGATTCGCCCACCATGGCGAAGAAGCGAACGTCGTTTTTGAGGTTCTCGCCCAGATAAGCATAATCGTATGGGAAGTCGTCACAAACGGCCAGCAGGTATGCGCCATGCGGCCAGGTATCCCACTTCTCGGCAATTGTATTACCTGAGTTTACACAGTTGCCCGAAAGCTCTGTCGGCAATATCCAGGCTTCGATAGTAAATTCGGCATTGGGATCGTACATGCGGTCAAGATCTTCTATTTCCATTTTATCCTGACCATCGAAATACAATGACCAGCCGTCAGCACATTCACCAGTCTGCGGATCGCAATATACACCTTCAGCACAATCCTCGTAATGTTCCCACAACCCATCATCGTTGCATATTTCGACAGATTGTGAATCATCTCCGCATTGAGTGTCTCCAGGATTACAAGCTTCGCAGACGCCAGATGTACAGTTAGGCGTTGATTCCGGACAGCTTTCGACAAACACCCAGTCGTTACCAGAGTCGGTTTTACTGCATTGGTACAGATCATTTTCCTGCTGGCCATTAGAAGTATCACCACAACGGGTATCCCCGACCAGACAGGTCACACATTCACCATTCTGGCAATAAGGCATTGAATTCGGACAGGGATCAATCTGCCAGACACCGTTTTCGTCACATACCTGATGCGATAATCCGTCGCAACGGTAAGAATTCGGAACACATTCTGTGCATTGCAGCGTGCCGTCTATATATGCGCACATTGACTCGACGCCTTCGCAGTCGGTATCAATTGTCCAGCCGCCATCGGTGCATTCATAAATGGCCCAGTCGCCATAGCCGTCTTCACTGCAAACCAGTTCACCATCAGTTTCGCAATCAACACAACCGCCTGTGTCACAGGAATTATCCGGTCCAATGCAATACTGGCTGTCCCACATGCCGTCGTCGCCGCAAGTGAACCACCAGTTACCCTGGCAGTATTCGGTATCGGGAACACACTCCACGCAGCCCAGAGCGATAATGCATACAGGCACATCATCCTCGCACTGCTCCATCATTTCCCAGTCTCCTTCGGCATTGCAGAACTGATGTTCACCTTCAATGCACCTTACGCTTTCGTACTGGCAACCATCGCTGCAATCTAATGCTGGATCGCAGACCTGGTCGTCCTCGCAATTGTCATCGACGGCGTTATAGACACAGCCGATACCTGTGACACATTCATCATCGGTACAATTCACCAGATCGTCGCAGACAACCGGCGTTCCGATACATTCGCCTAAGTGGCACACTTCGTCTTCGGTGCACAAACTTCCATCATCGCAGTCACTGTCGTCGCCAAGATTGCTCCAGTCCTCAGTACTCACATCCGGCAGGCAGGCTTGACAATCGTTATTGCCCTTCAGCGTATTGGCTACAAAACAGGCGCTCTGTATCAGACAATAATCCGCCTTCAGTTCGAAAACGCATTTTGAACCATCATAGCTGTCGTCGGTACAGGGCAGATGGTCGTCGCAGCGGATTTCCTCTTCCTGTTCGGTGTCGCCATCGACGGAGTTGTCACCGTCAACGGATTCATCACCGTCCGATTCTGAGGAATCACCGTCGGCATTTGAATCTTCATCGCCGTTTATGAGAGTACATTCGCCACCTTCACAGGTATATCCCTCTCTACAGTCATAATCATTTTTGCAATCAGATTCATCACCGTCCTGTCCGCTATAGTCTTCGCAGAAACCCGTGTCAGGGTTGCACCATAATCCGGAAGGACAATCATTGCTGGTCAGGCAGGCTATCGGGCTGTTATCGCTGTCACCGCTTTCATTGCCCGCCGAGCCGTTGTCACAGGCAGCGATAAAGCCAACGAGAAATATGCAGATTGAAAACAGAAAAACGCCTTTGATATTCATGTAATCACCCCGTAAAAAGAAACTCGAATTTCCTTACCTATATCAGTTCAGAATAATTGTCAAAACAATCTGCATTAGTATTGAAAAACAAGGTTATTTTCGTTCCTGGAATGAAAATAGAAAGCCACTATATTATTTTATAGCGGCCTTCGTTAAACCTATGGAACCTTTTATCTGCGTCTAATATTTACTGCAATCCGGCAATGATTCATCATCATCAAGGTATAAGCAGTTTTCGGTCCTCTTCGATACATAACGATCAAGTATCCGCCATGATTCGTCCTCTTCCTTTATTTCACCAATATTAACGCCTTCAGGTAAATACTCAGAAGGATTGTATGCAGCATGCTTCTGAAGAGCCAATCGGTATGTAGAGCTATCGTCAATAGTTTCAGGGCAAACAAAAGACCATTCAATGTTCATTTCATCGCGTATGCGTACAAGATCCGCTCCATTGATGTCTGTAGTATAAAAGCTGTTGAATCCGCATGTCCCGGCTGGCTGTCTTTCTACCTGGAAGCTGTCCAGCATATCCTGTTTGCTCATTCCACCCTGTATCCATTTTTCCCAGATTTCACCTTTGTCAAGTAATGCAGCGTCAACATTCAGAGTTTCGATAACAGCTTTGCAGGTAATCAATCCTACTTCATCATAGTCTCTATTTTTATGAACATATGTTACAGGATCAAAAGCACCCGACGCCCATTTCTCCATAATTCCCAGAACCGTTTCCTGAAATTCCACATCCAGTGGCATGCTGAGGGGCAGATTCATCTCCAGGTTATATTCATGTGATGAGATTCCACCGTTCACAGTATTAATCTCCAGGTCCAGCCTTCCCACAAAAAGACCGTCAGAACCAGCCTGTAAAATAATGGTATTATTCACTATCTCGGGTTCATACATGATGGTATGTGAATGCCCTCCAAGAATAACATCAATGCCATTTACCTGCTCTGCTAAAAGTTTGTCATCTCCCAATCCGAGGTGACTGACCATTACCATCAGATCGACGGAGTCACGATGTTGCGCAATTACGCTTTCTGCAATCTCGGCGTAATTATAAGTCGTGTGAAAGTTGCCTTCCGGGTAGAAGTCACCATCATACTGTTGATTTTTTTCATTCCATGGTTTTGATACCATTCCCATAAAGCCGACAAGCACACATCCGACTTGCAGCTCCGCATATTTAACCGCTCCGAAATCAGATGGATTTCCGCCAATATAGGTTGTGTTGCTGGCAAGTACTTTTGCATATGAATCACGGGAGAATTCCAGCAGTTCCTCTTCACCCCAGGCAAAATCGTGATTCCCTATTACACGAACATCAAATTTCATTGCCTTTACGACATCAACTGTTGAATATCCACTTGACAATTGCTCCGCAACTGAACCTTTTTCGTGATCATCACCGCCGTTTGTAAACACGGTAAATGGATTTTCATCACGAACCTGCTTAACATAACCCATTATTCTGGCTACGTTACTGCCATATTGATCTTCAGAAAATGCGCTGTATTCGGAATGAAGGTCATTTATATGCAGAAACGTAAGCTTCTGAGTCGGCAGGCGATCATCACATCCGGGCCACCCGTGATTATTCTCCTCTTCCATATCTTCAATGCTTTCGAAATTATCAGATTCTATTTCTTCGACCGTATCTGCACTTTCAATTTCGTCTTCAGACAGATATTTCTCAGAATCAATATCTCCATCGGTTTCAGGAAGATCCATCTCGTTTTCCATCTCAGACGCAGTATCTCCATCAGTAACTAAGTTGTCAACATCATCAGAACAAGCGGTGGAAATAAACGTCAGCATAAGAAGCAGGCCTATTATTTTCAGTGAAACAAGATTTCTCATTTACAAATTTTACCTTTCAATAAATCCAATTAATAGATCCTTCAATGGTCATTCAATTATCACTGAGGCATATTATAGTCTGAATTATTCATATAAATTGTGAATTCTGTTAGTTTTCAATTACTTATAAGGCCACTGTTGTTAACACAACATTAAAACTCTGCCAATTGACACCTGGATGCATTTCTGCTATAAGTATTAATAATCATTGACATATTGTTGTTTGGCAGAGGGGGATTTATGAGTCTGCTGAGGAAGTTAACACTAAGTGTCTTCTTTGTATTTGCTGGTCTTTCCGCACATGCGGGAGAGGAGCGCCAATATATCGATGTAAAAGACATTGGCATTGCAAACCATAGTGAACTGCAAGCTGGTCAACTCGTCATAACAGAATCCGGCTATGAAATGTCGTTTATTCCCGCCGGTACTTTTCTGATGGGTTCACCCGCCACAGAAGTAGGTCGCTCAAGCGAAGAACACCAGCATTATGTCAAGATAACCAGACCTTTTCTTATCGCCCGCTATGAGGTAACCCAGAGGTTATGGAAAAGTCTGATGGGTTATAATCCAAGTCAGTTTCCACAATGCGGAGAAAGCTGCCCGGTTGAAATGATCTCATGGGACAAGGCTGTCAGATTCTGCAATGCAATGAGCGAGAGCGAAGGCCTGGACAAATGCTACACCTTCAATAATGGAAAAACAACCTGGGATAAGAACTGTAACGGCTATCGTTTACCGACAGAATCCGAATGGGAATATGCCGCCAGAGCAGAAACCAAAACAGCCACATACAATGGAGATATCGAGCATGAAGTATGGACACCACTTGATACCACGCTGAACGATATCTGCTGGTATGGAGGCAATTCGGAAGCCCGCTTCGAAGGCGGCATCGATTACAGTGAACGCCTTGGATACGATGTCCCACCGCGAGGGCCGCAACCCGTGGGCAGTCGTGAACCTAATCTCTGGAACATTTATGATATGATCGGAAATGCTTGGGAATGGACCTGGGACTTCAAGGCTGAATACCCCAAATATTTCGCAGTCGACCCCAGCGGACCGGAAACCGGCACAATAAGAGTATGGCGCGGAGGTGGATGGAGCGTCAGAGCCCGTTATTGTCGAGCAGCCAGACGCTCCATGAATAAAGGTGAACACTGCTATAACGATCTGGGGATGAGAGTAGTGCGCTCGCTGCCACAATCAGGCGCTCAGGTAGCCTATGATTCAAAAGCATCTTTTGCAGAATAATCTTATCAGATTCATCTATATATAGAAGTCATCCCTGAACAATTCCATCAGGATTTCATCGCGCCATTGGCC
>Ga0172375_10003078_pt1 | contig 25583 bp, 19 predicted proteins | sample LakKiv1m_FD_114537 | JGI IMG/M metagenome (GOLD analysis project Ga0172375, IMG submission 114537) | Freshwater microbial communities from Kabuno Bay, South-Kivu, Congo - kab_092012_11.1m | ecosystem: Environmental > Aquatic > Freshwater > Lake | place: Democratic Republic of the Congo...
GGAACATCATAAGGATGAATCCAATAAGGATTATGGGAATATGATATTAGAATAGATTTAAAAAAATTCATTTTGTTACCTTCTTTTAAAACTATGGATTTTTAATCCATAGTGGTTTATTTTCGCGGATGCACTTGCCGGGAAATGATTCCGATAAATGGATTATTTCTTTTTCTGTCATTTGCCCGGTTTACTTTGGAAGTTTAGTTTAATTTCGGTTTAATCCTTTTAATAACTTAGCCGACTTAAATTTCAGTCATGGGAAAAAGAATAGTGTTTTGTAACTGTGGTGGTGAACGAATAAACCCGGATCGCTTGCATTTGATCGAAAATTATCTCAGGAATTGCAATGCGGAAATAGCCATTTTATCGGATTTATGCGGTCTGTCTGCATTAAACAAAGAGAGCCTGGTCGATATTTTCAGGAAAGAAAATAAATATCTGATCATTGGTTGTTATTCAAGATCGATGAAGTTGTTATTAGAACAAGGTTGTATTGACCTGGAAAATATTTCGGTTGAGTATGCCAATTTTATTGAATTAGCGGATGAAGAAATATTTCGGAGAGTATCTTCATTTTGTAAAAACAGTGACCGGCAGTCGTCGGTTCTGGAAATAAATACAACTGTGGATTGGCCTTCATGGTTCCCTGTCATCGATTATTCGCGTTGTTCAGCCTGCGGACAATGTGCTGATTTTTGCCTTTTCGGTGTCTATGAAAAAAGTGAAGTCCGGGTTAATGTAATCAATCCCATGGGTTGCAAGAACAATTGCCCGGCCTGCGGACGCATTTGTCCCGAAACAGCCATTATATTTCCCAAATACAAATACGGCAGTGCCATTGGAGGTTCAGAGCAAATCGATGAAATAGCTGAACAGACACGGCAGTCGAACGATATCAGGCAAATATTAAAAGGAGATATCTATGAAGCGCTTGAGCAACGAAAGCGCAAACGCCAGTCGATCATACGAAACGAAGCAATGCAAAAAGCAATAGAAGAACGCGATAATGAACTTGATAAAAACTAATTCCTCCTGGCTTTTCATTATTCATCAACATCTGGAGACAAAGTAAAAACCATGTCGCTTTTTAGTAATTTCATAAAAACTGATCGTCGTTGCCAGAACAAATTCTTTACGAATATGGTTTGGAAAGGTTTCCTTGGCTTTCGAAAATTTAAAAAAAGGAAGAAGAAAGGAGAGCTTTTCCCGGCATTTCAATTCATCTCCGTAACGAACGATTGTAACCTTCAATGCCAGGGATGCTGGGTGACTTCCAATGGTCAAAAAGAAGATTTGGATATCGAAAAAATACATTCGGTGATTGAAGAAAGCAAAAAGCAAGGTACTTACTTTTTTGGGATTCTGGGCGGGGAGCCATTGATGTACAAACAATTGTTTGACATTTTCGAAAAACACCCGGATTGCTATTTTCAATTATTTACCAATGGAACTCTTTTTTCCAACAGTATTGCCCAAAAATTACGAAAACTAGCGAATGTTTCACCACTGATAAGCTTTGAAGGAAATGAACAAGTAGCTGATATCCGGAGAGGTGGACATCATATCTATAAAAAGACCCTGCAGGCAATCGAAACTTCAGTAACACATAAACTGATAACAGGAGTAGCCATAAGCGTGTGCAAATCAAATATTGATATGGCCCTTTCCGGGGAATTCATCCGGATGCTTCATGATAGGGGAGTTCTTTATGTGTGGTATTACATCTATCGGCCTGCCGGCATTAACCCTAATTATGAACTTGCATTGAGCCGCGAGGAGATTACCAGGCTCCGACAGTTTCTCGTAAATGGCCGTACAAGGTATCCCATTGTTTTAATTGATTCGTACTGGAGAGCGGACGGTGAAGCTTTTTGTCCTGCAGCCGAAGGATTAAGCCACCACATCAATGCTTCGGGAAACATTGAACCCTGTCCGGTAATTCAGCTTGCCACCGATCATATTTCAGATGGGAACCTGAAACAGGTTTATGAAAATTCTGAATTCATGAAAGATTTCAGGGCTGGCATTCTTCAAAAGACGAAAGGTTGTGTTCTGATGGAAGACCCATTGTGGCTCAGGGATTTTGGCGAAAGACATCAGGCTTTGAATACATCCAACAGGCCGACAATGTTACAGGAATTTGCAAAAGCTCCGTTGACAAGCAGTCATGGTTCATGCCCAAAGATACCTGAGAAAAGCCGGATATATCGAATCGCCAAAAGAATGGCTTTCTTTGGAATGGGTGCCTATGGTTGATGTAATAAATTAAATGAATGATGATTACTGAAATATCTCTCGAAGTACCTGCTCAAAAGGAAATCAGGAATGACATCAGAAAAGCTGTAGAAGACTTTTTCGATGAACGGAATATTTTGCCTCCGGTTTCTTATGAAGCCATTGCCGGTTTTGCAAGCCAAATGCTTGAAAAACATGATTGGAATAAAAATTTTATGGCTTTTGTGATGGTCTGCTGTGGCAATGCCATTTGGCGTAAAGTAGTTGCGGTTGTGCCGTATGAGCGACGCATTTTATTGCTTCCACATTGTCTGCGAAACAGCAAACTATGTGCAGGCGAACAGGATGAAATGGGATTGTTGTGCGGCGAATGTGGTAATTGTAAGATTTCCGGCCTTCTGCGTGAAGCGGAGAATTTGGGTTATGTGGCTATAGTCAGCGAAGGAACTGCCATTGCAACCCGCTTAATCGAAAGCGGGAAAGTAGATGCTGTGATTGGTGTGGGATGCATGGAGATTCTGCAAAAGATGTTTGTTTCGGTAAGTATATTTTCAATTCCAGGTATCGGAATTCCCCTGCTAACAAATGGATGTTTAGATACTGTCGTCGATTCGGAGTGGATAAAAGAAGAAATTTATCATATTGATCATAACCCTTCTTTTCGGTTACTTAACCTGAATTATCTCCGAAACCGGACCTCTTCCATTTTTGGTGAAGAACAGTTGAGACGTATCTTTGAACCATCGGATAATTCGACCGAACAGATGGTTTTTGATTCACTCCTGGCTGGAGGAAAACGTCTTCGTCCCCTGTTGACAGTGTTGACCTATGAAAGCTTCAGTAGTCAGATTGAAACGCAAAATTTAATCCGGCTTGCCTTGTCGGTAGAATGCTTTCACAAGGCATCACTCATTCACGATGACATTGAGGACAACGATGAAAGCCGTTACGGAAAAGAAACCTTACATGCACGTTATGGAATTGCCGTAGCCATCAATATTGGTGATTTATTAATCGGTGAAGGATACCGGTTGATTTCGGAAACCCATCTTGTCGCTGACACTATCCTCGAATGTATTAAAGTTGTGTCGAACGGTCATCGAAAGCTTTCTGTTGGCCAGGGAATTGAACTGATGGCTCTAAAGAACGGGGAAATCCTTTCTTTAAACGAAACCTTAAAAGTTTTTGAATACAAGACGGCAACTGCGTTTAAAGTAGCCCTTTTACTTGGTGCCACCGCCGGTGGCGCTGATCATCATTCGCTGTCACTCCTGGAGCAATTGAGCCACTTTATCGGCATTGCTTACCAGATAAAGGATGATCTCGATGATTTCGTGCATCCGGACGGAGGTTTTGATATTCATAAACCATCGGTACTGATTTCATGTCTTTTCGGGAAATTAACAGCGGATGATGAAAAAATCTTTCGGCAGGCTTACACCGAAAACAAGGTCGAAGGCGTTCAGAAACTCATCGAAAAGTATCAGATCAGCACAAGCACAGAAGGTCTTATAAAGGATTATATTAAGGAATCGAAGGATTGTCTGGATAAATTTCAGAATATTGGACTAAAAATGGCATTACATGAGATTTTGGGAAACATTTTTAAAGACTATATGTAGAATTTTCACCGCGAAGTACCACGGCAAAATCAAGGCAAACTCACTCGAAAGTATGCTGAAAAAGTCGGTCCACATGATTGATGAACAGACATTGGATGAAATGAGGACTTTTGTTAAAAACCTGCAAACGACCTCAGGAGGATTTGCTGACAAAGGGGGGAACAGCGATTTATATTACACACTTTTTGGATGCTTTATTGCAGAAGCGCTCGGGCTGGATCAGGTGATGCCTTTATTAAAGGATTATGTAAAAGAGGTTGTTTGCACCAAACCACCGAAAGGCGTATATTTAAAGAGTGCGATTATTCTCTGGGCTAAACTCTTTGGTAATGAAACCTTTCCACCGGTTTTGCGAAGAAAAACAATCACCAACATAAAAAATCCGGATCATCAACCGGCACTTTATACCGACTTTATAAACCTTCTGGCAGCTTATTATAGCGAAGATTATTCAGGCCTTAACCAGGTTAAAAAGAGAATAGAAACCAATCATAAACGGACTGAATTGCCATGTTCGGTAACGGCTGCACAATTGATCCTTCTGGATATTTTCGGGAAACCTACACAGGAAATGATGAATGAGCTGAACGCATTTTATAAAAAAAACGGGAGTTTCTCGGCTACCATACATACACCGGTTGGGGATTTATTGTCCACGGCAGTTGCACTTTATGCACTGAGGTTTGCCAATGCTGACCTTAGGCTAATTAAACCCGACTGTCTCAATTTTATAGATTCGCTGTATGTGGATGGAGGCTTTTGTGCAACGGCAACCGATGTTGAACCGGATGTGGAATATACCTTTTATGGTCTTTTGGCCCTTGGAGCCCTTAACGAATAAATATGGAAAAGGAAGTACTGATTGGTCAATATCAAATCTTATGTACGCATTTGCTTAAAGAGCAAAACAGTGAAGGGTTTTGGAGTGGAATGCTTTCATCCAGCGCTTTGTCCACCGCAACCGCCATGGTTGCACTTAAGATAAACGATTGCCAGCCTGATGATGAACAAATCCGGCGGGGTTACCAATGGCTAAACACACATATAAATGCTGATGGTGGATTTGGGGATACCTCTGAGAGCGAGAGTAATGTCAGCACCAGCCTCATCTGCTACGCAGCCGTTTTTTATTGTAAACCTGTCAATAAAGGGGAAAATCCACTATTGAAGACGATTGAGGGATACCTGAGGACAAGAAATATCAGATTCACGACCAGGGATATTACTTCCTCCATTCTTAAATTCTATGGAGATGATTATACGTTTTCAGTGCCAATTCTTTCAATGTTGATTGTCTGTGGAGTGCTTCCCGAAGAAGCAAGTAAAAAGATACCCCAACTTCCTTTTGAACTATCACTTATACCAACATCACTGTATCGTTTCTTTAACATGCAGGTAGTGAGCTATGCCATTCCTGCCTTGATTGGTGTCGGCATTTTTATCCATTCAAAACGTAAACGCAAATTAAATATCACCAAAGCATACCGGAACCGGTTCATCGCACCGGCTATAAACAAACTAACCACACTGATGCCTGTGAGCGGCGGTTTTCTGGAAGCTACTCCGCTTACAGGTTTCGTATGCATGTGTCTTACAGCCAGTGGAAAAGATCCGAAGGAGGTGGTTAAAAAGGGGATTGTCTTCCTGCAAAAACAACAACGTCCTGATGGCAGCTGGCCGATCGACACCGATTTATCCAGCTGGGTCACCACACTGAGTATAAAAGCATTGGGGCCTCAGCTAAAATCTGTTATTGGAGCTGGGAATTTCATACAGTTAAAACAACATCTGCTTACTATTCAATATAAAGTGAAACATCCCTTTAATGGAGCAAAACCCGGTGGCTGGGGATGGACCAATTTCCCGGGTTCTGTGCCGGATACCGACGATACTGCCGGAGCTATACTTGCTTTACTCGAAACGTTTGAAGGAAGTCAGGAGGAAACAGATGCCATCGTAAACGGATGCAAATGGCTGGTTGATGTACAAAATGCTGATGGTGGGTTTCCAACTTTTTGCAGAGGATGGGGACGTTTGCCATTCGACAGTAGTTGTTCCGATCTGACTGGTCATGCGCTGTTAGCATTAATCAGTTCACTGGAAAAATTTTGTAGCAATATGTCTGCTCCATTGCAGAAAAGATTTTACAAAAGTGCGGTGAAGGCCGCCACCTATTTACAGAAAAATCAGGCATCTGATGGGCACTGGCTTCCGCTATGGTTTGGTAATCAACTTACCAACGACAAAAGAAATCCGGTTTACGGGACAGCCAAAGTTTCCGCATATCTGGAAGATTGTTTTCGAATGCATGTTGTCGGTCGGGAGTTAAATAATACCCTGGCAATAATGGTTGCTTCGGCTCAAAAATACTTGCTGTCGCAACAAAATTCTGATGGAAGCTGGGGAGGTAAAAAGGGCATCAGCGGAAGCATCGAAGAAACAGCCCTGTCAGTTTCAGCATTGGCAAAAACTCATCGGGATGCCTGCATAAAAGGATTTGAATGGATTACTAATGAACAGAAAAGTAAAGGTCTGCACCCAAGTCCGATAGGGCTTTATTTTGCCGCCCTCTGGTACGACGAAACGCTGTACCCTTTGGTGTATTTAATTGAGGCATTAAGAAAGTTTCTGTATGAACAAAATGATCCGTCAGAAGAGAGCCGAAAAGAGTTGTAGGTAAAAGAAGCTTTTGCAGCCGGTGGATTGGTTCATTAAACCTCGGTTCAGAGATTTTATTACCAACAGAATTGTATATCTGAACGCCATGAAATTCGTACAACTTACTTAGGACTTGCTGAAAAACCCAATACTTACTTTTTGTTTCGGTGCTCTGCACTTCTTGCAAAACATCATCTAACCTGTTCTACAAAGATTTCGCTACGCTGTAGCTAATCTAAAGGTGCCGCCTGCCTGTACCGTCATATAGGAGCACCATAATATTTGCAGGAACAAAAAACGAGTTCAACCTAAAGGTGCAGGGCACCGAAATATCCACATTTTCCATTATTTGTGCAAATAAATTGAAAATTATTTGAAAAAATTCAAGGATTTATTTTTATTTTTGAAATCAATAATCAAAGCCATCCAATGGCAAGTTAATCAATTATTAATTCTAAAAATTCAACAAAATGGCAATCAGATTTAAAACAATCGAAAAGGGCCAGCCCGGAGTAGCCGGTGGTGGCACGAAAAAGTTCTATGCAACCCCGGTAGCCGACGGCGAAATAAGCCTCGCCGAACTTACCAAAGCCATCGAAAAAATATGTACGGTCAGCGGTGCCGATATCCGTGCCGTATTGTATGCGCTCGTTGATGTTTCAATCGACAATCTCGCCAACGGAACAATTGTTCGCCTTGGCGATCTTGGCAGTATGAGGATTACGCTGAGTTCCGAAGGCAAAGCAACAGCACAGGAAGTAACCTCTTCGGCCATTAAAAGTACAAGTGTAATTTTTACTCCCGGCACCCGCATCAAAGAGATGCTCGCAGCCGCAAAATTCCAGAAGGAATAACTTACTGGTTTTCCTGCTGTGGAAAATTATTTTTTCACAGCAGGAAAATTTAATTTCCACGTTAGGAAAATATATTTTTCACACGTGGAAAATTTTTTTTCACACATGGAAATCCAGGAGGGTACCTTTAAAAGGCAAAACAATCTATAAATAGTTGATAGAAACGATGTTTTAGAGTTTGTTAGCACAAAAAGTTTGCTTTTGAGTTTACCTCAGATTGTCGGCACGATAAACCACACTGAAAAATACATTATTTTAGCAAAACTATTCCATAAGTTGACAATGATAAATAAAGAAGCAGCGTATAAAAAAATATCTGAACTCGTCGAACGCTTCGACGAACAATTTAACTCCTACAAAAAAGCGGACTACAACGAAACCCTTACTCGTCGTGATTTCATTGATCCGTTTTTCAAGGCTTTGGGTTGGGATATCGACAACGAAGAAGGTTACGCAGAAGCATACCGTGAAGTAATTCACGAAGACAAAGTAAAGATTGGAAAAGCAACCAAAGCACCCGACTATTCATTCAAGCTTTCCGGCGGGAAACGATTGTTTTTTGTGGAAGCAAAAAAACCAAGTGTTGCCGTAAAAGACGATATTTTACCAGCGTATCAGGTAAGACGTTACGGTTGGAGTGCAAAGCTTTCGATTAGCATTATTACCGACTTTGAGGAATTTGCAATTTATGATTGTACTAAAAAACCAAACCCTGCCGACAAAGCATCAGTAGCACGAATAAAATACCTATCCTTTCACGAATACTTTAAAGAGTTTGATTTCCTCTGGGATACCTTCAGCAAAGAACGGGTACTCAAAGGCAGCTTCGACAGGTTTGTGCAAGGCAATGCAAACAAAAAAGGAACGGCTACGGTTGACAAAGAATTTTTACAATCGCTCGACAGTTGGCGTACCTATCTTGCAACTTCCATAAGCTGGAATAACAAAGGGCTCGACGAAGATGAAATAAATTTTGCTGTTCAGCAAGCCATCAACCGCATCATATTTTTGCGTATTGCCGAGGACAGAGGTGTCGAACCTTACGGAAACCTGCAAAATGCAATAAAGCACGGCGATTTTTACCAAAACCTTTTCACTACTTTCAGAGAAGCTGACGATAAATATAATTCAGGGCTTTTTGATTTTAAAAAAGACAAAATCAGCAAGGACCTAAAGATTGATAACAAGGTACTCAAAACCATTATCAACGAATTGTATTACCCCGAAAGCCCTTATGAGTTTTCGGTATTACCGGTCGAGATTCTGGGAAGTGCTTATGAGCAGTTTCTTGGAAAAGTTATCAGGATAACCCCGGCGCATCATGCAAAAATTGAAGAAAAACCCGAAGTGCGAAAAGCAGGTGGAGTTTACTATACGCCTCAGTACATAGTCGAATATATCGTAAAAAACACTGTCGGAAAACTCATCGACAGTAAAACACCAAAAGAAATAAGCCGGATTAAAATAGTGGACCCTGCCTGTGGTAGCGGTAGTTTTCTCATCGGTGCTTATCAGTATTTATTGGATTGGCATAAAAACTATTATACCAGCAACGGAAAACCCTCAAAAGGTGATACCCTGAGACTGTCGAAGGGCAACAAAAACAATCCACTTACACCCGAAGGCAACCTCACCACATCCGAAAAGAAACGCATCTTACTCAACAACATTTACGGAGTTGATATTGATGCAAACGCAGTTGAAGTAACCAAGTTGAGTTTGCTCCTGAAATGTATGGAAGGCGAAACCTCGGCATCTATCGCTTATCAGTTATCAATGTTTCACGAAAGAGTTCTGCCAACCCTCGACAACAACATCAAAGACGGTAACAGTTTAGTTGATACGGATTTTTATGATAACCAACTTGATTTCGGTGAAGAAAAGAAAATCAAACCATTTAGCTGGCAAAAAGCATTTCCTGATGTTTTTAACAGGAAAACTGAAAAACCGGAAGATGAATTGAAAATCCTTGCCCAAAAAGCCAAACAACACGCTACTAAAGCATTGCAATATGTTTCGGAGTTAGATGAAAAAATTAGTGCAGTCAATGAACAAATTCCCAATTTTAATTCAAATGGAGGTTTTGATGTGGTGTTAGGGAATCCACCTTACTTGGGAGGAAGAGAATGGAAAGAAGAAAATGGAAATGCTTACGACTATTTTTTAAATAAATATAAGGTTGCGGAATATCAGTTTGACATTTACGCTTTGTTTTGGGAAGCTGGAATTAAACTACTCCAAACCAATGGTGTAATTGGTTTTATTACACCGAACACATGGTTGAATAACCAAAGCAATAAAAAGCTTAGAGCATATATTCTTAATAATACAAGCATTTTGAAAATCGTTGATTATTCAAAAATCAAAGTGTTTGACCAGGCAACGGTTTTACCAATCATTACTATACTTGAAAACAAAACCAACAAAATAAATGTGACTGAAGTATTTGAACCTGTTGAAAATGGATTTAAAATGATGCAAACTGTTAATCAGGAAATTTGGAATGATGGAGATTTGTGCATTATCAATATCAATTTGAGCCTAAGCGATTTATTTCTTAGGGAAAAGATTGAAGAAAACACACAGCCTCTTGAAAAGCTGGCATTAATAAAATTCGGAATCAAAATATATGAAACAGGAAAAGGGAAACCAATCCAAAAAGCAGACTTTGCAAAGGATAGAGTATATGAATCGGATTTAAAGATTGATGACACTTATCGTCCATACTTAGAGGGGAAAGATATTAACCCATATTCAATTTCTTATAAAAACAGATGGTTGAAGTATGGTGAGAACCTTGCAGCGCAGAGAGACCCAATTCTGTTTCAGGATGAAAGAATACTTGTAAGAAGAATTGTTGGAAAAACGATTATCTCAGCTTACACAAAAGACAATTATGCAACCAGTCAACTTTTACAAATAGTTAAGCCATTTGATCAATCAATTTCAAAATTTTTGCTAGGAATTATCAACTCCAATTTATTGGCTTTCTATTTTAGAAAGAAATACAATCGACAAGACAAGACATTTCCGGAGATTCGAATTTATGAATTGTCTTCTTTGCCAATTAAGCAAGTTGATGTCAGTAATAAGCCATTACAATTTGAAATTGAAAAATTTGTTGACCAGCTTCTTAAACTCAACGAAGAAAAAGCAGAAGCAAAATTACAAACAAAAATTACGCAACTTGAAAGCAAGATTGAATACTGCGAAACCAGAATTAATGAAATCGTTTATCAACTCTACGGATTGACGGAGGGAGAAATTAAAATTGTGGAGGGAAAATGAGAAACAATTCAAACATCAAACTTAAAGTAGCATTGGAAAATGCCGAAAGCTACATTGAAGAAATGAGCACATGGGATGACAAAAAACTCAGTAAACATATTGATTTATTTCGTGAGCAAATGCAAATGGCATATAAACACGGCAACAATGCAACTTTTGAATTACTGGTTGAATATGAAAGACAAACAATCATTGCACGTGCTAACAAAGAATGATTTAAACAAAGCCCATATCTACCAGATTGTTTATCAGCTTTATGGATTGACAGAAGAAACATTAAAATTGATTATAACAATGATACGTTTTATTGATTCCCTGTACCGGTGTTTTTCGTTTTCGTCTCATATTAAACACCATCGGCTTACTACAAACTTACACAATGAAGTTGATATTGATAGGCACAGCAAAGTTTAGTTTCAAATGGGGCTAAGCATTAGCAAAGCGATTGGTTTGTACCTTCAGGAAAAAATAATGATCAATTTAACATCAAAAAGTAATAAGTTTGTGGTGATATTGACGAGTTGTGTGTAATACTAAGAAGCAGAACTCCGCTTAAATTGATAACAGATAATAAACCTTAAAAAAAACAAGATGAAACAAATTTCAATTTTATTAATCGGATGCGCCCTGTTATTAGGTTCATGTGCACCCATGATTTCGACAAAAATAAGTAAAACTTATTCACCACTGGATTACCGTGAGGAAGTTATAGTGTTAGGGCTTCATGACCCTATTCCTGCAAATTCGGAGGAACTTGGTGTTGTGAAAATAGGAGATAATGGCTTTTCAGCAAACTGTGGCTGGGATATTGTAATTGACAAAGCAAAAATTGAAGCCCGCAAAATTGGTGGAAATGCTATTAAGATAACAGACCATATTCTACCAAGCGCTTTTGGAAGTTCTTGTCATAGGATAACTGCCAAAATCTTAAAAGTCGAAAACTTTGAAAGCATTATGGTTCCCGCAAAAATTGATAGTGCTTTAATGAATGCAGATTATGCATTGTTGCATGTTTACAGGTACAGTGGTGTTGGAGCATTGGTAAGTTATGATTTGCATTTAGGAGATACCGTTATTTGCAGGGTACATGGTAAATGGAAAAAAACTATCAAAATCAAAAAAGATGGATTGAATACATTATGGGCAAAAACTGAAGCTAAAGTTGAGATACCTATTAACATTAAATTTGGAAACGAATATTATATTAGATGCAGCGTAAAAATGGGTGCATTTGTTGGTCGCCCCAAAATTGAGCTGGTTGATAATCAAACTGGAAAGGTAGAATTTCAGTCTATTAAATTGAACAAGCCTGGTGATTGAGATTTGAAGATAATGAACGAGGGACATGAAATTGAATGTGTTTTTAATAGCGAGGATTCATTGAATGAATATCTTACAATTTTTTAAAATGTCAAAGAGACAAAACACAGATAAATAAAACACAAATTATTAGTATCCTAAAATACGATTTTTTTAAAAACCATAATGCTATGAATAAGATTAAACTAAAGTATATTTTTATTTTTATATCCATATCACTGCTAACAATTTCAGTTAAGGCTCAGGATTTAATTGTTACAAGTGAAGGAGATTCGCTAAATTGTAAGATTACGAAAGTTAAAACAGACAATATTTACTTTACTTTTAAACATAAAGATGAGATTAGAAACACACTATTGCCATTAAACCAGGTTAAATATCATCAATTTAATTACTTTCAAACATCAGAAGTTCAGGCAAATAAAATTATTTACAATGAAATATACCCTCACTTTAGAGCAGCGGTAACTGGTGGCTGGAGTTACAGGGTTGCTAAACTTGCGGATAATATTCCTTCGGATTTTGAAAAGTATATGAAGGATTTGAAATCTGGTTATCACTATGGATTGGATTTATCATATTATTTCTCTGAACAGGTAGGATTTGGTTTTAAGTACTACAATTATCATTCAAAAAATGAGATTACTAACGTTTACGTAACCCTTCCCAATGGCTCTACTCAAATTGGTAATATGAGCGATGATATTTCAATTAATTTTATTGGCCCATTTTTTAGTACAAGACTTTTAAATGCGAATAAGAAAAATAGTTTTTTAATAAATTTGGGTTTGGGCTATGTTGGCTATAAGGATAACGCAGTTCTTATTTCTGATTTTTTGATTAAAGGAAGTACTATCGGTCTGTGTTGGGATATTGGATATGATATTGGATTGTCTGAAAATTTTGCATTAGGGTTCCAGTTTTCATACATAATTGGTACTTTAACCCGATACGAATTATCTGATGGTGCGAGTACGCAAACAGTTAAACTTGATAAAGAAAATTATGAAAGCTTATCCCGAATTGATTTATCAATAGGATTAAGATTTAATAAATAAGGAACTTAAAAATCTGATTAAGTCCAAAAAACAAGACCAGCTAAAAGAATATCTGGAAATATGAGTGCGATCAAGGAACCGGGCTTCATATAGTCCTGACAGATCAGGTACAATCCTGATAGCTAAGATAAAATATTTAGCGACGAAGAAAATCCGGGTTAACAACCGGGCAAATACAAAGCCCGGGCAAAACGATCAATTGTTCAGATCAGTGCGTACAAAACCTGAGGCCGTTCTCAGTTGACGTCTTTCGAAAAGCCGGATGAAAAATAAATGACGTTTTAATATTACCTAACTTTTCCGATTACCCGTTCTGCAATTTGATCAGATTCAGTGCAGAACCGGTTTTGAACCATTCAATCTGCCCTTGGCTGTAAGTGTGATTGGCAACAATTTCATCAGTTGTACCATCGGCATGACGGGCAATGATCTTCAGTGGTTTCCCGGGAGTAAAGTCCGTTAATCCGGTAATATCGAAGGTGTCGTCTTCGGTAATCTTGTCGTAATCTGCTTTGTTGGCAAAAGTAAGTGCCAGCATACCCTGCTTCTTAAGGTTGGTTTCGTGGATCCGTGCAAAGCTGCGTACCAGGACCACTTTAACACCCAGATGTCGGGGTTCCATGGCAGCATGTTCGCGGGATGAACCTTCACCATAGTTTTCGTCGCCAACCACTACCGAAGCCAGACCAGCAGCTTTGTAAGCACGGGCTGTTGCGGGAACTTCACCGTAATTCCCGTCGATATGGTTTTTAACTTCATTGGTTTTGTCGTTGAAAGCGTTTATGGCACCAATGAGCATATTGTTTGAGATATTGTCGAGATGGCCGCGAAACCTGAGCCAAGGACCCGCCATCGAAATATGATCGGTAGTACATTTGCCCTTTGCCTTGATCAGCAGCTTAAGCCCCTTATAGTCTTTTCCGTTCCAGGGTTCAAACGGAGTCAGCAACTGCAGACGTCCGGAATCTGGAGCAACCTTAACTTCAACTTTACTTCCATCCTCCATGGGTGGCTGGTAGCCATCTTCGCCGGCTTCGAAGCCCTTTACAGGCAATTCGATGCCCTGCGGTTCCTTAAGCTTAACTTTTTGCCCATCTTTATTGATAAGGAAATCCGTTACCGGGTTAAAGGTGAGGTCGCCGGCAATTGCAAAGGCAGTGACGATTTCAGGAGATGCCACAAAGCCATGTGTGTTGGGGTTACCGTCGTTACGTTTGGCAAAGTTGCGGTTAAACGAAGTGATGATCGAGTTTTTTTCCTTTTTATCTGCACCATGTCTTGCCCACTGTCCGATGCAAGGTCCGCAGGCATTTGCAAGCACAACGCCGCCAATCTTTTCAAAAATATCGAGATAGCCGTCGCGTTCAACCGTAAAGCGAACCTGCTCCGAGCCGGGGGTAACCGTATATTCCGATTTTACTTCAAGTTTGTAGTCGAGTGCCTGTTGAGCAACCGAGGCAGCGCGGGTAATGTCCTCGTAGGATGAATTTGTACACGAACCAATCAGTCCCACCTCTAATTTTTGGGGCCAGCCGTTTTGTTTTACTTTATTTGCAAATTCCGATAGCGGTGTTGCCAGATCAGGTGTAAACGGCCCGTTAATATGTGGTTCCAGTTCACTCAGGTTAATTTCGATGACCTCATCGAAGTACTTTCCGGGATTTTCATAAACCCTGGGATCACCTTTGAGATGAGTAGCGACTTTGTCGGCTTCATCGGCCACCTTTACCCTGCCCGTTCCCCGCAGATAGTCCGCCATCTTGGTATCATAACCAAACAAGGAAGTTGTTGCACCAATTTCGGCACCCATATTACAAATGGTTCCTTTACAGGTACAACTCAATGTTTCGGCACCCGGACCGAAATATTCGACGATGGCACCCGTGCCGCCTTTTACGGTAAGTATTCCGGCAACCTTCAGGATTACATCCTTCGATGCCGTCCAGCCACTAAGTTTTCCTGTGAGTTTAACACCGATGAGTTTGGGCATTTTTAATTCCCAGGCCATCCCGGCCATCACATCTACGGCATCGGCACCGCCAACACCAACGGCTATCATCCCCAATCCGCCGGCATTAACCGTATGTGAATCCGTCCCGATCATCATCCCGCCGGGAAAAGCATAGTTTTCCAAAACCACCTGGTGAATAATACCGGCACCCGGTTTCCAGAAACCAATTCCATACTTATTCGATACGGAAGCCAGAAAATCATACACTTCTTTATTGACATCCCTGGCAACTTCCAGATCTTTCTTTGCCCCGATTTTAGCCTGAATCAGATGGTCGCAATGGACTGTAGAAGGGACGGCAACTTTGCTTCTTCCGGCCTGCATAAACTGAAGCAAGGCCATCTGTGCAGTGGCATCCTGCATAGCTACCCGGTCAGGAGCAAAATCGACGTAATCGACTCCTCGTTTCAAGGGAGCATTGGTTTCCCCATCCCAAAGATGTGAATATAAAATCTTCTCGGTAAGCGTTAATGGTTTCCCCAAAAGTTTACGCGCATTTTCAACTTTTGCCGGCATTTTATCATATACCGCTTTTATCAGGTTAAAATCGAATAACATAGCTTAAATATTTATTTGTAATTTACTTTTCTGAACAATTCCTAATTCCTAATTCCCAATTCCTAAATCTTAAATCTTAAATCTTAAATCCCAAATCCCAAATCCCAAATCCCAAATCCTAATTCCCAATTCCTAAATCTTAAATCCTAAATCTTAAATCCTAATTCCCAATTCCCAATTCAAAAATCCTAAATCCTTATTTCAACTTCTCATCCTTCGAACTCAGCACTTTCCCGAATTCATCGTACGTCATGGTCTTCTTATTGATTGGATTTCCGTTGGCATCATAATCGAAGAAATACTCGCTAACGATCAGTCCTTTTTCGTAATTATATACTACTTTTCCCTGGATGATACCTTTTTTATTAAAGCTTTCATCCTGGATAATATGATCATCGTTATCATTTTTGAAGATGTTTTTTGCCCAGGTGATCTCATTCCCGTTTGCATCGTACGAAATAAAAATATTTTCGATCTTCTGCCCCTTGTCGTTATACTTGATGTAATTTACGTTCGACATAATGGGCTGATCGTCGGGAGTTGTGGAATAATACCATTGTTCAATGCGTTGTCCGTTACTGTCGTATTTATAGGTGTAACGGTTTTTTTTGCTTACATTTCCGTACTTATCGAAGTTTTTATCGGTACGTTCGATCATGTTCCCGTAGTCGTCGTACTTATCCTCGATGGATTCACGGCGTTTGTCGCCACGTTCGAATTTATTGGTAAACCCTGGCTTTCCATCCGTCTTCATCTTTGGATTTGCTTCCTCTGAATCTTTGGTTACAACGGTTGGTTTTGGTTTTTTTACTTCAGATTGTTCATTTTTCCCGGAATTTTCGTTCCGGTTACATCCGCAGCTAACAAAAAAAACTGTAATCGTCGTTAGGATCAAGGTTCTGAAAATCTTCATATCGCGATATTTATTATTTGTTGCAAAATTAGTGATTATTGATTTTTCTGAATCAACTCAAATCTTAAACTTATTTAAAAGCAGCCTACTTTACGTTGTCGAAAAAGTTGTCGAGAAAAAATCCCCTCCTGGTAAAAACATCTTTATTTGTGAAGTAAATATCCCTGATGGCTTCGATGGATGCAGCGAAAGTTACTCCATAATTGATATCTTTTTCGAGTTTTATGTAGAGGTTCCCGGTGTAAGGAACATTCGGGTTAAAAATCTCTTCATGGCTGTCCTTTTCGGGTTTGACAACGTTTTTATATTTTGCTGAAACCGATTTGGCTATTCCAACCAGTTCGAAATTCGGAACACCATCCTTTACTGCAAGCACGATACCACCACTGATGCCGGTATTGAAAAGTGCATCCATCAGAAATTCGCCTTTTTTGCCTGTATTCGGATTACTAACAATTCCACGGGTCACCATTTGGTAGCCGGCAGGGAATCCCATGATATAAACAAAACTACCCCACTCCAGTTTGTTGGCCTTTCCGGTAGGATAGCTAAAAACCTTAATGTCATCGCCGATGTTGTCGAAATTGTTTCCCAGAAAGGCAACATCAAGATCTTTGTCCATGGCAATGATGTCGAGTACTCCGTCGCCGGGTAGGTCGCGGATAAAATTAAGTTGTTTCCGTTTTATCGATATACTTTGTAAGAAATCGGTCTGATGATCGGATTCGTCGATAAAATATGAAAATATCGTATCCGGATAATCGATCACATGGGCACAACTCACCACTGCAATGTTTCCGTACTGATTGTAAATTATTGTAGCGGTTCCGTGTACCGATTCGCTGAAAAAACCTTTGTTGAAGGCTGCTTTCTTATAGCTGTTGTTTATTAGGCTTTTCTTTATCAGTTGGTCATCAATTGTAAAATCGTAACGGTCGTATTCTACCAGGCAATACAGTTTCTTTACCGATTTTGAGATATTTTCGAGTTCATCGGAGCAGTTCCGGTAAGGGAATTCACTGTCGTAACGGCCATCGCTGAGTGTTGGATAAACGTTTCTGAATGTGGCTTCACGGCAGGAAGTGATAGAAAGAAAAAGTACTAACGAAAAAAATTTAAGCGGTGATGAGGCTAAAAAAAGATAAATGGTTTTTCGAAGTGCAGGAGGTCTAAAAATGGATATTCTTTTGCTATTCTGAGATAAAATTTTCATCATCACATTATCTTAATAATCATATTATATTTTGGAAAACTTTTCTGCAAAAATAACCATCTAATCAATCAGTTCACTGATGTTTTTAACGTTCAGTTCTTTTAGTGGATTATTGGAATGAATAAATAATTCAGCAAGTTTCGATTTTTTTTGTTGAAGCTTCATTATTTTTTCCTCGATGGTGTCGAGTGTGATGAAACGGTAGGCGAAAACATGTTTGTTTTGTCCGATCCGGTGCGCCCGGTTAACGGCCTGGTTTTCGACTGCCGGATTCCACCAGGGATCAAGGAGGAAAACATAATCGGCATGGGTAAGGTTGAGTCCTACCCCGCCTGCTTTGATCGAAATTAAAAAGACATTGCGGTTGGGCAGCTGCTGGAATTCTTCGATAACAGCCTTGCGGTTACGGGTTTGTCCGGTGAGTCTGGAATAGCCGATCGAATGTTCGTCAAAATAGCTGGCAAACTTGTCGAGATGTTTCACAAACGATGAGAACATCAGTACTTTATGGTTTTCACTGATGAGTGTTTCAAGGTTGCGGATTACTTCATCGAATTTGCCCGAATCAAAAGTGTAAGTTTCATCCACAAGACCCGGATGGTTGGCCATTTGCCTGAGTTTTGTCAATCCCTGCAGAATTACAACCGCAGAGTGTTCAATCCCGTTGAGTTCGATGCTTTCGAGGATGTGATTCCTGATGCGTGATTTTTCCGACTGGTAAACTTCCTGTTGCTTTTCGCTCATCTCACAATAAATATATTCTTCACTCAATTCGGGAAGTTCTTTCTCTACCTGCGATTTGGTTCGCCTGAGGATAAATGGCCTGATGAGTGAATGTAATTTTTCCTGACGTTCTACACTCTTGTTTTTTTCGATGGGAATTGCAAAATACCTTCTGAAAAATGACAAATCACCCAAAAGGCCTTTGTTCAAAAAGTTCATCTGCGACCATAGATCAATGAGTGAATTTTCGATGGGCGTTCCACTCAATGTCAGCTTTTGGTTGCCTTTGAGTTTGTTTACGGCCTGTGCAATTTTGGAAGTTGGGTTTTTGATAACCTGGCTTTCGTCGAGGATGATGTATTCAAAATCCAGTTTTTGCAATTCGTCAATGTCATTTCTGATTGTACCATAGGTAGCCAGGATGAGGTTTACTGACGGAAAACGAGGAAGTAATTCGGCCCTGAGCGACCCTGTGTAATTGATCAGCCGGAGATCCGGTGCAAATTTCCTGATTTCGTTTTCCCAATTATGGATCAGAGAAGCAGGCATCACCACCAACGATGGTATTCCATTTGTACTTTGACTAACTAATCCATCAAAAAGATCGGTTTGACCACTTTTTTGAGCAAGTCCCGGTGGGGGAACTATGGAATTTATTTGCGAAACCTTCAATAAAATCGTGAGTGTCTGCAATGTTTTTCCCAGTCCCATATCGTCGGCAAGGCAACCGCCCAGCTTTTGTTTTCTCATAAAATTTAACCACCGGAAACCGTCAACCTGGTATTCGCGAAGCCTGGCTTTTAATCCTTTCGGAAGTTCCTGTTTTTCGATGCCTTTTCCTTCGGCCAGCATTTCGATCGTTTTTCCGATTTCGGTGCTGATGCCGTCAAAAGCTTTTTCTATTAACGAAAAATGAGGTTTCCGGACCTTTAGTTTTTGATCATTCCTTTCCGCAAACAATGCCAGATCGATATATTTTTCGAACCAAAATCCTGGTAATATTGCTATTTTCCCGTCTGGTAAACGAAATTCACGGATTCCATTAATGAGGTACCGTCGAAGTTTGAAAAACGGAATCTCACAATCATCGCCAAACTTAGCCATAGCATAAACATCAAACCAGTCGGTTTTTTCGGTAAAACTGATTGCCATGCTGATGGCGTCTGTAAAATATTCGATTTCCAACAAGGACTGGCTGATGATAAAACCATGGCTTTTAAGCTTTTCCGCATTTGCATTTAACCATCCTAAAAGGCCATATTTATCTGGTGTTTTTGCTGAGGTTCCGGTATCAGCTAATTGAAATGCATACTCAAGACGTTTCTTCAGTCCCAGGTTGTTTAATATTGTAGTTACCTCGTCCTCCCAGGCAACATTACGCCTGAAGACACGGAATTTGTATTCGGGAATAGCATTGAATTCGACAACAACTTTTCGGTTTTGCATCGGATCGATGGTCTTCCCATCGTAATTGTACTTCAGTACCAGGGATGGGAGACCGGTAAAATCGTTTTCATAGGATAAAACAGGTCGTTTTATACTTTCCATCACAGCAACCTCAAAACCATAGGCTTCGAAAGGGAAAGCACCTATGCAAGCTTTGACAAAAGTGGAGTAGAATTTTTCTTCGAGTTTTTGAGGAACCAGGATAAAATCCTTGTCAAAGAAAATCTTCAGCTTTTTACCATCAACTTTATCCTGAAAATGGTATAAATGGTTCTCCAGAAGCAGCCAGCAAGGTTCATTGGTCATGATCATTCCGTCTTTTTTTGTTAGGTTGATCACCTTCCCATTGTGGCTAATGGTTTGGAAATACTGGGTTTCGGCCGGGAGTTTTATAAAATTGAAAATAATCTGGGCCGGATCTGGCTCAATAAAAATCCTGTCGGATTGATAAACAACATTGTTGCTTTGTCTGAAAAATAAATGGATCCCTTCGGTGGCCATGATTGAAAAACATTTCGCCATTTGCTTTTCGATGAATGGGCGAATAAATTTCTGAATATATTCACTTTCGAGTTTCTGAAGGAAATCACGGGGCGATATTTTTTTGTTTGTAAATCGTTTTGTGAGGTTTTGATCGTTGTACTCCTCAATTTCGTTTACAATTTTTAATTGGTTTTTCGTGAGTGCCGATTCATAATGAGCCAGGTTGGAGACAGAGATCCGATCGATGATTTCAAAATAATCTTTGCCCTCATCCTTGATAAAAAAGGAGTAAAACAAAAAGCCTAATTTCTGATGTTCCTGGATTAAGACTGTAAATTGTGAGGACATAATATTGCACAATAGGTAAAACCGGCAAAGTTAACCGCTCATACCTTCATAAACCACATTTGTTTATAACCTTTTACTTTTTTTCCAATTCAAGCTCTGTCCGGAATAAATGTAAATAATACCCAAAGTAACTGCCGGATGGAATAGTTGGTTGTTTTTATTGGTTTTTTATCTTTGCACCAGATAAAATCAGTATGAGCAGGAAAAACAAGAAGATAACCGGAGATATCGTATATTCGACCAATCCGGATTTTGGATTCGAAATGGAGGGCAGCGAAAGCAGTGAAACACTGTCGCCACGACAGCAAAATCTGAAGGTCTGGCTCGATCGGCGACAGCGGAAAGGAAAAGTTGTAACCCAGATTACAGGTTTTGTCGGAAGCGATGATGAGCTGAAGGAACTTGCAAAATTCATCAAAATCAAATGTGGCAGCGGCGGTACGGCAAAGGACGGAGAAATATTCATCCAGGGTGATTTACGTGAGAAAGTCATCGGGATTTTAACCGAAGAAGGCTACCGGGCTAAAAAAGCAGGTGGTTAAAGCATCTAAAAAACGTCCAATATTCTAATCGATTGTCCTCTGAAAATAGCAGTATCGCCGCGTTTCATTCCTTTCATTGCTTCAAAAATCGGGACTGTGGGAGAAATGGCAAAATAGATGTCGCCATCAAGATCTACTTTTCCACAACCCGTTGCAATAAACATTTTCTGTTTATCGGTAATCACAACCGAGCCAAATTCTACTTTTTTGTGAACCTTATCCACCCCAATTTTTTCGAGCGTTGCAAATTGTTCCATTGCTTGCTGGTATTGCCCTGAAAACATTTCACCCCGTGTTAAAAGCTGAGCACGGTATGAGTCGTAACGGTCCTTTGGCTGCCCATATTCGTTGGCGCTTTTCTGGGCATCCTCCATCTCCTTACGGGTATTTTCGATAACTGCAAGCACATGATTTTTACATTTCTCAATCAGCCTGAGTTTATATGCAGATTTATCTAAATCGTTCATTTTGAACATTATATTGGGAATGAAACATCATTTTTTTAAAAAAGTGTATGAAGATAATTCATTTTATGATAAGAGTTTACAAAAACACCAAAATTGTTTTATTGTTCAAATTCCATCGTTTCCAAATGTCACTATTACCGTTGTCTGAAAAATTACTTTTCTATCTTTGCCCTGAAAATGGGCAGAGATGTTTTATGATATTTTCAGGTTGTTGTTTTAAAACCACCAACCTGGCCTTTCAAAATGATGTAAGGTTAAAATCGATATAAAATCAGGTTTTTATGGAAAATGATGACGTATTAAAGGAACCGGTATATTCGCCATTCGTCCTTGAATTTTTGGCAGTAGCTCAGAAGTATTGTTTGTTTATCGAAGAAATTAACAAGTACCAAAAACAGGAAGTGTTCGATTACCTTCAAAAAGCTTTATCACTCTTGTATGTCAGGGGAAGCGTGTTACCGGTAATTGAGTTGGATGATTTTACAGCCAACGAAAAATATGTTACTATCGAACAATGGGAGACGGTATTCAACGAGATCAGGGAAAAGTTACAGGACAGCGATATTTATTGGTTTATCGAACACGATAATCCGAACAACGACCTGGTGAAAGGTAGCCTTGCTGATAATCTTACCGACATATACCAGGATTTGAAAGACTTTGTTTTGCTTTACCAGAAACCTTTTAGAGATGCAAAGAAAGTTGCTGCCTGGGAAATTAAAGAACTTTTCAGGACACACTGGGGCTTCCGTACGATAAACGCACTAAAAGTAATTCATTATCAACTTTTTGGCGAAGCAAACAGCAGAAATGTAAATGATGCCCTTGGCGACCTATAGCAGTCAGAGCGCGTCATTCTAAATTAGAAAATCCGCATCTTTTTATATGCCAGCATTTTATTGGTGACAAGGCTAGTTCGTTCTAAATTTCAGATTATTATCTAAAAATTTCGTTTTTACGAAGTCGCCTTCCAAAAGTTTGGATACTTTTGCAATTTGTAATTGTTCTAAATTATTGGATTAAATTCGGTAATAAAGATGGATTTAAGCGAACTCAAGGAAGGTGAAAAGGGAATTATTTCCAAGATAAAAGGTCGGGGTGCATTCAGAAAGCGAATTACCGAGATGGGCTTTGTTCGCGGTAAAGAAGTTGTAGTGATCAAAAATGCTCCTTTGCGCGATCCGATCGAATACCGTTTAATGAATTATGCAATATCCTTGCGTCGTAGCGAAGCACGTCTGGTATCGGTTGTCACCGAAAAGGATTTAATAGCGGCTTTGCCAAATGAAGAATTCCACGGTGTGATTGATGAGGAAACCCTTAAAAGTACAGCCCGTGAAAAAGGTAAAATCATCGATATTGCTTTGGTTGGCAACCCTAATTCCGGGAAAACGACGATTTTTAATTTTGCTTCACATTCGCGCGAAAAAGTAGGGAACTATGGCGGCGTGACCGTCGATTCCAAATTAGCCAGGTTCACTCAGTCGGATTATACTTTTCAGATTGTCGATTTGCCGGGAACTTATTCGATTAATGCTTACTCACCCGAGGAACTTTATGTACGTCAGCATATCCTGACCCAGCTACCTGATGTTGTGATAAACGTGGTTGATGCATCGAATATCGAAAGGAATCTGTTTCTTACAACTCAGCTTATCGATATGGATATCAAAGTGGTAGTAGCTTTAAATATTTATGATGAGTTTGAGGCCCGTGGTGATAAATTCGATTACCAAATGCTTGGAAGGATGCTTGGGATACCGTTTATTCCAACGATTGGCTCCAAAGGGAAAGGCATTACCGATCTGTTTAATAAAGTTATTGAAGTTTACGAAGACCGCGATCCAACCATCAGGCACATCCACATTAATTATGGGAAAGCTATCGAGCGTTCGATTGGGAAAATACAGGATGAAATCTGGAAAAATAAAGCCGTTACTGATAATGTATCGTCGAGATTTAGTGCAATAAAGTTGCTCGAAAAAGATGAACCAACAAGAATTGCCCTGGCTGAAACACCCAATTACAACCGGATTAAGAATATTGTTGACAAAGAGATCGAATCGCTTGAGAAGGATTTTGGAGAAGATTCGGAGTCGCTGATGTCCGATTCGAAGTACGGGTTTATTTCGGGTGCCCTTAAAGAGACCTATGTTGAGAATAAGCAAAAGCGCCAGAACAAGACAGAAACCGAGATCATCGATACTTTTTTGACCCATAAACTATTTGGGTTTCCAATTTTTTTGTTTTTTATGTGGCTAACGTTTTACAGCACTTTTGCCCTTGGGCGATTCCCGCTTGAATGGATTGAATCTGGGGTTGAATGGGTTGGAAGCGTGGTCCACCGGGCGATGCCGGCTGGAATGTTCAAAGATCTGCTGGTCGATGGCATTATTGCCGGTGTTGGCAGTGTTGTTGTTTTTCTTCCAAATATTCTTATCCTGTTTTTCTTTATTTCGTTCATGGAAGACACAGGCTATATGGCAAGGGTAGCTTTCATCATGGACAGGATCATGCATAAAATCGGGCTTCATGGTCGTTCGTTCATCCCTTTGCTCATGGGTTTCGGCTGTAATGTTCCGGCGATAATGGCTACGCGTACTATCGAATCACGTACCGACCGCATCCTTACCATCCTGATAAATCCATTAATGTCGTGCAGTGCACGATTACCGGTGTATATCCTGATAATCGGAGCATTTTTTCCCAACAATCCAAGTTCAGTTCTTTTCCTGATTTATGCCATTGGGATTGTTCTTGCAGCCACTTTTGCAATCGTTTTTAAGAAGGTTATCTTTAAATCAAAAGAAGCACCTTTTGTTATGGAGTTACCGCCATACCGGCTTCCTACATTTAAGGCCAGCATAAAAAACATGTGGTTAAAAGGTTCACAATATCTCAGAAAGATGGGTGGAATTATTCTGATTGCCGTCATTTTAATCTGGGCTGCCGGGTACTTTCCTCGGAACAACCAGGCTCTGACAACATTCGATAAGGAAATCAAACAAACCGAAACAGCATTCAAAGATCAACTTATGGATTCAGGTGAATTCATGAGTCCGGCAAAATTGCAGGAAATGGATCAGCAAAGAGACCGGAAAATACTTAGGCTTACCTTTCAAAAAGAAGCTTATCGGCTCGAGCACTCATTTATCGGGATGATCGGACAATTTGTTGAGCCTGTCATCAAACCACTCGGCTTTGACTGGAAAATGGGTGTGAGTCTCATTACCGGTGCCGCTGCCAAGGAAATTGTGGTGAGTACCATGGCAGTTCTTTACCAAACCACCGATAGCACCGACATTCACCAATCGCTCATTGAGAAATTACAGAGCCAGGTGTATCAAAGTGGCCAAAGGAAAGGCGAACATGTTTTTACACCCCTGGTGGCTTTTGCTTTTTTGCTTTTCGTTTTAATTTATTTCCCATGTGTGGCTGTGGTAGCTGCGGTAAAAAAGGAAACCGGTGGCTGGAAATGGGCTGCTTTTCTTGCAGCTTACACCACAATTCTTGCTTACATCATGGCGTTTTTGGTTTATCAGGTTGGAGGATTATTTTTTTGAAATGTATGGTTATGATACAGGAGGTTCTCACGTACATCGTTTTGCTCTTTTCAGTTTACCTACTGATAAAGAAGGGAATAAACTTTTTTAGAAAACCCGCTACCCATTGCGACGGATGTTTTCAGTCGAAAAGCGGTTGTAAAGTGGCTGATTTGAAAAAATCGATAAAACCTGGCAAAACGGTTTTCTATAAAAACAATTATTCCTGAAAATTTTCATCGAATTTTGTTTCAAATGTGGCGCAGCAAATTATTTTTTTACATTTGTATCTGAAATAA
>Ga0172375_10003080_pt1 | contig 25574 bp, 22 predicted proteins | sample LakKiv1m_FD_114537 | JGI IMG/M metagenome (GOLD analysis project Ga0172375, IMG submission 114537) | Freshwater microbial communities from Kabuno Bay, South-Kivu, Congo - kab_092012_11.1m | ecosystem: Environmental > Aquatic > Freshwater > Lake | place: Democratic Republic of the Congo...
CAAGGGTGTCGGCGCGGTACGAGGCAAGGCGCGATTGTTCGAGCAGTGTCCAGGCGCGCAGGCTGGCGCATTTTTCCGCCCACGAGTAGTTGCCATCGTAGCCGCCGTCGGCAAGATCCTGGCGGACGAGGATTTCGGCTTTTGGTTTGTGCGCGGCAACGTATTCGCCTGGCAGGGTGAACTCTGCCCAGGGATATTTGTTGACCACGTCGATGAACTCGTACAACCCGCCCCCGTTGGGAAGCCATCTCATGGAGGGGAGCCAGGTTTCGAGATCGGCGTCTTCGTTGATGTTGACGAGTACATTCGATTGGATCTCGCCGCGCAGTTGTTTTTGATGGAGGTCGAGCATGAGGCTTTCGATCGAGACCGCTTCGAGCAGGTCGCCTGCCGCGATGCAGGGCAGGAGGAGAAGCGGCGGCTGGTCTTCGCGCGAGCGGAACCAGAGCGGGTTGTAGCGCTGTTCGTCGGGCAAAGCCGGGATGAAACTGCTGACGGTGTTGAACGGCACGCTCGCGTAGTACAGGATGAGCCCGTCCACGCCGCATTCTTTGAAAATGGATTCCTGCCCGATGGTGAACATCGTCTCCTGCGGGCGATAGAACGGGGAAACCTTGCCGAAGAGTTGGCGCAGTCCGCTGCCCCATTCGTTTTCAATTGCCCACGCCACCGAGGCGCGGAATTCGTCCGCGGTGGCGGCGTGGTTGGCGCCGTTGTTGAAGGGTCCGAGCACGATCTCGTCCAGTCCCGCGTCGACGCGGCGGCGGATGCCTGCGAGGATGTCGGGCGAGTGCTTGGGCAGGATTTCCTGGAAGGTCCAGTAGACTTCGGTATCCCAGTAGCCGCGCGCGGACAGCCCGGCGGCGTTGGCGCCGTCCAGCACTTTGATGATTTCGCGGATGACGCGGATGTCGGTGCCGAAGCCGGCTTCGTCGGGCGTGTCGCCGCGCCAGGAGTGGTAGAAGTTGATGTGGAAGCCGAGGGTGACGTAGACTTTGTGGTCCATGTGGCCTGTTTCTTGTCGATGAGAGTCAGGGCGGTTACGGTTTCAACCTGTAAAGAAGCTCGCCGGCTTTCGGGACGTACAAAACACCTTCGTTTTCGCGATGCTGCCATTCGGCGATATTCACTTTTGCAGGGTCGAGATAACCGAGGTTGAGTCGGGCGCAGTCTTCGGTGGGGATTTGGCTGGCAAGCGTGACGCGCACGTTCGGCTTTTCGATGCCGTTGTCCATCACACCCGAACCGCGCAGGTGGGTGGAATGCGCCAGCACACCCAGCGGGATGTGCTTGAAGCGTTCCCAATCCGCGAGGAAGTAATCGAGGATGTGATAGCCGACTTCATAAATATATTTGCCATGCACGTGACTGACCACATCCAGATGCGGTGCGTAGATCACTACTTCGCCGCCAACGGCAACGGCAGGTTCGAGTTTATACATGGCTTTCGCGCCGGTCCACAATTCATCGTACATCGGCGGGGCGCAGGATAGGACGCGCTGGAAAGGTTTGTCGCACCAGTGGATGTGACGCTGGGCGGAGAAATTCGCCGCCTCACTCCACGCCGATAGATGGTCGCCAATGAATAGTCCGCTCAATCCTTTGCCTTCAACTGTCAAAGCAATCAACGTGACAGGCGTTATGAGTCTGCGAGTCGCGGCGTGGATCATCTCGCGTACAGGCGTATCCTTGACACCAATCGTCCCAACCACGCCTGCCAGCGCGCCGAGCCAGTGCGTGGCGTTGATCATCTCCGCGCCTGAGATGCCAGGGAAGAGATATTTTGCCCCACCCGAAAAACCAACGACTTCATGCGGGAATGTCGGTCCAAGTATCAGGATGTGATCGTATTCAAGCGCGGCTTTGTTGATTTGAATCGGCACGTCCGTGGGCAGGGACGAATGCCAGCGTGCGCCCGCGATCTGCTTGATCTCGTCCTGCTCCAGCGTCCCCAACCTGACCAACGCGGAGGGATTGTCCCAGGCATGGTTGAGCAAGCCGATTTTTGCGAATGCGGTGTTCCGCTCTTCCGCATTGATTCCAACCAGCCTGTTCATGCTTTCATCATCCAGTGGCGGATGCGTTCCAAGCGCAACCATAAAATCGAGTTTCTTCGTGTTGCGCAAAATTGCCGCGAGCGCACGGACTAAGAACGGCAGGGGCAGGGAGCGCGTGTGGTCGGGAATGAGCACGAGCACACGCTGGTGGGTGAATTTATGCTCAAGGGAGCGCGTGAGCGTAGAACATATTTCGTCATCCGTTAGGAGGTGGGGGGAAGTTAGAGAGATCATCACACACCGCTAAACGCCGAGAACCCGCCATCAATCGGGATCACCACGCCCGTCACAAAAGCGGATGCGGGGGAGACCAGCCACATCGTCGCGCCGAGCAGGTCATCGGGAGTGCCGAAGCGGTTCATCGGGGTGTGGGACAAAATCGCCTGACCGCGCGGCGTCAGTTCGCCCGTATCCTGATCGGTGAGCAGGAATCGATTCTGATTTGTCAGGAAAAACCCGGGCGCAATCGCATTGACACGAATATTTGGCGAATAATTTTGCGCCATGTGAACGGCGAGCCATTGCGTGAAGTTGCTCACGCCCGCCTTGGCCGCCGAATACGCGGGGATGCGCGTCAGCGGGCGGAAGGCGTTCATCGAAGAGATGTTGAGGATCACGCCTTCTTTCTGTTCCGCCATGATCCTGCCAAACACCTGCGAAGGCAGGATCGTGCCCATCAAATTCAGGTCAAAGACCCAGCGCAGGGCATCATCGGGCAGGTCGAAAAAGGATCGCTCCGCGTTGGCGGTGGCTTGGGCTTTGTTGCCGCCCGCGCCATTGATGAGCATGTCCACGCGCCCGAAGGTTTGCATTACGGTTTGTGCGGCGGATTCCAGGCTGTTTTTTTCAAGCACGTTACAGGCGATACCAATTGAGCCATTGCCCAGTTCTTGCGCGAGCGCTTCGGCTTTTGCGCCGTCCAGGTCGAGCACAGCCACTCTGGCGCCCGCATCCGCCAGCGCGCGGCACATGGCGGCACACAACACGCCTGCCCCGCCCGTGACAATCGCAACTTGGTTTTGGATATCGAATGAAGTCTGCATGTCGATTCCTATTTCAACAGACTCAAATGTCTTTCAAAATGAACTTTCAACCCGTCGAGATACGCATCGTCATGCCTGGCGAGCGCCGCTTTCAACTCCGCGCCATATTGCGCCAGCGCCGAGCCGTAGGTCACATGCAACACTTCGCGGGCGTGGAAATCATTCAATAACTCGGGCAGGTCAATGTCAGCGGGCAGTTTGCCCAACTCTGCAGAAACGTGATAGGTTTTTTTATCCGTCTCGTAACGTTCGCGCCCCAATACGTAGATTTTCATAAATAAATCAGGCTCACACTTTGCCAGCACGCGCAGCGCTTCGAGATAACTCGTCCCTGCCGTTTTGACGTGGATGCGCGCGCCCCAATGCTTTACGATCAACGGGTACACACTGAACTTATCTGAACCTGAATGCAAACTCAATTTGTATGTTCCAAAGTGCTCGGTCACGGCGGCGTGTTTCGCGAGTTCAATATCCAGCGCGTCCAATTCACCGATGTAATCCACGCCTTTTTCAAAGCGCCCAATGAAACGCGGCGCCAGCGACGTGAACTTAACGCCCAACCGCGTCAACTCACTGGCAATGAAAAAATGCTCGAGTGGCGTGGTCGGCGAATCGGTTTCATCTACCGAGACTTCAAAATCGAAACCCTCACCCTGACCCTCTCCCACGGGGCGATGGGATAAATCGGAAAGATGACGGAACATCCCCGCCGCGTGCTGGATCGCCCGCCCGTACTTGACTTGTGCGCGAAGAAGAGTCTCCGCATCAAACCGCCCCCAAGCCTGCTCGCTGTTCCCTGACAGATACCACGCTGACAGTTTTTCCCACTCCGCGCCTGAGACTTTTTCCCGCAGCGCGGCGAGCGAATCGGTATCCGCGCCGTTGTCCACATGTTCGCCAGGATCAACCGTGAAGAAAGTGTAGCCTGCCGCGACAAACGCAGGCAGGTCATCCACAGATTTCAAGTGATCGGCGTCCGCGCCCCAGGGCTTGTCCCATTTGGCGGCGTCCACAGCGCGTTTGGCGTCATCCATCACCTGCTGGGGAGTGCGCCCCGTGCGGACATTTTCGCGGACGGATTGCTGGGCGAAAATCGGTTGAATGTGGAACGTTGAAGGTTGAAGGTTCTCAGTGTAACGCAGGGCTTCGATGTGACCGGGTGTGGCGAGCCCGAGCCGGTCACCGAAGCCGAAGGAGGGGGAGAGGTGGAGGGGAGAAAGCATGTGAAGTTTCCTGTCGAAAGTCGAAAGTCAAAGGTCGGACTATTGAACTTCGACTTTCGACGGATTTATAGTTTGTACGCCCGTTTCGCCAAACCAATGGCAAGTTCGGTCATCATGTCGTGCGCATCGGTCAGGGTGATGATGTGACGGGCGACCAGTCCCGCCAGCCAGTTAGCGGAGGCTCTGCGCCAAACGTCGTGCCGCGCAGGGATGGAGCAGAAGGCGCGGGTATCGTCGTTGAATCCAGTCGTGTTGTAGATACCTGCCGTCTCCATCACCTGCTCGAAGTAACGCGCCATGCCGTTCAGGCTGTCGAAGAACCACCACGGCGGACCGAGTTTGAGCGCGGGGTAATGCCCTGCCAGCGGCGCAAGTTCGCGGGAATAGGTGGTTTCATCGAGCGTGAAGAGAATCAATGTGAATGTTGGGTTGTTGCCAAATTTATTCAACAGGGGGAGCAGGTTGCGCGTGTATTCGGTTTGGGCGGGGATGTCCGCGCCTTTGTCTGCGCCGAATTTGTGGAATATGCCCTGGTTGTGGTTACGGAATGAACCAGGGTGCAACTGCATCACGAGTCCGTCGTCCACGCTCATGCGCGCCATTTCCATCAGCATGTGGGCGGTGAAACGTGGCGCATCATCGGCGTTGGACTCGCCCTTGAGCGCGCGCTGGAAAATCGCGTCGGCTTCGGCGGCGGATAACTCGGCGGTGAAGGGAGTCAGCGCGGCGTGGTCGGTGGCGGTGGCGCCCATCGCGCGGAAGAAGTCGCGGCGCGATTCCAATGCCTGGATGTATGCAGCATAATCCGTACCATCCATGCGGCTGACTTCGGCGAGTGTTGTGATGTTCGCCTTCCAATTGGGCGCATCCAAATTCACCACGGCATCGGGGCGGAAGGTGGGGATGATCCGTCCGTTCCAGCCTGAGGTGCGGATGGCTTGGTGATGTTCGAGCGTGTCGGTGGCGGCGTCGGTGGTGGCAAGGGCTTGGATGTTGAAACGCTCGAAGAGGCGGCGCGGGGAAAACTCGGGAGTGAATAAGCTCGCTGAAACAGAATCGAACAACAAGTCCGCGTTGGAGGCGCAAGGCACTTCATCCACCCCAAAGACCTGGCTCAGTTCGTGAGTCAGCCATATCCCGCTGGGAGTGCCGCGAAAGAGATGGAAGTTGGCGCAGAACGTTTTCCAGATTTCGCGGTGGTCGCCCGCCAACAATGATTCGAGGGGAATGCCCTGCGAGTACAACATGCGCGTGACGTAATGGTCGGGGACGATGAACAGGTCGGCGGGGGAACCGAAGGCGGCGTTTGGCTCGGAGAACAGGCGCGGGTCAACATGCCCGTGCGGTGAGACGATGGGCAGGCTGGCGGCTGGCTCGTAGAGTTCACGCGCCAATGCGCGGACGGCTGGATCGGGTGGGAAGAATCGGTCGGGGTTCATGCTTTGGTTTCCGCGTTGCGGCGATATTGTTCGATGCCCTGGCTGATATATTCAAAATGCTGTGTCAGGCGTGCGCGCGCCAGCTCGGCATCGCGGGCTTGGAATCGCTCTGCTGATTATCCTTCAATTCGGAATACAGTTTGGAATGGTAGTAATCGGAAGAATCGTGGCTGATCCTTGCCGTGGTTCCAAAGCGGGCCGTCTTTGAGCCTCGTTTCATGGCTGTATTTTACTTCATGGTTGACAGTGGGCTTGTCCCTTCTTTGGAAAAAGGGGGGCAGGGAACGCAGGCGAAGGGAAGGCGGAAAATTATTGGAAACTTCAAAGGCTTTCGCATTTACCCACAACCATCTCAGAGGTATTCGAACTATTCATCTTCAGGCATTATTTACATGTCGATCGCTTTACCGCATAAGGCGATCCAACCGCGATCCTGATCAACTCGATCCCGGTCACCTTATCCAACGAACTATCTGGTCAATTTGTATATATGATTTGCGGGCTGATTTACTATTATCCTCAACCCAAGAAGCCATTCCTCGAGCTGAGTACCTTGCCGGCTTTCGTTGCCTAATCCGAATTCACGTAATAATATTTCATAAAACTTATCATAATTTATCAATAATAATCATAATTGACCCGTTTTTGCTCAAAAGTGGTATAATTTATTTGATATTCTTTCTTCAATCCGACTATACACGAGTTTATGGTGTAAAAGGAAATCAGTATGTCTCGGAAAAAAATAGCCAACGATGACCAGAAAATCGCCAGAGTCAGGCATCTCAACATCTTGAATATTTTAAAAGAAAGCCCAACCGCATCAATAAAAGAACTGGCGAGAAGGCTTGATATTTCTCAATCCACCATCCGCCGTGATTTGGATGAGCTGGCAGCCCAGGGGCTGATTCGCCGTGTCTTTGGCGGGGCTATTTTGGAGAGACAAAACTGGAACGAACCGCCCTTTGAACTTCGCAAGACACTCCATTCGCAGGAAAAGGATAGTATTTGCCGTTGTGCTGCTGATTTGATCGTCGATGGGGATATTTTGTTCATTGATGGTGGCACAACTACACAGTTCATCGTCCCCTACCTGGCATCAAAGAAAAACCTGACGGTTGTGACCTGTGGTTTGAACGTGGCCAACGAGTTGAACCGGTTGGAAAATGTCACCACGTTTGTTGTTGGTGGGGAACTGCACAGCGATTCGCACAGCGTCTCTGGTTCTTTGGCGCTGGCCGTGCTGGATGTCTACAACATTCGTTGCACCAAGGCTTTGATTACTGCCAATGCTGTTTCTGCCGAACATGGCGTCACCAATCGCATCCTTGACCGTATCCCTCTCAAACGCAAGGCAATGGAGATTTCGCAAAAATCATTTGTATTGGTTGATGGTTCAAAAATTGGCACAGTCGCACTTGGACAGATTGCCCCCATCACAGAGTTTTCGGTTCTGATTACGGATGCCTCGGCGCCTGAAGCAGAGGTTGCCGCCATCCGTGCCCTGGGTGTGGATGTTCATATTGCTGAATAAGGAAAAGCCGATGAAACCAAATTCTTTACGCGCTCGTTTGCAGGCCGGACAACCGGCGGTTGGGACGATGATTCAGGAAGTCAGTTCTCCATTCATCGTCCACACCTTTGCCAATGCGGGCTTTGATTTTGTTTTTGTGGATATGGAACACGGCCGTTTTGGGTTGGAAAGCGCTGTTGACCTGCTTCAAATCATTCGCCTGACGAATATGGCACCCTTGGTGCGTGTCCCTGATAACCAGTACTACTGGATTGCCCGCTTGCTGGATGCCGGGGCGCAGGGAGTGATGATTCCGCGCGTGGAAACGCGCCAACAGGCTGAGGCTGCTGTTCAGTCGGTGCGCTATCCGCCGGTGGGACAGCGCGGCCTGGCCGTGGCGCGCGGGCACAACGACTACAAACGCCAGGATGCGCTGGCTTTTGCGCAGGAAGCCAACCGTGAGAACCTGCTCATCGTTCAGATTGAAAGCAAAAGCGCGGTGGCAAATGTCGATGAGATCATCTCAACGCCGGGAGTGGATGTTGCCCTGATCGGCCCTGGTGATCTCTCGCAGTCACTGGGAATTTCGCTGAAAATGGATCATCCAGACATGCTTGCGGCCATTGAAACAGTGGTGACAGCCTGTAAACGGCATAACGTTATTGCCGGGCTGCACGTCGGCGACATGAAGGCCATCAAATATTGGAGCCAGAACGGCATCCTGTTGCTCTCCGGCTCCAGCGACCTGGATATTTTGCTGGATGGCAGTATCCAGGTGTGCAAGTCATTCAGGGAAGCAGTTTCCTAACACATCTCAACAAAAAGGGCTGCCTGACGGCAGCCCTTTTTGCACAAAAAATCGTATTTCAGGGGGCATAATAGACTGATTCCTGCCACTCCAGCATGCTTGCGATCAACTCCCCAGCGTAGGTTTCATGATAACGGTCGAAAGGATGCACGGGTTGGCGGGTATGGCTGGTACGGATCAGCCCCTGGGCAACGCAGAAACGCTTGAGAAGTTGCAGATTGATATCCCCATTTTGCCGGCTCCACGCCACATAAGGCAGGATAGTATGAAACAATGCCAATGCCTGCGGACGATTCCCGGCGAAATATGCCCGGGCAATCTCGACATAGGGTTTATGGAACGCCGATGGAGAGAATGTGCGGATGCCACGGTCAAGAGCTTCGATCATTTGCAGTAGCGCCCAACCGCTCCAGATGTGTAAGTCGCCATCGGTTGCTTCGATCAACTGGGTAGCCTTGTAATTGGTCATTTCTACTTCAAGTTTTAGATTTCGGAAAGCTGGAATCTTCTGGTACAGCTTCAAAATAAGCGAGTTGTCGATGCCCTTGCTAATGACGGAAACATCCTGAATCACCAAATGCTGCATTCCCACGGATGCAATGTTCGTAAAATACAGGAAGGCAGCCTCCGGATCAGATAACAGTTGCTCAGGCGCCCGGCAAAGAATGGCACTGCAACCAGCTTTCAACGCGGCTTCTGCCAGACGAGCAGCTTCTTTGCCAGTTTCTCCCAACACCCCTCCGATTACCGGGGTGTCACCAACCAGGGCAGCGACAGCCTCTTTAACCACCCATTCCCGTTCAACCAAACTGAGTTTATCCACCTCACTGGCCATGGCAGGCGTGACAATGGCAGCCACCCCATTGGATCGATACCAGCATGCAAGCCGCTGCAGCGATTCCGCATCCACGGCACCGTTTTCATCGAAGGGGGTCAGGAGGATGGCCACAACGCCATCGAAGTTGACAATCACAGGATGATCTTTAGTGGGTGAATTTCTTCTGGATGAAGCCTTCAACAGTGAACTCTGGGCTGTGGATGTAGGACAGCAGTTCGCCCTCCTCCTGTCGGATCCTGAGAGCCATTTCAGCGGTCTGGGTCGCGATTTCGGCCGGGATTTTGGCGACCCCGTTCAGGTCGCCGTGGAGCAGGTCGCCCGGTTCAATCTGCAGGCCATCAATCGTTACCGGGACATTGATCTGCAACAGGCGCGGATTGCCGTGCGAAGCCACCACCCCGGCGGCAAAATACTGGAATCCGAGCTGCTCCACCTCAAGCATGTCACGCACACCGCCATTGGTCAGCAAGCCCACCGCCCCCAGGCGTTTGGCCAGGCTGGCCATGATGTCACCCATGTGTGCCGATTTTTCGGGGTTCAAACCCACATCCTGGAAGACCAGGAAAATTGGTTTCGGCGCGGCAGCCATGGCCCGCGCCCAATCCTTCCAGGCCTGATCATCGCGTTTGACGTCGGGAGTGGTCGAATCGACCGTCACGGTCAGAGCGTAGCCGATGGTCACACCGAACTGCGGATACAGGCAGCGGATGTTCATGCCCGTAAAACCGGTCACGTCATTGCGGACTTTGAATCGTTCAATGGCGTTGCAGATGGTGGGGGTATCAATGGCTTTCAGTGCGTCCAATTGGGCGGTGGTCAGTGTATTCATTTTTTCTCCGTTGGATAAAGGATATGGTTGAGCGTTTCAGGGGTGCCGAAGCCCCCGGCTTTGGTGATCAACAGGCATTGGTCGAGCATCCCGCCCCGCAGGCGGCCATACGGGATGCCGGGCGCGGCTTCTCCCAGAACTTCAATGCTTTCCACTCCGGCTTGCTTGCAAAAATGAGTGACAGTTTCACCGCCCACCACCAGGATGGTATGCGGCTGGAACTTTGCGAGCACTGCCAGGCCGGTTTCACTGACCGTTTGCCCGAAACGCAGCCACTCCGTCGTGCGGACGGTTTTATCCTGCGCGGCGCAGAGGACCAGGATGCGCTTGTTTTTCGGAAGCAGGTCAAAAATCTGCTGGAGGATCTCAGGGGTGGTCAGCGGGCCGATGCGCAGCACCAGGCTATCGGGCTGAGCCTCCAATCGGGCAACCTGTTCCCGCGCCACCTGGTTGGCGCTGCCGACCAGCACCAGCACCGCACCTTCGGGCTGGAAAAATGGATGGGCGACCGGTTCAACTTCCAGCGCTTGGAGATAAGCCCGGGCCAGCCCAAACGCGCCGCAGGGTAGGGCCTCAGCGGCCAGGATGGCGCGCGCCAGGGTAAACAAATCATCGGGAGATTCAGCATCGGCCGTCAGCAGTTGCCGCGACGATGCGGTGATAGCGTCAGTCAGATCAGCCAGAGTACCACGCACTAGGTTGAGGGGAATGTGCACAGCAGGTTGTCCGATCAATTCAGCCAAGCGGGAGGTTTTGGCCGGGTAAAGCGGGTCATCCTTGAAAGCGGTCTGTTCGAGCGGAATCCCGTTGATGAACAGCACCCCATCGCGCACGATGCGGCCCTGCAAAGGCGCGGCAGGACAAATCACGGCCTTTTGATAGGGGCTGGCTGTCAAAATAGCCTCGATTTCCGCGCCGATATGGCCGCGCAGGGTTGAATCTATTTTTTTGAACAGGCGACGCCCGGCCAGTGCCTGACAGGCAGCCCGGACACGCGTCATGGCTTCGGGTGCAGAAATTTCGCGGCTGGCGGTATTGATGATTTCCACATCGCCGGTAGGCTGACCGGTAAAACGGAAGTGAACGCCCAGATGGGAATACGAGAACTGCGCGCCGCTGTCCATCGCGCCGGTGAAATCGTCGGCAATCAGACCAAGTTGAGGGGTATCTGTCATGGCATCTTTGGAAAAAGCCCCTGCAGCCTTGGGAAAATCTACAGGGGCTTGTGGTAATTCTCGGCCGGGGGGAATGGCTACAGCGCGTCTTGATAGATGGCTTGAATCTGAGCGCCGTCGAGCGGCACGGGGCAGTTATCGAGCAGGCGGCGGATTTGGAGGGCTTCCTGAGTGAAATCCTCCAGTTGGGAGGCGGTAACACCCATGACGCTCATCTTGGCTGGGATTCCGACCTGCTCCGAAAGGCGGATAATGCCCTCAACCAGGCTGACGCCCGGGGACAGATTCATCCAGCCAGCCATTTCAGCAAATTTCTCGGGCAACGTCGGGGCCAGGGCTTTGAAAACATACGGGAGCAGGACACTGTTTGCCTTGCCATGCGCGATGCGGTTCTTGCCCTGCAATGGATAGGCCAGCGCATGCACGGCGTGGGTATTGGCATTGGCCAGGGCAATGGAGGCGTACAAACAGCCCAGCGCCATGCCCTCACGCGCTTGGAGGTTGCTGCCATCGGCGACCGCGGGAGCCAACCACTTGCTAATCCACTTGATGCCCAGTTCGGCAAAGGGCATCGAGAGCGGGTTGGCCGCGCGCCCGGTGTAGGATTCGAGCGCGTGACAGAGCGCATCCAGCCCGCTGGAGGCCGTGACAGAAGCCGGGGCGGAGAGCGCCAGCAGCGGGTCAATCAGCGCCAAGTCGGTGAGCATGTAGGAGGAGAAAACGGCTTCCTTCGACTGGCGTTCGGGAACATGGAACAACGCCCCGCGGCCAATTTCCGAGCCGGTCCCGGCGGTGGTGGGCAACAGGATGGTGGGAACGCCCTTGCGCGGAATCTTGTTTAGGCCCAGATAATCCAGGATGTCGCCAGCGTTGCCGAGCAGCGCCGCCACGACTTTGGCGCTGTCCATGGCGCTGCCGCCGCCCATCCCAACAACCAGGTCGCAACCGGCCTGGCGGGCGAAGTTGACGCCGGCGCGCACGCTGTGGATCGATGGCTCGGGTTCGATGTCAACATAGGTCGTGATGGAGACATTGGCCTTGCGAATCCAGCCGCTGAGTTGATCGACCAGCCCGGCTTTTTCCAAGCCCCGGTCGCTGACTACCAAAACGTGCCTGGCGCCCAGTCGGGTGAGGTGCTCGCCGATATTTTCGGCACTTTTGACGCCAAAAACGACCGGCGGGGCAAGAAAACTAAAGGCTTGGATAGGCATTTCTCTTCTATTCTATACCTTGTGACAGGCCACCCAGCGACCATCTCCCATTTGGCGCCATTCAGGGACAACGGCTTTGCATTTTTCATCGGCAATCGGGCAGCGGGGATGAAAATGGCAGCCGCCAGGCGGCTCAATAGCCGATGGAACATCGCCACCAAGCACCTGTCGCTTGCGAGTCTTTTCGATGTGCGGATTGGGAACCGGCACGGCCGAGAGAAGCGCCCGGGTATAGGGATGTTTCGGCTCGGCGAAAATCTGTTCCTTCTCACCCATTTCGGCCATCCGACCCAGGTACATCACGCCGACCCGATTACAGATGTGCTTGACCACCGATAAGTCGTGCGCGATGAACAGGTATGTCAGTGAATATTTTTCCTGTAAATCTTGCATCAGGTTGATGATCTGGGCCTGAATGGAAACATCCAGCGCAGAAATCGGCTCATCGCAGACGATGAATTCCGGTTCGCAGGCCAGGGAGCGGGCAATGCAAATGCGCTGGCGCTGCCCCCCGGAGAATTCGTGCGGATAACGGTTAACAGTCTTTTCAGTAAGACCAACATCGTTAAGCAGGGTGATGACGCGCGTCATAACCGTTTCTTTTGCTGCCAGTTTATGCGCCAGGATCGGTTCCGCCAGCGCCGCGCCAATCGTCATGCGCGGGTTGAGCGTGGAGTAGGGATCCTGGAAAATGATCTGGATTTTTTGGCGGTAAGGCCGCAACTCTTTTTCGCTCAGGGCTGTCAGGTCGATTTCTCGATAATAGCATTTCCCTGATGTTGGGCGATGCAGTTGCAATAGGCTGTATCCGGCAGTGGATTTCCCACAACCGCTTTCACCAACCAGGCCAAGTGTCTCCCCTTGATGAATTTCGAAAGAAACTTTGTCAACGGCGTGGACAATGGCCTTCTTTTCACCATATGCACCGAGACGAACCGGGAAATACTTTACCAGGTTCACTGCACGGATCAAAGGTTGAGTGTTTGTGTTCATGCCTTTGCCCTCCATTCCCGCGTATCTGCAAAGCAGGCGATTCGGTGCCCGGATCCCTCGCCTCCTTTAATCGGCATCAGGACAGGTACTTCCGAGTGACAGCGCTCAAAGGCAAAGGGACAGCGGGGGACGAACGGGCAGGATATGGGTTGGGCGCGCAGGTCGGGCGGTGAGCCGGGGATGGAGGCCAGGCGGCGGACTTTCTTTTCGGCCTGGAACGCCGGCAACGCGGAAAGCAGCCCGAGGGTGTAGGGGTGGCGAGGATCGTCAAAGATATCCTCAGTTTTTGCTTCTTCCACGATCAGTCCAGCATACATTACCATGATACGGTCAGCCAAACCGGCTACCAGGCTCAGGTCGTGGGTGATCCAGATAATGGCCACCCCCAGCCGGTCGCGCAAATCCTTGACCAGTTCCACAATTTGGGCCTGGATGGTGACATCCAGCGCAGTAGTCGGTTCATCGGCGATGATCAGGTCTGGCTCGCAGGCCAGCGCCATGGCAATCATTGCCCGTTGGCGCATCCCACCAGAAAATTGATGAGGGTAGTCTTTCACGCGCTGTTCCGGATCGGGTATGCCCACCAACCGCAGCAACTCAATGGCCCTTGCGAGAGCCACTTCTTTTGTAACCCGGCGATGATAGATGAGCGCTTCACCCACCTGGTCGCCAATTTTTAAGACTGGGTTTAAGCAGGTCATCGGATCCTGGAAAATCATGCCAACTTTACCGCCGCGCACTTTTTGAATCTGGCGGAAGTTCATTTTAATTAAATCCTGCCTGTTGAACAGCGCAGTGCCCGATTCAATCTGCGCCGCTGGTGGCAGGAGTTGTAGAAGACTGAGCATGGTCACGCTCTTGCCGCAGCCGCTTTCTCCGACCACACCCAGCGTTTCACCGCGATTGACGTGGAAGGAAACCCCATTAACCGCGTGAATTAGTTTGCCACGCGAGCGGAAGCGGGTTTTCAAATCATTGACGTCCAGTAAGATTTCACCCATAAGTTAGCCCTTCCACTGCCGGGGGTTGAGGGCGTCATTGAGACCGTCGCCCAGGAAACTAAAGGACACTGTCATCAGGCCCAAGACCAGCGCCGGGGCCGCCAGCAAGTGCGGAGCAGAGGTCCACTGGCGCAGGCTTTCATTAATCATGTTGCCCCAACTGGGAATGGGTGGGTTGATACCAATGCCCAAGAAACTGAAGGCGGATTCGGTCAGCATAGCCGACCCCATGCCCGCGCTCATTTGGACTATCACCGGGCCGATAGCATTCGGGATAATGTACTTGACAACAATCGTAAAGGTGGACAACCCCAATGCCCGGGCAGCCAGCACATAGTTATGGTTTCGCACGGCCATCACCTGCGAGCGCAGTACACGCGCATATGGGCACCAGGCAACCAAAACGATGACGGTCACAACCAACGCCAGATCCAGCAAACTAGATTGCCGAAACCCAGGATTCGCCGTGGATAGATACATCTGCTCCATCCAGCGCGAGAGCGGCGGACGTAGGGAAACTGCCAATACCACGCCCAGTACCAGATTGGGAAAAGCCATATTGAGATCGGTAAACCACATCAGGAAAAAATCAATTTTGCCGCCAAAATAGCCAGAAATACTGCCAACAACAATCCCAATGAACGAACTCAAAACCACGACCAGCAAACTGACCAAGGTGGCCGTACGCGCGCCATAGATCACACGGCTAAGTACATCCCGCCCCAGGTAATCGGTCCCAAGCCAATGCTCTGACGAAGGTGGTTGACTGCGAATTGACAAATCTTGTTTCAAGAAATCGTAAGGGGTTAGAAAAGGTCCAAAGATTGCGAAAAAGAACATAATCAAAACGATGATTATGCTCAAAACAGCCATTCTATTTTTCATCAAACGGCCAAAAGAATCCTGCCAGATGCCGATGGCTTTTTCTTCCTTCGCGGGAAGCACTGGAACAGAATTTGTATCCGTAGTGGATGATGACGCCATTCTACACATCTCCTCGCTGCGCTTGTTTCAAACGGGGATCTAAAAGCGGATATGAAATATCCACCAGCAGGTTTGTCAGGGTCACTAATGCCAAAATTACCAGTGTGCAACCTAAAAGCATCGAATAGTCATTATTGAGAATGCCATCGCGAATCAGGCGTCCGATGCCTGGAATACCAAAGACAATTTCCAGCAAGAGAGAACCAGCCAACAGGTTGGTCATCACTACACCCATCTGTGTAATAACAGGAGTCAGCACCGGACGCAGGGCATGTTTGATAATCGTCACCCATTCGGGCAATCCTTTGGCGCGGGCAGTGCGAATATAATCTTCTGAGAGTACGTCCAGGACGGCGCTACGCGCCTGGCGAATGACCAGTGCCATGGGACGAATGGACGCTACGGTGAGAGGAATAATGGCATTAACTGTGAATACCCCCGCCCAGCCGCGGGGCACGGGCAGGATTGGAAACTGCCAGCAGAACAACATCATTAACAGCGGAGCAGCGACAAAAGTTGGGATTCCCCAGAAAAATAATGCGCTACTTAAAATCAGATTATCCGGCCAACGATTTTGGTTGAGTGCTGCGATAACACCGAGGGGAATTCCAACAATAGCAATGATTGCTGTGGCAGAAAGCGCAATGGAAACAGTGATCGGCAGAGCCGCAAAGAGAGATTTCGCAACCGGACGGCTGTCGTTTAGGGAAATGCCAAAATCTCCCCGCATAACCTTCCAAAGATAGTCACCGAATTGCACAAGAAATGGGCGGTTCAGCCCCAACTGTTCCTTAACGGCCTCGTAGCGCGGATTGCCTGGCAAAAAAGCATCTGTGGCTTCCTTTGAGAACATTATTTGAATTGGGTCACCACCGCCAAAAAACATCAATGCATACACGATAAACAGCAGGAAAATCACACCCGGGATCCAACGCATTAATCGCCAAAAAATATATCTTGCCATCGGTTTCCATCTCCATAATATGCCAGCAGGCAGAGGTCAGAGCATCTGAACCCCTGCCTGCTGGGATGAGTGGTTTGAGATTACGGACGTTTGCTCAGGTCGATATCCAGATTCCAAGGTTCGACAATTTGCCAGTCAATGTTTCGGCTGTAGTTCAGGACCCAGGGCATCATGTGCATAGTTGGGCCTTCATCGTACCACGGAATAAAGACAAAATCTTCGAGCGCCAATTTTTCCGCTTCCAGAGCCTTCAGGTCGCGGTTGGGATCGCTGGGCGGCAAGGCAGATGCTGCTTCGATCAATGCATCAATGGCAGCGTTCAGGTATCCGCCCATTTTCGCCTGGGCGTTGCCAGATTTGGAATAAATCGAACCAAGTAGCAGGCTGGTGGCATCAAAGACTCGGGTACCGACATCATCGCGGAAGACCTGAACTTTGGCCTGGTCAGCTACTGAGAGTTTGTCCATAGCCGGAACCATCTCGGTTTCCTGAATGCCCAAAACCTGGCGCCACTGCTCAATAAGCACCTGGGCGGCAACCTCGGCTTGTGGATTGGTTGTACCGGCTACGTAGATTTTTGGCATTGCATCTTTATAGGAGCACAACTCAAAAGCTGCCTTGGCGCCTTCAGGATTGTTGGTTGTGGGTTTGTTCGTCTCTCTATCGCCAAGGAGTTGCTTGAGCAGAGTAGTGCCATACTCGCCAGGCCCATGGGGGTGGGAAGCTTTGAACATTTCTTCTGGATTGGCTGCCATCACAAAAGCTTTACGACAGTTGAGGTCGTCCATGGGAGGAACATTGCTATTAATCCAGAAATACTGAAGCACTGGGGTTGCTGGCATGGATGTTCCAACGTATTCCGCTCCGAGCTCATCGAAGGTAGTCGGCATATCAGAATGCATATTGATGTCCGCTTCACCGTTCTTTAGCATAATGATTGCGGCGGCGCCATCTTCCATAGCAAAATACTTGATACCGGTGAGCTTGGGCTTCGGTCCCCACCAATTGGGGTTCGGAACGAACTCAACGCTGCCAGTCTCGACATCCATAGCAACCGGCATATATGGGCCTGAAACAGCCGGTTTATTTTCGGCATGCCACCAATCAACAATCTCCTGTCCATCGGCGCCACGAGCCTGGGAAATTTTAACCGGCCCAATCAGATTGGTCGCAATACGATTGACAAAAATCGGGTCCGAGGCCTTCAAGGTAACTTCGACCGTGGATGCGTCTTTGACTACGATGCCTGGCAAAGTGGTAGCATTGCCCGCCACTGCTTCATCATAGCCAACAACCCCGGAAAAAAACAGTGAAACGCGCTGGTGTTTGGTGAGTGGCTGGGTACAAAGTTCCCATGTGCCTTTTACATCTTCAGCGGTAATGGGGCTGCCATCTGAAAAGACTGCTTTGGGATCGATCTTGAAGGTCCAGACCTTGAAATCCGGGCTGGATGACCAGGAAGCGAAGACCATCGGGTGGAGTTCACCTTTCATATCAGCCCACACTGGCGGCGCCCACCATAAGGAGAGCTGGCGGACAGTAGGACCACCACCGCGCAGCGGGGAAAAATCTTTGGTCACCACAGGGTCAATAATCGTCAGCACTTTTTCTGCGGCAGGCGCCTCCGTGGCAACTGGAGCCTCGGTTGCTGCTGGTTTCTCAGTGGGAGGGTTTTCAACCGGCGCAGTGGCCGGTGTGCCACAAGCGCTTAGAACAAACACTGCAATCAGCATTGCAGTCAGTACAGAAGAGATGCGTTTCATGACTAATTTCCTTTCTTGGTTTGAGTAGGTGAATTTCTCTAACTTTCTTTACGATGTAGGATTGGGTTGGCGTGGTACGTCAGTTGGGTTTCTCCTTTCCAGCCGGGACGGCTGTTTACGGGACAAATAAATTGATATAGTTTGGAAAATCACACACCAATTATGCAATTATTTAGAAATATAATATCACTTAATGCCGAACTAGTCAATATCTGTGGAATTATTTGGATATTAATGATTGATTTTTTTCAAATATGATGGTATTATGTTCTCAAACAACTTGTGAGATTTTTGTCCATAAATTTCAAGGAAGAATCTATGACAACAAACACAACTCTCCCCCTCCTGGCAATTACCATGGGCGACCCCGCGGGCTGTGGTCCCGAAATTATCGCTAAAGTACTATCCGAGCCTGAAACCTACACAACATCCCTGCCTCTCGTGATTGGCAGCGCCCAGGTGTTGCGCTGGGCTTTAGGGGTGACAGGAAAACAAAGTGAGGTTCGAACGATCAAAACACCCGCTGAAGCGCAGTTTACTCCAGGGGTGATAAATGTTTTGGATTTGGGAATTTTCGATATTTCCGAGATTCAACCCGGAAAAAACCAACCGCTGGCCGGGCGGGCTGCCTACGAATACCTGACTCATGCCATTGACCTGGCCCTGAGCGCCGAGGTGGACGCCATCGTGACCGCCCCGCTCTCCAAGGAGGCTATGAACCTGGCTGGCTACCATTTCGATGGACACACTGAAATCCTGGCCACCCGCACGCAGAGCAAAAAAGTCACCATGATGCTGGCTTCCAAGGATTTTCATGTCACCCACGTTAGCACCCATTGCTCCCTGCGCACTGCCATCGAGCGTTGTAAAACTGATCGCATCCTGGATGTGATTCGCCTGACAAATGAGGCCCTCAAACAAATGGGCATTCGCCAACCGTTGATTGGAGTCGCCGGGTTAAATCCGCATTGCGGTGAAAACGGCCTGTTCGGCACCGAAGATGTGGAACAAATTCAACCGGCCATTGATTTGGCGCTCCAGGAAGGTATTCGTGTTTGCCCGAATCCGATTCCTCCTGACACAGTTTTTGTGCGCATGGCACAATATAAGGAATTCAACGCGGTCGTTGCCCAGTACCATGATCAGGGCCACATCGCTGCGAAAACTGTAGATTTTTGGGGTGGCGTCAATATCACATTAGGCTTGCCCATTATTCGTACATCCGTAGACCACGGTACTGCGTTTGATGTTGTTGGTTCAGGTAAGGCCAATCCCGAAAGTTTGATCAACGCAATAAATTATGCGCGTGTCATGGTTAACAATCGCTGATTCTATTACTCATTTCATCAAACGAAAATCTTCGGGCATATCGCAATTGGATGATCCAGACACAATTTTTTATTGATGACAAATATGTCTAAGCCTCGAGTTTTTGTTACAAGGGTCATCCGCAACAAGGGGCTTGACCTGGTCAGGGAAGCATGTCAGGCTGAGGTCTGGCCCGAGGAAATGCCGCCGAGCCGCGAGGCATTGCTGGAACGCGTGCGCGGCGTGGATGGCCTGCTTTGCCTGCTGACCGATCGCATTGACGGCGAAGTGATGGACGCGGCCGGGCCGGGATTGAAGATCATCAGCAACCACGCAGCTGGCTTTGATAACATCGATGTAGCTGCCGCTACCGAACGTAACATCCCGGTCGGCAACACGCCCGGCATCTTGACCGACGCCACAGCCGATATGGCATTTGCGCTGATGATGGCTGCCGGGCGGCGTGTGATCGAGGCCGAGAGATTCCTGCGTGCCGGGAAATGGAAAACCTGGAGCCCATCCATGCTGCTGGGCGTGGATTTTGCCGGGGCAACACTGGGGATCGTTGGGTTTGGGCGCATTGGACAGGCGGTAGCAAAACGCGCAAGCGGTTTCAATATGCGGGTGCTTTATTATGAACCCAACACATCAGCCCAACACCCTGACTTGACCGCCATTTCAACGGATCTTGATACGTTACTGCGGGAATCCGATTTTGTTTCGCTGCACGTACCACTCATGCCGGAGACCCGCCACTTGGTGGATGCTGACTTTCTGTCAAAAATGAAAACCAATGCTGTGCTGGTTAACACGGCACGAGGTGGGGTGCTTGACCAGTCTGCTTTGTATGAAACACTGAAGGAACACCGCATCTTCGCAGCTGCATTGGATGTGACCGATCCCGAACCGCTGCCAGTGGATAGTCCCCTGCTTACACTGGATAACTGTATCGTTGTACCGCATATCGCCAGCGCCAGCATTCAAACGCGGGATAAGATGGCTCTCGTAGCCGCTGATAATCTAATCCAGGGTTTGGCAGGCAAGCGGTTTCAAAATTGCGTTAATCCCGCAGTGTATGAAAAAAGAAAATAAAGGATGGTAATCCATGAAAGGAAAACAGCGCTTATTAGCCACCCTCCACCGTCAGCCGCACGATCGGGTTCCATTTATGCCGAATATCTGGCAATGGTTTTACCACCACCAGTATGCTGGCAATCTCCCCCCTGAATTGCAGGGCTGCAACTCTTATATTGATGCCTTGCGCCTGCTGGGCGCAGATATTTTCCATAAACTTGCCGGACTGGTGCAGGTCTATGAATACCCAGGTTGCGACTACCATGCCGGCTTCTCGGGCAAACCAGTGCTCCGTCCGGCAGTCACTGAGCGACTACTCTTTACGGGGGGCACTATTTTTAAAGAGCATTGGGATACTCCCTTTGGACCGCTTGACCACGAATGGATGTACCGTGAAGAGGATGGCACAGCGGTGGAAACCCACCATATGCTGGAAAATTTCGATATCCAATATCCTGCAATCCGGTATTGGATGGAGCACACCCAGCTAAGATCAAACCGGGAACTCTTTGTAAAAGGCTTAACTGAAGTGGGAGAGGATGGATTAGTCCCAATCTATCTATTGGGCACGCCACTCAAACAGCTTCATTGGCTGGCTCGCCAGGACCGCGCCAGCCTCATGATCCTTGATCATCCTGCTGAAATGCAGGTATTGATGGATGTCCATTCCCGTCGTTTGCTGGAGCAACTGGAGGAAGTTCTCAGTTGGCCTGATGCATGGGTATTTGTTATTCGTGATAATGTCGACTCCTTATTTTATTCGCCTCGCTTCTTCCGGCAGTATTGCCTGCCCACTGTTCAGAAAGCCGCGGAGATGGTGCATGCACGCGGAAAGTTTATCTTCCTACATGCCTGCGGCAAATTAAAAGCCCTGGCCCGGTTGATCGCCGAGTCAGGGGTCGATTCGATGGATGGGCAGGCCCCTCCGCCGCTTGGTGATTGGAACTTTGCCGAGGCCTTGGCGGTCCGGCCAGATTACCTGGCTACTGGAGGCATGTTTGTGCCCTATCAGGAACTGGAGGGAGAAGATGCCATCACAAGGATTAATTCTTATGTGCGCGAGCTTTTTGCAGAACTGGGTCCTGCAAAGGCTCGGATGATCTTTAGTACGAGCTGCAATTGGTCCCCACTGGGTCCATGGAAAAACCTGGTTGCATTCCGGGATGCAGTGCTTCAGTATGGGATGCTTTGATACGATAAATAGGGGGAAGCGATAAACAGGAGACAAGGTAATGCAAAAGGATGCTGTCATTCAACACCTGCTGGATCAGGTCGAAGAACTTTATGATCACCCTCGCAACCGCGCCAATCTTACCAAATGGGAGCCGCTCGGCCTGCGAACACGCGACAAATGGCGCGGGGTCCCGCGCCCATTTGCTTCGCCAGCGGATATCCCGATTGTCGTCAACCCGGAGCAATCGTTGTTCAGTGACCTTTTCCACTACAGCGTGCGCGACTATTTCACGGATCCACAGATTTATCTTGAATATTATCTCAAAGCCCAGATCTACCGTTTCCAGGAGATTCAGGACGATGTTCCGCTGATGCTTCACATCCCGACCTTTCGCAATATCGTTTTTGAAACAGCCTTGTTTGGCAGTCAACCCATTTATGCCGATGACCGCGACCCCTGGATTGCCCGGCAGCCGGTTATCAGCGATCTTGCCAGGGTGGATGACTTCCCTAAAGTAGATTTTGAATCATCCCCCGGAATGGCACCGGCTCGTCAGGCCTATGAGTACATCTTGGCCCAGGTGGAAGGCCGGCCCTTCACCGTTTCGTTTGTGGAGTGGCTGCGCGGGCCGCTGGGTATAGCGGAATATTTATTTGGGATGCAGGAATTTTTGGTGGCGCTCGCGGAAAATCCTGCCGGTGCATCCCGTTTGTTGGAGCATGTTACCGAAGCCCGCCTGGAATGGGAGAACCATCGCGCGCTTTACCTGGGCGAGGAGTTTCCCATAACAGCGGCATTGTTCAATGACGATGTCAACACGCCGACCATCTCTCCGCGCATTTATCGCGATCAGGTGCTTCCGTGCGAACAGCGAATCGTGGCCGCCCATGGTGGTCTGCATTATTTCCACTCTTGCGGCAATACCACCAAAATGCTCCCGCACATCGCCAGCATGCGCCCGGAATTGTTCCACGTTGGCCCGTGGACAGATGCCCAGCAAGCGGCGCAAATCATGTCGCCCTTTGGCTCTGCCCTGGAAGTCTGCGTCCACGCCGTGGATGATGTTTTCGAAGCGACACCCGAAACGATGGAAAATCGGATCAGGGACCGCATCAGCACGGCCGTGGCGGGCGGTGCACAAGCCATGTGCCTGGAAGCCGCTGCCCTGGATCGGATGCATGGCGCGGCCATCGACCTGGCTGCCGTGCAGAACTGGGTCAAGGTTGCTCGCCGTGTGCTCCCCAACCTGGCAAATTCTCTCAACCAGTAGCCGATTGGAAAAACTATTTCTCAAACATGAAAACCACCATCAAAACCATTCAGCAGGCCGGTCTGCGCGACAAGGTCAAGATCATCATTGGTGGCGCGCCAGTGACGCAAGAGTATGCAAACCAAATTGGAGCCGACGGTTACGCCTCCGATGCCAGCCGCGCTGTAAGCCTTGTAACAACGCTTCTTAAGTAGCTGCGGATCCTTTAGTCACTTGGCAGAAGTACCATCCCCAAATCCGTGTGTTTACGGGTATACGTTCCAGCCGATACAGTTTGCTGACAGTCTCTGAGAATGTTCATCGCGACTGTTTTGGAACCAAAGTGAATAACAACAATTCCACACCCCGGGAAAATAAAAAGCCTTTCTTGTTTGGAACCTTTGCTGCGTTGAAACATTACAATTACCGGTTGTATTTCATCGGTATGACAATTTCCATGATGGGTACCTGGATGCAGACCACGGCTCAAGGGTATTTTATCTATCAATTGACTAATTCGACGACATACCTGGGACTGGTCGTTTTTATGAATGGGGTTTCCACTTGGTTATTCACCCTTGTCGGTGGGGCGGTTGCAGACCGGATTTCCCGCTGGACGTTGATTGTCATTACGCAGACATTTATGATGATCCTGGCGTTCATCCTCGCAGCCTTGACGCTTACCAACGCTGTTCAACCCTGGCATCTGCTTATTCTTTCCTTCCTGCTGGGTGTGGCAAATGCATTTGATGTGCCCGCGCGCATATCTTTTGTGCTGGAGCTTGTCTCACGTGATGATATGGCCAATGCAATCGCTTGGAACTCGACAGTGCAAAATATTGCTGCACTAGCCGGGCCAGCGGTGGCAGGTTTGACATACATCGCTTTTGGTGCTGCATGGTGCTTTACACTTAATGGCATCAGTTTCATTGCCATGATCATCGCTTTATTGCTGATGCGTATCGGGCATACCCCGCAGGATCTGCACAGTTCGAATTCTTTCGCAGTCATCGCCGAAGGCTTACGCTATATCTTTTCAAGCCGATTGATTCTGAGCTTAACTGGGGCGGTCGGCTTGATAAATATCTTCTGTTTTGGTTTACTAAACCTGCTCCCTGCTTGGGTGATAGATGTTCTGCATGGGGATGAGGTCACCAATGGCCTGTTGTTTTCAGCGCGCGGCTTTGGCGCCTTGATTTGCGCTCTCATTCTGGCCTCTCTCGCAAAATTCAAAATCAGGGGGAAATTGTGGATAACCGGTTTTCTGGTCACGCCAGTGGCTCTTTTTATTTTTGCTCTAGTTCGTTGGATCCCTTTATCGTTAGTCATGATGGTTATTATCGGCTGGAGCATGATGATGACCACCAACAATGCGAATGCCATGATCCAATCCAAGTTGCCGAATGCCCTACGCGGACGGGTGACAAGTTTCTTTGTCTTGGTATTCAATGGGACAATACCGATCGGGGCATTGTTGGGCGGTGTCGCCGTCGAGCATGTTGGCGCACCACTGACAATAATGGCCAGCGCTGTTATCTTGATGTTATTTGCCTTAGGTGCGTGGTTTTATTTCCCGGACATTCGACAGAACATTTGATTATTTCAATTGCAAGATCAGAAAGCAATCTCAAGGAATCCAAGCCATAGCTCTGGTGTAGAGGTTTTTCTGGGGTGTTTTCTATAACTCACATCACTTGGTTGTTGGAAGGCGCCCCGAAGGGAGTATCGAATCTGGCCGGGCTGTTACACCGGTACAATCCTTGATTGCGGATTAAAAAACTTGTGGTAGTTTTACCATTGATCCTAATGACCGCCCTGTGTGAATTACGCGGAGTGGTAATTATTGATGAAATCCATCGTCGGCTAGATTTTTTCCCTCTTTTGCGCGTTCTGGCTGATCGCGATCTCCTGCCAGCGTGTTTTCTTATTCTTGGCAACGCTTCACCTGATGTGGTATACGCCTCGTCAGAGTCGTTGGCGAGGCGCATATAACCTGCGCGGTGTTGGAGGGGGTGGCCCTTGGGTTGAAAGATTCGTTTTCCCTGATCCAGAATGCAGGAATGGGTCCTTTCATCAAGTACGCGCATCAGGTGGGAAAACAAAGAGTACATTATGGCAGTAGATTCTGACTTCTGTTTTGGGAACATGAGAACCTTGATGATGCCTTTATAGCGAAGGATATGACTTAAAGAGACTCAACGGTTTAGAGCGATCAAGAATCTCCTCCTGCCATGGGCAGGAGGAGATTCTTCTATTTGGAAGAGCGTCTTTTCTGAAAGTAGAAAATGCTATTTTCCCAACACCATGCGTGCGGGATCGATCTCGCGTAGGACGCGCAGTTCCTCCGCGCTCGGCGGTGGGGTGGCGGCCACATCGAACGGAAGCAGAATCTCGAACTCGCTGTTGGCTTGCACCTCCTCCACCGTAATGCCAGGATGCAGGGATAGCAGCGTCAGGCGTTTCGTCTGCGCATCGAAGCCGTACACCCCCAGTTGGGTGAAGACGCGGTAAGGTCCGCTCCCGGCCGGAAGTCCCGCGGCTTCGCGGGCCCCGTCACCGGTCAGCCAGCCGGGCGTGGTCACGAAATCCAGTTTCTTCATGAACGTACGCTGGCTTTGGTTGCGCATGATGTACAGCGTCCGCCAGCACAACGATCCCAGGTCGTTGCCTCCGCCCGAACCGGGCAGGCGCGCTTTCGGGTGTTCCCAATCCCCGATGACCGTGGTGTTCAGGTTGCCGTAAGCGTCCATCGCTGCCGCGCCCAAAAAGGCATAGTCGATGTATCCGGCCTGCGCCGCAGACATGACCTCGTGCATGGACGAAGCCGCCATCGCCTTGTGGAAGGTGCGCGAGTCGCCGACCGAGATCGGCAGGACGGGCACCTGCGGTCCAATGCCACCCGCCTCGAAAATGATCAGGATGTTCGGCGCG